>Ga0116141_10004437_pt1 | contig 11815 bp, 9 predicted proteins | sample AD_UKC097_MetaG_FD_89744 | JGI IMG/M metagenome (GOLD analysis project Ga0116141, IMG submission 89744) | Active sludge microbial communities of municipal wastewater-treating anaerobic digesters from USA - AD_UKC097_MetaG | ecosystem: Engineered > Bioreactor > Anaerobic > Digestate | place: USA... | reverse complement strand
GTTCGGATGCGCCGGCTCGAATCCGGTACTTACCATTGAAGGCGGCAAGGTTCAGGGAGTCAAAGCCGATGTCAGGGGAGTTTATGTTTACCGGGGTATTCCTTATGCAGCCCCTCCCATCAGGGAGCTCCGGTGGAAAGCTCCGCAGCCGGTGATTCCCTGGGAAGGAATAAAGATCGCCGATACCTTCGGGCACCCAGGTTTCCAGGCAACACATTATCCCGGAGGTTATACCACGGAGTGGGGCTATGGTGAAGAGTCAGCCTACAGCGAGGATTGCCTTTACCTGAATGTATGGACCAAAGCTCCCGGACAAACTGACAGGAAGCTTCCCGTCGCCCTGTGGATCTTTGGAGGCGGCCTGAGGGAAGGATGGGGGTCCGAGCCCGAGTTTGACGGACAAGAGTGGGCAGGCAAGGACGTTGTGCTGGTTTCTTTCAATTACCGTCTGGGTGTTTTCGGCTTCCTGACACACCCCGGACTTTCAGCAGAGAGTCCTGATCATGTTTCAGGCAACTATGGTATTCTTGACCAGATAGAAGCCCTCAAATGGGTGAAGGAAAACATAGCGCAGTTTGGAGGCGATCCCGATAATGTTACCATTTTCGGACAAAGTGCCGGAGGTCGCAGTGTAAAAACCCTTAGTGCATCTCCCCTGGCCAGGGGTTTGTTCAGCAAAGCCATCATCATGAGTGCCAGTGGTCTGGCCACTGCTTCTCCATCCTCTTCCATGTCAGCCTATATGAGTGCATTTGCGCCGTTAACGCTGGAAGAGTCAGAGCAGCAGACAAAGGAAGTAATGGATTGGCGGGCCTTACCGACCTAGACAAGATGCGGGCCGCTTCCACCGAATTTATTTTTAGCCTGGGAAGTATCTATCAATCAGTTACCGGAAAGCGTACATGGATGACAACGGGAGCGGTCTCACCCATGGTAGACGGATATGTCTTGCATGAGAGTTTTGACGATGCCGCTCTCAACAACAATCTGGCGAATGTGCCTTATATGATCGGATTCACCCTGAACGACATGGGCAACATGGCTCCCGGAATAGCTGATTTCTGCCTTAACCGCGAGCGGCAGGGGATAAGGCGTATGCTTATCAGTTTGCGCGCCCTCTGCCGACCGATGGCAGGGAAAACGTGCTGAAAGGGGCATTCCACTCCTCCGATCTCTGGTATGTGTTCAAGTCTTTCAAAAACAGCTGGAGACCCTGGACGGAAGGTGATTGGGACCTTTCTGAAGTGATGCTTACCGCCTGGACGAACTTTGCCAGGTTCGGGGATCCCAACGGGCAGCAAGGAGGTCAATGGGCCCCATACACCAGTGAAAATCCCCGGTTCATGATCTTCAGGCTGGATGATAACGATGCGGTAAATTCGGAAATGGGAGAACCCTTGCGTCCATGAAGATAAAAGTACGTGTATCCGTCTTTTTTTTAATTGTTGTATTGTTCGCCCCCGCAGACTGTTTCGGGCAATTCTTCGGTGACAGGAATATAAACCGGGACAGTCTGATGAGGGTAAGAGACAGCCTGCATTCAATCACGGTGGCCGATCATGCAGACATGATGGCCCGGCTGGGTATAAAAGAGGTACGTCCCGGACGTGATCCCAATTCTCCAGATCCCGCCAGGCAGCCAAACTACGATGAGCTGATGGCAAATCCGTATTGTTTCTACCCGGACGCACTGACTGCATTCAGCGGACAACAGGTGAAGAATGCCAGGATGTGGAACAGGGTCAGGAGACCTGAACTTGTCAAGGTATTTGAAGATGAGGTTTACGGACGGATTCCGGACAATGTTCATGCCGTTGCATGGCATGTAACCAGCGAAGAGAAAGCAAGCCTGGGAGGCACCCCGGTAGTGATACGTCATTTGACCGGGATCGTGGATAATGCTGCCTGCCCCGAAATATCTGTGGAGATCCTTGCCCAGGTCATTTGGCCGGATAACGGCCGGAAAAACATGCCGGTCATCCTGGAGTTATCCTGGATGATGACAGATTCCCTCCATCCCTTCGGGCAGGGAATCCCCTGGCAACAGCAAGTGGTTGAGCGCGGCTGGGCTGCCGCCCAAATTGTTCCCGGATCCATCCAGGCTGACGGAGGATACGGTCTAAGGGAAGGTATCATTGGTTTATGCAACCAGGGACAATACCGTAAGCCAACTGACTGGGGAACGCTCCGGGCGTGGGGATGGGGAGTATCCGTATTGATTGATTATTTCCAGGGCGATGACCTTTTTGATGCCGCCAAAGTGGCGGTTGAAGGGGTGTCAAGATATGGAAAGGCTGCTCTTGTTGCCATGGCTTTTGACCAGAGGATTGCAGCCGGTTTCATCTGTTCTTCGGGAAAGGGCGGGGCAGCCCCGTGGCGCCGGTACTGTGGCGAGAGCCTCGAAAACCTTACCTCTGACGGTGAATACCATTGGATGGCCGGGAATTTCATCAAATATGGGGCCGGGTCGCTTACCGCTGATGACCTTCCCGTGGATCAGCATGAACTGATCGCCTTATGTGCACCGCGTCCTTGTTTCATTTCGGCGGGGAGCTTCCAGACCGACAAGAGGGTAGATATTGCCGGCATGTTCATGGCTGCTTTAAAAGCTTCGCCTGTTTATGAGCTTTTGGGCAGGAAAGGACTGGGTACAGACGTTCTTCCGGTGGCGGGCTTTGGATTGCTGGACGCTGACCTGGCATACAGGCAGCATCACGGCGGTCACGAAGCCGGTCCCAATTGGCCGTTCTTTTTGGATTTCTTTGCCCGTTATATTGACTGATAACTGGGTGAATGGGTCAAGCAAAGGCTTGTCCCGCGAAGGGAGGGACCCGTTTGGTTCACCAAATGGGAGGTCCTTCGCGGATCCATTCACCCAGTTATTTTATTAGATGGAATCTTCGCAGTAACGTCCCAGTTCAAGATATCTCTGGTATGCCTTGTCATATGCTTCTGCCATTTCTTTGCGGGGATGGTATGTCATGGCAAAGCCCGAGGTCATGGCCTGTTGTGCTTCCTCCACCTTTGTGTAGATACCTGCAGCCGTGGCAGCGAACATGGCGGCCCCCAGCGCACAGGCCTGGTCGGTACGGCAAACGTCAATGGGCATATTCAGCACATCGCTCAGGGTTTGCATCACGAAGGGCGACTTCAGTGCAATGCCTCCGATCCCGATCACATTATCAATCCGGACGCCCTCGTTCCGGAAACGTTCCACAATGGCCCTGGAACCATAAGCGGTAGCCTCGACCAAAGCCCTGAAGATATGCGGAGCCGAAGTACCCAGGGTAATTCCCGCAATAGCCCCTTTGAGCAACTGATTGGCATCGGGGGTGCGACGGCCGTTCATCCAGTCGGTAGCTATGAGAGTGCTTTCTCCCACAGGAATTTTCTCAGCTTCGGCCGTTAGCGCCGGAATGATCTTTTCGGAAAGCTCATTGACCTGTTCTCCTTCCGGCAACAGTTGCCTGAGGGGAAACTCAAGCACTTGTCTGAACCAGGCATAAACATCTCCGAAACCCGATTGACCGGCCTCGAGACCAATCATCCCGGGGATCACTGAACCGTCAACCTGTCCGCAAATGCCACGAATGAGAGAAGACCCTATTTCCTCATAGGGAGCTACCATGATATCACAGGTAGATGTCCCGATGACCCTGACAAAAGTGTTTGGCGTTATTCCTGCTCCCACGGCTCCCATATGGCAGTCAAAGGCGCCTCCTGCGACCACTACACCTGTACCAAGGCCCAGGCGTCCAGCCCACTCCGGGGTGAGCGTACCCACCGGCTTGTCGGCCGTATGGGTGTCTTCGAAAAGCCTGCTCCTGAAACCAGCCAGCAGGGGGTCAAGCGCGACAAGGAAATCCTCTCCGGGCAAGCCTCCCCAGCGGGGGTGCCACATGGCCTTGTGGCCCTGTGCGCAGCGGCTTCTGACAATGTCTGAAGATTTTTTCACCCCGGTCAGCAATGCAGGCATCCATTCGCAATGTTCTACAATGGAGTAGGCTTTTTCCCTTACTGCCCTGTCTTCCCGGAGGATATGCAATGCCTTGGCCCAGAACCATTCAGATGAATAGATGCCTCCCACGTAAGCACTGTAATCAATGCTCCAGGAGCTGCACAGCTTGTTGATCTCCGCAGCCTCGGCGATGGCCGTGTGGTCTTTCCAGAGCACGAACATGGCGTTGGGATTATCTTCAAAGCCTGGCAGAAAGGCCAGCGGCGTGCCTGTTTCATCAGTGAAGACAGGTGTGCTCCCTGTTGTATCGAAAGCTATGCCGGCTACCCGTGAGGCAGTGCCTGCAGGAGCCAGCGAAAGGGCTTCCTTTACCGAGGCTTCAAGCACTTCAATATAATCCAGGGGGTGTTGGCGGTACCTGTTGACAGAGGGCAAACAGTACTTGCCTTCCGCCCAACGGGGATAATATTTTACCGAGGTGGCGACCGTTTCACCGGTACGGGCGTTTACAACCACAGCACGGATCGAATCGGTTCCGTAATCGAGCCCAATAACGTATTTATCCATGCTAACACAACGCTTTGTTCAACAGGTAATAGATCTCGTTCAGTTTCAACTCTTTCTTAAGCGAATTGATGGTGGTATTCTCATCTATGACCACCAGTTCTATACCGGCCATTTCCGCATAATCCTGCATATATTCCACAGTCAGGTCATACGAAAAAGCGGTGTGGTGGGTACCCCCGGCGAGGATCCAGCTGCTGGCTCCCACTTCAAAATCGGGACGGGGGATCCACAGGGTAGAAGCAACGGGGAGTTTGGGTAGCGATTTGGATCTGATGCAATCCACCTTGTTCACTATCAGGCGGAAACGGTTACCCATGTCAATGACGGTAGCAGCAATGCCTTCGCCTTCCTTTGAGGTGAACACCAGGCGGGCCGGGTCATTCTTGCCTCCGATGCCCAGTGGATGAACTTCGAGCCGGGGCTTTTTGTCTGCCAGCAAAGGAGATACTTCCAGCATGTGAGCCTGGAGGATAGCACTCTTTTTACCGTCAAAATGAATGGTATAGTCTTCCATGAAGGAACACCCCTTAGGCATGTCCTGGCTCATGAACCACACCGTCCTTGTCAGGGCGGCCGTCTTCCAGTCACCTTCAGCGCCAAAACCATAGCCTTCAGCCATGAGACGCTGGCAGGCAAGTCCGGGTAGCTGGTCCAGCCCGGCCAGATCGTCAAAATTTGTGGTAAAAGCCTTGGCTCCCTTTTCCTGCAGGAACCTGCGCAGAGCAATCTCTTCGCGGGCGGCCCTCAGAACCTGGGCACGGTCTTTTCCCCCAGCCTGGCAATTTTCGGCCACCTTGTATTGCATTTCATATTCAGCCACCAGGGCATCCACTTCTGCATCGGTAACCTGTGACTGCACGGCCACCAGTTCGGCAATCGGGCAATAATCTACATGATATCCCAGGCGTATCTCAGCTTCCACCTTGTCTCCGTCTGTCACGGCCACATTGTTCATCTGGTCACCAAAGCGGATGATCCTCATATCATGAGCATCGGCCCAGGCGGTGGCAACCCGCATCCAGACGGCAATCTGAGCCTGTGCTTTTTCATCCTGCCAGTGACCGGCGACTACTTTCCGGTTTTTGCGCATCCGGGTCACCATATGTCCGAATTCCCGGTCTCCGTGCGCACTTTGGTTGAGGTTCATGAAATCCATATCCATGGTGTCCCAGGGAATCTCTTTATTGAACTGCGTATGGAAATGCAGCAACGGCTTGTCAAGCGCCTGCAATCCATGGATCCACATTTTGGCAGGGGAGAAAGTGTGCATCCAGGTTATCACCCCGATGCATTTTTCACAATTATTGGCTTCCTTGAAAGTGGCGGTTACCTCTTTCTCTGAATTCACCGTTCCTTTATAAACGACTTTTACGGGCAGATTACCCGAATCGTTCAATCCCTGTACCATTTGGGTGGAATGAGCATCCACGGCAATTACCGCATCTCCTCCGTAAAGAAGCTGTGCTCCTGTTACAAACCATACTTCAAAATTTTCAAATGCCATAACGTAACTATTATTTGATTTATACAAAGTAAAGAAAAATGGGCAGGTTGTTAATGTGTAAAAGAATTCATTTTCATATAAAATTAGACCATACCCGGGGAGAAAAAAGATATTTTCATCATATTTGAATTCCTAAAATAGCAATAATTATGATAAAACTATGGATTATTCCTTTTCTTTCGCTTGTGCTACATGTCTATCCCATTGATCCGGTGCCTTTTACATCTGTCAAAGTAACCGATGCTTTCTGGGGTCAACGCCTGAAAGCCAGCCGCGAGGTCACTATTCCTCTTGCTTTCAGTAAATGCGAAGAAACCGGCCGCTATGATAACTTCGTCAAGGCTGCCCATCCCGGCTTGGAAAATGAGGTTACAGGCTTTTCCTTTGATGATACAGATGTATACAAAACCATTGAAGGAGCCAGTTACCTGCTGCAGACTTATCCTGATGAAAAGCTGGAAATTTATATTGACAGCGTTCTGGCACTTGTGGCTGCTGCCCAGGAGCCCGACGGGTACCTGTATACGGCCCGCACCATGAATCCCCAACAGCCCCACGAATGGGCCGGAAGTAAAAGATGGGAAAAAGTGGAGGAATTGAGCCATGAGTTTTACAACCTGGGACACATGGTGGAAGGTGCCATTGCTCATTTCCAGGCTACCGGAAAAAGGACATTCCTGGATATTGCCATACGCTATGCAGATTGTGTCTGCAGTGAGATAGGGGAGGGTCCCGGACAGGTAGTTGCAGTACCAGGCCACCAGATAGCCGAAATGGCCCTGGCAAAACTCTACCTGGTTACGGGAGATGAGAAATACCTGAAACAAGCCAAATTCTTTCTTGACAAACGCGGATATACTTCCCGCAAAGACCTATACAGCCAGGCACATATACCCGTCATTCAGCAGGACGAAGCGGTCGGTCACTCCGTACGTGCCACTTACATGTACTCCGGCATGGCAGATGTAGCGGCCCTTACCGGGGACAAATCCTATATCGCTGCCATAGACCGTATCTGGGAGAACATTGTAACAAAGAAATTATACATCACCGGAGGGATTGGGGCAACCCACCAGGGTGAAGCCTTCGGTGAGAATTATGAGTTGCCCAATATGACCGCCTATTGTGAAACCTGTGCAGCCATAGGGAACGTGTACGTGAATCACCGCCTTTTCCTGCTGCACGGCAAGGCGGGGTATTATGACGTTTTGGAACGTACGCTATACAACGGGCTTATTTCGGGGGTTTCCCTGGACGGTGGCAGTTTCTTCTATCCCAATCCACTGGAATCCGCAGGTCAGCACCAACGCCAACCCTGGTTTGGCTGTGCCTGCTGTCCCTCCAATATTGCGCGGTTCATACCATCTCTCCCCGGATATATTTATGCCGTGAAGGATAACAGCCTTTATGTAAATCTCTTCATATCCAACACACTAACCACCAAAATTTTGGATAATGATATAGTTCTGCGCCAGCAGACGGATTATCCCTGGGATGGCGATATCACTATCACCATAGACAAAGCACCGGGAAACAACGTGATCATCAAGGTACGTATTCCGGGCTGGGTGCAGAACCAGCCGGTTCCCGGAGATCTGTATTCATATGCCGACGGCAAAACACCCGCTTATAGCATCAAAGTGAACGGGAAGACAGCAGACGGAACACTTTGTGACGGATATTTTTGTATGGAAAGGAAATGGAAAAAGGACGATTCCATAGAAGTGGCTTTCCAGATGGAAGCCCGGACCGTTACAGCCAAAGAAGAAGTGGAAGCAAACAGAGGCCGTCTGGCTGTTGAAAGGGGTCCGGTGGTTTACTGTGCCGAATGGCCCGATAATGACTTTGACCTGCAAAGCTTGCTCCTGCCGCCTGCACCGGAGTTCAAGGCAGTACCCGTCCCGGATAAACTGTATGGTATAGTACAGCTGGAAACACCCGCCAGGGTACAGGCCGCTGGTGACGACTATATTCCGGTTGCCAAAGAGGTTTTGCTGACCCTCATTCCCTACTATGCGTGGGCTCACAGGGGGGCAGGATCTATGATGGTATGGCTGCCAAGGGATAAAGTGTCACAATGATCATATAACAATATATAATAACCTACCTATGAAGAGAATACTAGTTACCGGATGCGTTACCCTGGTCTGCATGTTTATTTTCTGCGCATGTTCACAGACCCCGTCATCATCGGTTTCGGGATTGTATCCCAACGACTTCAAAGCAGAAAAAGACGGGCAGCAGACCGGACTGTATATACTTAAAAACAGCCTGGGCATGGAAGTGTGTATCACGAATTTCGGAGGACGTGTTGTATCCATAATGGTTCCCGACAGGGAAGACAAGCTGCGTGACGTGGTCCTGGGCTTCAGCAATGCGACCGATTATATGGAAATTCCCTCGGATTTCGGGGCCTCCATCGGCAGGTATGCAAACAGGATAGGCCAGGGACTTTTTACTCTGGATAGCACAGATTATCAACTCCCCAAAAACAATTTCGGACATTGCCTGCACGGCGGCCCGAAAGGATGGCAATACAAGATATATGAAGTGGAAAAGGTCTCAGACAATTCCATTACACTTGTGCGGAACTCGCCTGACGGGGACGAATCTTTCCCCGGAAACGTTACGGCCAAAGTTACATTCACCGTCACAACGGACAATGCACTGGAGATCGCATACCAGGCGACCACAGACAAACCTACGGTCATCAACATGACAAACCATTCGTATTTCAACCTGAGCGGAGACGCGGCGAACAGTATTCTTGATCATGTTCTGTATGTGAATGCTCAATACTTTACACCCGTTGGAAGAACACTCATACCCACCGGTGAGATAGTGCCGGTAGCAGGTACCCCAATGGATTTCACCATACCAAAGGTCATAGGGAAAGATATTGACAGTACAGGGTACGAGCAGATCAGGTTCGGTAACGGGTATGATCATAATTGGATACTAGACACCAAAGGTGACATGGGCGCCGTGGCCGCCACTCTTTTCTCCCCGGAGAGCGGTATAAAACTGGATGTCTATACAGACGAGCCGGGGATACAGGTCTATTCGGGCAACTTCCTGGATGGAAAGGTTACGGGAAAAAACGGGATCGTTTATCAAAAACGTGCTGCTATATGTCTTGAAACACAGCATTATCCCGATTCTCCCAATAAGCCTCAATGGCCTACCACGGTATTGCGTCCGGGAGAGACCTATACCAGTCACTGCACTTATAAATTCAGTACAATAACCGATTAATCGTTTTTTTATGCAATTACTGGATTGGATTGTTATCGGACTTTTTTTCCTGGTATTGGTAGGGATCGTAATATGGGTGTTAAGCAAGAAATCGAAAGATTCTAAAGATTATTTTCTGGGTGGCCGCGATGTGACCTGGCTGGCCATAGGGGCTTCTATTTTTGCTTCCAATATAGGGTCTGAACACCTGATTGGTCTGGCAGGAGCCGGAGCTTCCAGCGGTATGGCTATGGCACACTGGGAGATCCAGGGATGGATAATCCTCCTGTTAGGCTGGGTTTTTGTTCCTTTCTATTCACGAAGCATGGTCCTTACCATGCCCGAGTTCCTGGAAAAACGTTATAATAAGGAATCACGTACCATACTGTCTTTTATCTCCCTGGTTAGTTATGTACTTACTAAAGTGGCTGTTACTGTTTATGCGGGAGGACTTGTTTTCCAACAGGTATTCGGCATAGAGGAACTCTGGGGCATAGATTTTTTCTGGATCTCTGCTATTGGCCTGGTCTTGTTCACTGCCCTGTACACGGTGCTGGGCGGCATGAAATCCATACTGTACACTTCGGTCCTGCAAACTCCCATCATCCTTATAGGGTCCCTGGTCATCCTTGTGCTGGGATTCAGAGCTGTAGGAGGCTGGGAAGAGGTGCTGGCTGTCTGTGGGGCAACCCCCGTAAATGAATACGGAGATACCATGGTTAATCTTATACGGAACAATAGCGATCCCGATTTCCCCTGGCTGGGTGCCTTGCTGGGTTCATCCATCATCGGGTTTTGGTATTGGTGTACAGATCAGTACATCGTACAACGTGTTCTTTCAGGCCGGAACCAGAAAGAATCGCGCAGGGGGGCAATTTTTGGTGCATACCTCAAATTGACGCCCGTATTCCTTTTCCTTATTCCCGGTATGATAGCATATGCCATGTCACAAAAAGGCGTGACCATTAACGGACAGCTTTTTGTACTCAACACAGCAGATACCGCTTTTCCGCAATTGGTAGCCACCTTGCTGCCTGCAGGTGTCAAGGGAATGGTGGTTTGCGGCATCCTGGCTGCGCTCATGAGTTCCCTGGCATCGTTGTTCAATTCCTCTGCCATGCTGTTCACCATAGATTTCTATAAACGTTTCAAGCCGCAGACACCTGAAAAGAAACTGGTCCGCATAGGTCAGATCGCTACCGTTGTGATCGTAATCCTGGGCATTTTATGGATACCGGTCATGAGAAGCATTGGGGATGTTCTCTACGCCTATTTGCAGGACGTTCAATCTGTTCTTGCCCCGGGTATTGCCGCCGCATTCCTTATGGGGATCATCTGGAAACGTGCCAGTGCCAAGGGGGGCATGTGGGGACTGATAACTGGATTTGTGATCGGACTTACCCGGCTAGGGGCCAAAGTGTATTATACCAGCGTTGAAACAGCAACTCAATCGGGCATTTTCTATCGTGTTTTCTATGAAACGAACTGGTTGTTCTTCTGCGGCTGGATGTTCCTCTTCTGTGTTATTGTTATCATACTGGTGAGCCTATTCACCAAAGCTCCACAGCCGGCCATGATACAGGGCCTGGTATTCGGGACAGCCACAGCTGCAGAGAAAGCCGAGACAAGAGCCAGCTGGAATCACTGGGATGTTATCCACACATTGATCATCCTGGGCATCACATCAGCGTTCTATTGGTATTTTTGGTAATTTAGCAACATGTTAACATTTTTAAAAGAAAAAGTATTCCAGGCCAATCTCATGTTGGTGGAACATGGTTTGGTGATTTTTACCTGGGGAAATGTTTCGGCCATAGACCATGAAACGGGCCTTGTGGTCATCAAACCCTCGGGAGTAAGTTACCGTACCATGACCGCCGGCCAGATGGTGGTTGTTGACAAGGATGGAAAAGTCGTGGAAGGAGATCTGAGGCCATCCTCGGATACCCCCACGCATCTTGCCTTATACCGTGCTTTTGAAGGTATCGGGGGCATTGTCCATACCCATTCCGTCTATGCTACTTCATGGGCACAGGCAGGTGTTGACCTGCCCAATATCGGTACAACCCATGCAGATTATTTTCATGGTGCCATTCCCTGTACCGCTGCCATGAACAAAAAACAGATCAACAGGAATTATGAATGGGAGACGGGAAATATGATCATAGAGCGTTTCAGGGATATGGATCCCATGCATACTCCTGCAGTGCTTGTGAAGAATCACGGACCATTCACCTGGGGAGCAGATCCGTTCCAAGCGGTGGAGAACGCCGTTGTCCTGGAACAGGTGGCCAAAATGGCAGCTGTGGCTTATTCCATTAATCCTTCACTGGAAATGAATCAATTGCTGATTGACAAGCACTTTGAACGCAAACACGGACCGGATGCCTATTACGGACAAAAATAGTTCAGCATCTGCTTTATTTGCCATGAAAAGAGTTGCCATTTTATCTATCTTATGCCTGTTGATTCTGGCCCCCATGTGTGGATTGCGGACGCGAAAATTTCACAGCGACAATGGAGACGGTACCTATACCAATCCTCTTATTCCC
>Ga0116141_10004431_pt1 | contig 11825 bp, 6 predicted proteins | sample AD_UKC097_MetaG_FD_89744 | JGI IMG/M metagenome (GOLD analysis project Ga0116141, IMG submission 89744) | Active sludge microbial communities of municipal wastewater-treating anaerobic digesters from USA - AD_UKC097_MetaG | ecosystem: Engineered > Bioreactor > Anaerobic > Digestate | place: USA... | reverse complement strand
TTGGGCAGGCTCCGCACATGCGGAGCCACAAAATCAGGGGCAGACTTGGAGTCGGTCGTCATGGGGTTCACTTTCCATCAGGACGCCTTGGTCCTTGTAGGTTTTCAGCATGAAGTGGGTGGCGGTCGAGAGCACGCCGTCGAGCGGGGCGAGTCGCGCGCTGACAAAGTTCGCGACCTCCTGAAGGCTCGCGCCCTTGACGAAGAGCAGCAGGTCGTAGGCGCCGGACATCAGGTACATGGATTCGACCTGCGGGAATTTGCCGATGCGCGCGGCCACGCGGTCAAAGCCACCCTCGCGTTCCGGGCGGATGCGCAGCTCGATCACCGCGCGTACATCATTGGTGTCAAGCCGGTCGGTGTTGAGCAGCGCCTGAAAACCACGGATCACGCCCTCTTGTTCATAGGCGGCGATGCGCGCGCGCACCTCCTGCTCGGTGGTGCCCAGCAGCTTGGCGAGCGTCGCGTCGGATTCGCGGGCGTTTTTCTTCAGAAGATCGAGTAGAGCATCCATGGCGGTTCACTTTCCTGTTTGAAAACGGGCCCCAGTTTAGCGCAAAACGGGGCAATGAGGCAAAGGTTTAGAGCACTTCGACCTGATCGATCTCGGCGGTCACCGAGACCGCCTGTCCGATCATGTCCACGTTCAACACGACCTTCAGCGTGCCGGCCAGCCGCGCGACGCGCCCCTCCACGCCTTGGAACGGGCCGCCGATAATGCGCACCTGGCGGCCCGCCGTCAGCGGCTTGACCGACTCGAGCGCCGGATTGGCGCGCAGCGCGCGCCGCACCATCACCAGGTCGCGCAGCATCCGGCGCGGGTTTTCCGGCTCCAGGACACGGACGAGCAGGTTGGTCTGGAGCAACGCAAGGCGCTGGCTCGGGGTGACGCGGGCGAAAACGTAGCCCGGAAAGACCGGCAGCCGGACCGTGACGTTACGGCGCTGCGCGACGCGCGTCTTCTCGCGCAGCGGCAGGTAGTGCGTGATCCCGTAAAGCTGGCAGTATTCAGCGACCTTCTTCTCGGTGCGGGGTTTGACGAACAGAACTTTCCAGTGTCGCATACACGCCCTATCATAGTGCGAAAGCGCGGTGCGGAGCAATAGGGGAATCGCATCTCCCACCCTAAAAGGTGCGATTTTGGGTTGGGATCGGACAGCGAAAACCGATACGATAAGCGGACGTAATCAGGGGGAGACGGATGAAACGAGTAGCGTGTATGGTGGTCATGGGCGCGCTAGGCCTGGCGGTCCGTGGCGTACCGGTTGCGGTGGTTCAAGGGAACGAAGCGGTACCTGCCGGAGAACGGCGCTTTGCCGCGGCACTGGCGCGGCATGTCGAGCGCTGGTACCGCGAGGCGGGTGTCGAGGCCGCGTACTTCGACGACAAAGACCTGGCCAAGGCGCTGGCCGGCAAAAAGGTGGCGGTGCTGGTCTACCTGGCGCAGCCGAACGCCGCGCAGATGGCTGCTTTGACGGCGCACGTCAACCGCGGCGGCAAGCTGATCGTCTGCTACTCCTCCTCGCCGGCTCTGGCCGCGCTCATGGGCATGCAGACGGTCGGCTACCAAAAGGGCTCCACCGACGGCCGCTGGTCGCTGATGCGTTTCGCCGAGACGCGCCCGCACGGCGTGCCGGAGTCGATCCTGCAAACCTCACAGAATCTTTTTTTGGTTCAGCCGCTGGCCGGCCGCTCGCAGGTGCTGGCGTGGTGGCATGATCGTCAGGGCCGCCGGACCTCCGAGCCGGCCTGGCTGGTCTCGCCCAGCGGCTATTGGATGACCCACGTGCTGCTGGCGGACGGCGACGCGGAGGCCAAGGGGCGGCTGCTGCTGGCGCTTGCCGCGGCGCACGACGCCACGCTCTGGCAGCCTGCCGCCGCCAGCGTGCTGCGTCAGGCGCGCCTGATCGGCGGCGGCCCGGACCTTCTGGCCGCGCGTGCCGGGCAGGCGGCCGATCCGGCGCGGCGCGCGCGTGCGGTTGCCGCCGCGCAGGCCCTGTTGCGTGCCGATGCGGATGCGCGGCAGCGTTTGGCCGCCGGTCAAGGGTATAAGGCTTGGCTCGCCGCGAACGATCTCAAAGCGCGGATGTACGAGGTGTACGGGCTCTTGCAAGCCCCGCGCCGCGGCGAGATCCGCGCGGTCTGGGACCACTCTGGCATGGGGCTTTATCCCGGCGACTGGCCGCGTACCTGCCGCCAGTTGAAAGATGCCGGCATCACCGATCTCTACGTCAATGTCGCGGGCGCGGCCTTCGCCCACTACGCCAGTGCCGTGCTGCCGCGCTCACGGGTGTTTGACGAGCAGGGCGACCAGTTGGCCGCCTGCCTGGCGGCCGCCAAGCCGCTGGGCCTGCGGGTGCACGCCTGGCTGCTCTGCTTCTCCACCGAGGGCGCCACCCAGGAACGCCTCGCGATCTTCGCCAAGCGCGGCTGGGTGCTGACGCAGCCCGACGGTTCGCCGCGCCCGTGGCTCGACCCCGCCGTGCCTGAAGTCCGCACCTATCTCGAGTCGGCCGTACGCGAGCTGGCGGTGAAGTACGCCACCGACGGCGTGCATCTCGATTTCGTGCGCTATCCTGATTTCATGTCGAGTCTCGGGCCGACGGTCAAGACGCGCTTCGAGCGGGCGACAGGCCGCCGCGCCGCCGACTGGCCGGAAGACGTCAAGAGCGGGCCGCTGCGTCAGCTCTTCATCCGCTGGCGCGCCGAGCAGGTCTCGGATTTTGTGCAGGCCGCGCGCAAGGCGGTCCGGCGCGGTGCCCCTGGCAAGCTGGTGACGGCTGCGGTCTTCGGCAAGTACCCCTCGTGCCTCGATGCGGTGGGGCAGGACTGGGAGTCGTGGCTCAACATCGGGCTCGTGGACTATGTGACGCCGATGAACTACACCGAGGACCTCGCCAAGTTCAACGAGTGGCTCGGCCAGCAGACGCGCACGCGCCGGCAGGCGATCCGGGTGGTGCCCGGAATCGGCGTGACCGCCGCCGAAAGCCGCCTCGACGCGGCGCAGGTGATCGACCAGATCCAGGCCGCGCGGCGGGCGGGCTGCCCCGGCTTCGCGCTCTTTGACCTCGACACCACGCTGCGACAGGAGATCCTGCCCGTGCTCCGCATGGGCGCGACCGCGCCGTGAGCGGGGCCGGCCCGGTCACTTTGGGAGACGAGCCATGAAATGGGGTGTTTTCTTGCTGCTGGGGGTGTTCGCTTCCGCGTCGGGCCTTAGGGCTGCGGTTGCGCCGGAGGTGCAGTGGCGCAAGGTCGGGCCGGGCGGCGGCGGGTGGATCCAGTCGGTGCTGGCGAGCCGCCACGGGACAGACGTTTTTTATGTCGGCTGCGATGTGGGCGGCTTCTACCGGTCGGACGATGGCGGCGGGACGTACGTCGTCCACACGGCGGGGTTCCAGGACTACTTTTTGGAGAGCCTGGCGGAGCATCCGTCCGACCCCCGCATCCTTTATGCCGGGTGCAAGAGCGGGGTGTATAAGAGCATGGACGGCGGACGGACGTGGACGTGGCTGCGCGAAGGCTTCCCGCCGGTGCAGGAGTACGCCTACTCCGCGATGGTGAGCAAGGTCGCGCTGGACCCGCAGCGCCCGGAGACCGTGTACGCTGCGATCGGCCAGCCGCGCGAGGAGCGGGGCGGCCAGGGCGCGCTCTACCGGTCGGAGGACGGCGGGGCGACGTGGCGGCAGGTGGTGCGGCCGGGGCAGATGCCTGCGGACCTGCCGCTCTACGACCTTGCGATCCACCCGCGCGAGACGCGCCGGCTCCTGATCGCGACCCCCCGCGGCGTGTTCGCGAGCGATGACCGCGGCGAAACGTGGTCCGCTTCGAACACGGGGCTGCCGGCCCACCTGCGCACGCGGCGGCTGGCGCAGTCGCCCTCTGACCCGCGGGTCGTCTATGTGTCGCTCAAGGGCAAGGCCGGCGAGACGCCGTGGCAGGCGGGCGTCTACCGCTCCGAGGATGGCGGCCGCACCTGGCAGCCGCGCGTCAACGGTTTGCGGCAGGCCTCGGGCAAGCCCGGCACGAGCGACATGCTGTGCAGTTGGGTGGACACGCTCGCGGTGCATCCATCGAAACCGGACGTGGTTTACGCGGGCGGCGCGACGTGGTGGGATGCCACAGTCTATAAAACCGAGGACGGCGGCCTGAACTGGCGGCGCGTGTTCGAGTTCGGCGAGAAAGGCAATGCCCGGCACGCCTGGATCGACATGTGGGGGCCGAGCGTGACCTGCCTGACGCTGTCGGCGTCACGCCCAGACACGCTTTACTTCGGGACGTCGGGCTACATCTATAAGACCGAAAACGGCGGGGCGACGTGGCGGCAGCGCTACACGGCCGAGCGCGACGACGGGAAAATCGCCGGCACGGGGCTGGAGGTCACCTGTCTGCACGGCGTGTTCCCGCATCCGCGTGTCAAAGGGCGCGTGTTCTTCGGGTTCTATGACATCGGCCTTTTGGTCAGCGAGGACGGCGGAGCGAGTTTCAGCCGCCGCATGAAAGGCATCCCTCGCGGCCACGACAACTCCTGCTTCACGGTGGCCTTCGACGACCGCGGCCATGACGACTGGGCTATCGCCGGCTTCGGCGAATGGGGCCGCAACGCGGGGCTGCTCGCGGTGACCGGGGACGGCGGACTCACGTGGCAAACCCTCCCGAAGGAATGCGGTTTCCCGGATGCCCGCCCGCGCGACCTCGTCGCGTGGACGCCGTCCGTCGAAGGCGGAAACCGGTGCGGGGCGCGGCGCATTTTCTGCGTGGCGGAAGGCAAAGGCGTCTTCGAGAGCTTCTGTTTCTCGTCATACGTGTTTGAGCCGCGCAACGAAGGGCTGCCTGCGGAGCGCATCCGTTGCCTTGCCCGCGACGGTGGGACGCTGTACGCGGGAGCGGCCAGCGTGCGAGGCGCCTCCGGCGGCGTTTTCAGCAGCTCGGACTTCGGCAAGACGTGGCAGCGGTTGGACGGCGGCGCGCCGTTGGCTGACGTCCGACAGCTCGCCGCGAAAGACGGGCGCGTGGTCGCGACAGCCCGCGCCTGCTGGGACGGCAAACGTGCGCTGCAGGGGGGCGTTTTTGTGCGAGGCCCGTCTGAGAGGGCCTGGCGCCAGGTCTACACCAACCGCTTCTGCGAGGCGCTCGCGGTCGATCCGCGGCGCCCCGGCCGCGTCTACGCCAGCCTGCACGACCATCCCTATCATGACCGCTCGGCCGGCGGCGGGATCATCGCCAGCGACGACGGCGGAGAGAGCTGGCGGTCGATCAACGGCTCCGGGCTCACGTGCAAAGGGGTGACGTGGATATCGATTAACCCTTTGGACGATAATGAATTGTGGCTCGGAACCGGCGGTCATGCGGCGTTCGTGGGCGAGGTCGGCGGCCTCTTCCGGTGACCCGATTCCGGCGGCGGGGGGAGCCTCAGAGAAAAGGTGGTTTTCCGCGGCTGAAAATGATACATTAAAGCCTCAATTTTTCCCAACACCGGAGAAAGCATGAGCGAAGAGATTGTCCCTGTTCCGGGCGAGGAGCCGAACGTCCACCCGATCAATATCGAAGATGAGATGAGTACGTCGTATATCGACTACTCGATGAGCGTCATTATCGGGCGCGCGCTGCCGGACGCGCGCGACGGTCTGAAGCCGGTCCACCGCCGCGTTCTCTACACCATGCACGAGCTGGGCCTTGCGTACAACAAGCCCTACAAAAAATCCGCGCGCGTGGTCGGCGACACGATGGGTAAATACCATCCGCACGGCGACAGCGCCATTTACGACACGCTCGTTCGCATGGCGCAGGACTTTTCCATGCGCTACCCGCTGGTGGACGGACAGGGCAACTTCGGCTCGATCGACGGCGACGCCGCCGCCGCCATGCGTTACACCGAGTGTCGCATGGACCGGCTTGCCGAGGAGATGCTGGCTGACCTCGATAAAGAAACGGTCGATTTCCGCCCGAACTACGACGAGAAGGAGCTGGAGCCGACGGTCCTGCCGGCGCGCCTGCCCAACCTGCTGCTGAACGGCTCGACCGGCATTGCGGTCGGCATGGCGACCAACATCCCGCCGCACAACCTCTGCGAACTGGTCGACGGCGTCACGCACTATGTGGACCATCCGGACTGCACGATCGATGATCTGATGCAGTTTATCAAGGGACCGGACTTCCCGACCGGCGCGACCATCTGCGGCTCGCGCGGCATCGAGGCGATGTACAAGCTCGGGCGCGGCTCAATTCTGGTGCGCGGCAGGGCCGAGATCGTCGAATACAAGAACAAAGAGGCGATCATCATCACCGAAATTCCCTACACGGTGAACAAGGCGTCGATGATCGAGCGCATGGCCGACCTGGTGAACGAGAAGGTCATCGAGGGGATCTCCGACATCCGCGACGAGAGTTCGAGCGACGGCATCCGCGTGGTGATCGAGCTGAAGCGCGGCGCGATGGGGCAGGTCGTGCTCAACAACCTCTACAAGCACACGCAGCTCCAGACCACGTTCGGCGCGAACATGCTGGCGATCGACCAAGGGCGCCCCAAGGTCATGACGCTCAAGGAGCTGATCCGCTGTCATGTGGACCACCGCTTCGAGGTGCTGACGCGCCGTACCCGTTTTGAGCTGGCCAAGGCCGAGGCGCGCAAGCATATTCTGGAAGGGCTGCTGATTGCGCTGGACCATCTGGACGATGTGGTCGCCATCATCCGCGCCTCCAAAAACCGCGATGAGGCCAAGACCCGCCTGGTGGCGCGCTTCGCTTTCTCCGACAAACAGGTCGACGCCATCCTTGAGATGCGCCTCTACCAGCTCACCGGCCTGGAGCGCGAAAAGGTCGAGGCCGAGTTCCAGGCGCTCTGCGAGCGCATCGACTACCTCACCGGCCTGCTGGAATCGCCGGCCAAGATCTACGGCCTGATCAAAGACGACCTGGCCGACCTCAAGGCCAAGTACGTCCTGTCCGGCAAGCGCGGCGACGTCCGCCGCACCGAGATCGTGCCGCTGGAGGGCGAGGTCAACATCAAAGACCTGATCGCCGACGAGCCGTGCGTCATCACGCTGAGCCAGCGCGGCTATGTCAAGCGCGTTCCGCTCACCACCTACCGCGAGCAGCGGCGCGGCGGCAGGGGCATCACCGGCGCGGCGATCAAAGAGGAAGACTTCATCACCACCGTCTTTGTGGCGGACACGCACGACACGCTGCTGCTCTTTACCAGCCAGGGCCGCGTCTTCAAGAAGGACGCCTATGAGATTCCCGAAGCGCCCCGCACCTCGTTTGGCAAGCCCATCGTCAACCTGCTCGAGCTGCGCGAGGGCGAGTCCGTCGTGGCCCTGCTGCCGATCCGTTCCTTCGAGACCGGCGAGGATGTTTTCTTCGCCACCGAGAACGGCATCATCAAGCGCACCGCCCTCGCCGAGTTCCGCAACGTCAACCGCAAGGGCATCATCGCCATCAAGTTCAAGGACATTCCGAACGACGCCGACGATGAGGCGGCCGAGTCTGACGACGCGCAGAGTGAGTCGGACGAGCAGACCGCCAACGACCGCCTGATCCAAGTGCGCCTCGTCAAGGAAAGCGACCACATTCTGCTGGTCACGGCCAACGGCAAGGCGATCCGCTTCCCGGTCTCGTTCAAGCGAACCGATGCGGAGGGCAAGGAGCGCGAGACCAGCGTGCGCTGCATGGGCCGCGCCTCGGCGGGCGTGCGCGGCATCCGGCTGGCGCCGGGCGACGCCGTGCGCAGCTTCGACATCGTGACCGACCAGGAGACGCTGCTGATCGCCACCGAGAACGGCTACGGCAAGCGCACCGAGTTCAGCGACTTTACGATGCACCACCGCGGCGGCGGCGGCATGATCGCGATCAAGGACGACGACGGCCGCAACGGCAAGGTCGTGGCCGCGCACGCCGTCCGCGAGGACCAGTCCTTCATCTCCATCGCCTCCAACGGCATGATGGTGCGTTCGCCGGTCAACCAGATCCGCGTCATCGGACGCGCCGCCAAGGGCGTCCGCCTCGTGAATCTCGCCGAAGGCGCGACCCTGGTGTCGGTCAGCGTCGCCGACGCGGATGACGACGAGGCCGTGCCCGCTGTCGATGTCCCGCCTGCGAACGACGGCCCCGCTGCCGAATAGCGGTCGGTGCGCGAGCGCAAAGTCGATGACGCTGGGCCCAATGGGAAGATGAAGGCTGTGTGGAAGACGCGCGGTGGCGGGAGGGACGGGGGCGTCCACTCGCCCGGCCCGGAATATGCCGGTAATCGGTTGTTGGCGGGGGTACGCGAGTCGGGCGCGTGTTTGATGCGAAGCACAGTCGGGAGCGCGGGCGTCTCCGCCCGCAACAGCGTTTCGTGCAAAAGGCTGAGTGCTTATTCATTGAGCGCCAGACCGTGCATCTGAATCGCGCGCGACCTTTCTAAGTGCGGGCGGGGACGCCCGCGCTCCCGACTCGCCTCCCCCTTTTTCGCTAGAAACGCATGAACGTCGCGCATCCCTGCCACTGACATACGGATAGCTTCTCGTGATCAAAGTGCGCTTTCGTGGATGCAATCTACTCTGGCGAAAGCCTTCAACTCAAGCGTAAGATTACGATTAGGAAACATCGGCGCCAACAGTAATGCCATGCGCCCTACCATTCGCGTGCCGCCACATTCGCCTTGCGTCTTCGACAAAATCCGATAATATGTCATTCTCAATTTTCAAAAGAAAGGTTCGACGCGATGAGTGAGACCCCGCAGACCATGAAGATGTTGCCCGGCGACGAGATTCGCCAGATCATGTGGCGCTATGCCGACCGGTACGACATTCAGATGGCCGTGATGGGCGCCCGTTCGGTGGCCCGCGGCCTCGTGGCCCGTCTGGTGGCCGACGGCGAACGCGCGACGCACGAGTGGACCGAGGCCAAGAACGGGCTCTACCAGGCGTTCGACGAATCGGGCATCACCGCGGCGGGCCTCGACACGGAGTACGGCGGCATCATCGAGGGACCGCGCAACCTGGCGCTGAGCCTGCTCGCCTTTGAACTCTCTTGGGTCGACGGCGGCGCCTCCACCTCCAGCCTGATCAACAACCTCGGCCTTGGGCCGATCGTCGAGAAGGGCACGCCCGAGCAGCGCGAGAAGTACATGCGCGCCTGCGCCCCGGCGCAGCCCGGCGAGGATCGCAAGCCGTGGCGCGCCGCTTTCGCCCTCACCGAGCCGCTGCCCTACGTCGGCGTGGACACCGGCGTGGTCAGCGGCCGTGTCACCGTGGCTCGCTGGGAAGAGGGGCAGGAGCCGGTGCTGCACGTCGAGAAGCGCGGCCGATTCCTGACCAACATGGCCGTCGCCAACGTGCTCACCGCCGCGGTTGACACCGGCGATCCGCGCATCAAGTCCTCCTGCATGGTGATTCTCGAGGAGACCGACCCGGGCGTCTTCGACCGCGGTGCGCCGACCCTCAAGATGGTCCACCAGCTCTCCAACACCCACGACCCGATCTTCAGTCTCGACATCCCGGCCAGCCGCATCGTCGGCGGCTACACCGTCAAGGACGGCGTGATCGTGCCCAACCTGACCCACAGCGAGATCATCGAGGCGGTCTTCTCCCGGACGCGCGTGGCGGTCGGCCTGATGACCGCCGCCAAGCTGCTCTCCGCCGTCGAGCCGGTCATCCGCTACCACCGCGGCCGTTATCGCGGAGCGGCCGGCATCGAAGCCGGCACGCCCCGTTACGACCAGGGCATCCAGATGAAGGAGGACGCCACCCAGCGCCTGGCCGATGTCTGGGCCACCGGCGAGGCCGCCACCTCGCTGGGCTTCGAGACCGCGCGCGCCTTTGATGCCCTCACCCCCGTCGAAACCCAAGTGCTTGGCGAATTTGCGGCCCAAGGCCTCTCAGGCCGTGCCCTGATGAAGGCGCTGCGCAAGCCGCAGGCCGACGCCATCGAGCTGCTGGGTCAGCTCGGCAAGCCCGAAGCCGAGCGCGACTCCGCCCGCATCGCGGCGCTGCAGGCCGACCCGCTCGTGCAGTACGTCTGGCAGAGCGCACTCTGCAACGTGCTCTGCCCGGCCACCAAGCTGTGGGACACCGGGCACGGCGCGAACATGCTGCGCGAGGCGGTCAGCCTGATGGGCGGCTACGGCATCACCGAAGACTGCCCCGGCTTCCTCTTCTACAAGTGGACCGACGCCCAGCTTGAGGCCACCTACGAAGGCCCGGAAGTGGTGCAGCGCCGCCAGATCAGCGTCACCATGAACAACGAGGTCTTCCTGGCCCAGGTCGCCCAGTGGATCGCGGAGCTGCGCCGGCAGGCCGCCGCCGGGGCCGGCAACGGCCTCGACACGCTAGCCGACGGCTTTGCGCTCTGGCGCTGGACCCTCGGGTTCATCCAATCCGCCAAGGACGCCGAAGGCCGCCCGCTCTCGCAGAGCCAGCGCCACGGCGTGCTCTTCCCGATGGCCGATGCGATCTCGTGGCTGCTGGCCGCGCGCTCGTTCGTCGCCGATATCCGCGAACTCGCCGCCAAGGGGCCCGAGCACCCGGTGGTCGGGCCGGAGATTGACGGCTACGTCAACACCTTCACCGATCTGGCGCACATGCAAATCGCGCGCGCCGTCGGTGAGGCGGGGCGCATCTGCGCCGAGCTGGTCTACGGCTACGGCGCGGCCTCGGCTGAGCAGGCGGCCGAGTTCCAGGCGCTGCGCGCCAAGGCGGACGCCGCGCTGGCCGGCGCGCGCCTCGCCAAGGATCGCGCCTCGCGCGCTCTCGCGCAGGTCATGATCCCCGAGGCGCTCGACTATCCGCAGTGATCCGGTTGACATCCCCCGGCGTCTGAACGCCGGGGGTTCTTCGCTTTCTCACCGGACGCGGATCAGGGTGCCGCTGGCATAGACGAGTTTCACGACGCCCGGCGTGTGGTAGGAGGCGCGCCAGCCTTGCGGCAGGTTCGTGCCGGCCAAGGCGCCGCTGCGCGTGCCGGTGCAGGTCAGGATCGTGTAGGCCTGCTGCCGGTTGAGCGCCAGCGGATCGACAAGCTGCAAAACGAGCTGCGCCAGATCGATGTCGCCCGTGACCGCCACAAGGTCGCCCGCGCCCGCCGTCGTGACGTCGGCCAGGTAGGTGCCGCGCAGCGCGGCGCCGGAGAGCGTGACCGCGTCGGTGCCGACCATGCCCGCGCCGGCCGGCGAGAGCACCGTCTCGACCGTGCCGTTCGCCAGGGTACCGCTGCCGCTGACGGCGTTGGTCACTGTGGCACCGTTCAGATCGAGCGTGCCGCCCGCCAGCACGACCGGCGTGCCGGCCGGCAGGGCCTGCGCCGCGCCCAGTTTGAGCGTGCCGGCCGCGACGGTCGTAGCCCCTGTGTAGGTGTTGGCGCCGGAGACCGTCAGCGTGCCCGCGCCGCTCTTCGTGAAACCGCCGCTGGTGTTGGGCGCGAGCGTGACGGTACTGACCTGTGCGGTGTTGATGCACGCGCCGCCCAGGAAGGTGACGGTCGGCGGCGTCGTGTAGTTGACGCCGGGGCAGGTGACGGTGACGCTGGCCACGCGGTAGGTGCCGCGCCCTTGTCCGTCATCCTCCATGTTCGCCACGGCGCACGCGCCGAAACCGTCGCCTTCGATCCGCACATACGGCTCGCCGAGGTAGCGGCTGCCTTTCTGCTCGACCGCGATGGCGGACACGCCCTGGCCGGCGGGCGCAAGGACGGCGGCTTGGAGGTTCACGTCCCGCCCGTTGGTGTCGATCACCGCGCCGCCCGCGAACCCGTCGCGCGGACCGAAAGAGTAGACGCTCACCGCGCTGTTTAACGGGAGGATCGACGTGGTTACGGCATCACGGTCAGGATACTTCAGCGTGCCGCCCG
>Ga0116141_10004429_pt1 | contig 11825 bp, 7 predicted proteins | sample AD_UKC097_MetaG_FD_89744 | JGI IMG/M metagenome (GOLD analysis project Ga0116141, IMG submission 89744) | Active sludge microbial communities of municipal wastewater-treating anaerobic digesters from USA - AD_UKC097_MetaG | ecosystem: Engineered > Bioreactor > Anaerobic > Digestate | place: USA... | reverse complement strand
TCCCGAGGGGGAAGCCGGCCAGCTTCGCTCGCGCCATGAACGGGCCGGGCTTGATCTCCTGCAGCTTCTCGAGGCCGTAGTTCCGCATGTCGAGCGGATCGACCGCCGTCGGGGCCCGCGGGGTCCCGTCCGCCGCGGCCGCCGGCCGGTCCGGCCCGCTCACGCGCCCTCGGCGCCGTCCGCGGGGCGCTCCCAGCGCGTGAAGGGGTTTTTCATGAGCATGCTGTTGAAGTAACGCGGGTCGCCGGTGACCTCCGTCCCCAGCCAGGCCGGGCGGGCGTACGCCTCGTCCTCGGCGCCGAGCTCGACCTCGGCGACGACGAGCCCCTCGTTCTCGCCGTGGAACTCGTCCACCTCGAACGTGTGCTCGCCCGCCGGGACGAGCCAGCGGACCTTGTCGATGACGCCCGGCTCGCAGATCGCGAGCAGCTGCTCGACCTCGGCCACCGGCACCTCCCTCTCCCATTCGTACCGGGACGCGCCGGAAGCGTTCCCGATCCCCTTCACGGTCAGGAAGCCCTTGTCGCCCTTGATCCTCACCCGCACGGTCCGCTCCGGGACCGAGGAGAGATACCCCTGCACGATTCGGGTCTGTCGGGTCGCCTGCTCCTTGAAGGGACCGGCGACGAGGAACTTCCGTTCGATCTCCTGGGCCATGTGAGGGCTCCTCCCTTGCGTCTTGAAGCTCGAGATCGTGGAGCCCGCGCGGGCTCCACGACGGACGGGGCGCAAGCGTCGTGCCGCGGACGCCGTTCGTCTCGAAACGATTCTGCTCCAAAGGCTTGACCTCTGCGTCCGGACGACGGGAGGCTGTGTTGTGCGGGTTCCCGCGCGGCCGAGTGCGGAAACCCGCGCCGGGAGGGATCGGGCGTCGGTCCGCCCGACCGGGGGCGCTTTCGCCGAATCGGCCTGGATCGGCCGGACGCGGAGGGCGGGACCGCTAGACTCGCGTCGCGCGCGGCCTCTCCCTCTCCCGCGCGCAGGAGGCCCGGATGCCCCGGTACGCGTCCTGGACGGCGAAGGCGCTCCTCCTCGCGGCGACGTCGGCGCTCGCCGCGCCGCCCGCCGACCCGCTCGACGCGAAGTACGGGGCTGCCGTTCCGCCCGCCTACGTCAAGCAGTACGAGGCGGACCGGAGCGGCCGGGTCCTCCTGAACCCGTACCTCCAGGTGGCGACGCGGGACTTCCCCGCGCTCCTCGAGCCGGGAGACGGGACGTACAAGTGGGTCATCGACGTCGCCGGACGGGTCGCGATCCTGCGCGAGGTGCCGCACCCGCTCGGTCGCACCTACCCGAACGGCTTCCATCGCCCGGAGGACGGCTCGGACCGCGAGCCGGGGTACGTCGAGACGTACGGGCACGTCTCGGCGCTCGGGGGGGCGCCGGGACGGATCGGGGGGGAGATCCTCTGGGACGCTGACTCGCGCGCGTTCACGGTCAACAACAAGTCGGGGCGCTACACGAAGCACGAGGCCGACCGGACCCCGGAGCAGCTCGTCGAGGCGGCGCGGCTCATCCGGGAGGTCGTCGACCCGGGCGGAGCGTCGTGGGGAGAGGTCTTCTATCTCCTCGACTACGCGCCGCCCGACGTCCGGCGGAAGCTCCTGGACGATCCGCGGCTCGAGTACGACCTGCCGGAGACGAAGGGACGGCCGTACGTGGTCGTCCTCGGCGGCGGGACGTCGCCACTCGCCGGCCGGGAGGGGGGCGACGGCACGGACCTTGTATCTTCGAGTCCCCGATGACGCTCCGCGTGAAGCTCTTCGCCCTGATGGGCGGCCTGCTCGCCCTGATGGTCGGCGCCGAATGGCTCCTGGTGGAGGCGCTCACCCGCGACCTGCGGGTCGAGGTGACGGCGGTCGCGACGTCGGTCGGAAAGGACGTCGTGAAGGTCCTCCAGCGCCGTGACGGGAAGCTCCTCGAGCTGGGCGGCGACGCGGGCGTCCGGAGGATCGTCGTCCGCGACGAGGCCCACCTCGTGACCCTTCCTCCGCGGCCCGCGGCGGACGCGCCCGCGAAGGACCGGGCGGCCGGACCGGAGGCCGTTCCGAAGGAGGGCGAGGGGCCGCGATTCGTCGTGACGACGGTCCAGACCGACGGGAATCGGACGACCTCCTCGACGAAGACCTGGGCGACGAGAGGGGGGACCGGCTTCATCTTCCTGGAAGGGCCGGTGGAGAAGGTGAAGATCCCGATCCCGGGAGCCGGCGTGAAGGACGCCGTCGGCCGCTTCCGGACACGGCTCGTCCTCGGTTCCCTCGGGATCGTCGCCGTCGGCCTCCTCGCGGCGGCCTTCGTCGCGCACCGCGTGACGCGGCCGCTCGCCGCGCTCGCCCGCGCGGCGCGGACGGTGGGCGAGGGGGAGTTCGGCGCGCGGGTCGAGACTCGCGAGGGGGGCGAGGTCGGAGCGGCGATCGCCTCGTTCAACCTCATGTCCTCGCGCCTGCAGGAGCTCGAGCGCGAGGCGCTCGCGCTCAAGGAGCGCGAGCACCTCGGCGAGATGGGCGAGGTCGCGCGCGGGATGGCGCACGCGCTCCGGAACCCGCTCCACGCCGTCGGCCTCTCGGTCGACGAGCTCGCCGCGCGCCTTCCCGACGACCCGGACGCCGCCGCGATGGCCGCGGCCGCGCGGCGGCAGATCGCCGGGGTCGACGGGACGATCCGCTCCTTCCTCGCGCTCGCTGCGGAGGGCGGCGCCGAGGAGGAGGTCGACGTCCGCGCCCTCGCCGAGGAGGTGGCCCTCGCGGCGCTCCAGGAGGCGCGCGGGCGGGTCCGGGTGTCGGTGGCGCCGGGCGGCGCCGCGCGCCTGACGGCCGTCGCGCCGGAGCTGAAGGCCGCCCTCCACGCTCTCGTCGTCAACGCCGTCGAGGCGAGCCCCGACGGCGGCGAGGTCGTCGTCTCGGTCGCCGGGGAGGAGGGGCGCGCCGTCGTCCGCGTGGAGGACGAAGGGTCGGGCCTCCCCGGGGAGGTCCGCGCCCGGCTCTTCACGCCGCACGTGACGACGAAGCCGAGCGGCTCCGGGATGGGGCTCTTCCTCGCGCACCGGATCGCCACGACGCGCTACGGCGGGAGCCTCGCTCTCGAGGCCCGCGCCCCGCGCGGGACGCGGGCGGTCCTGGCGGTCGGCCATCGCGGCGGGGGGGCGCGTGCCTGAGGCGCGGGTCCTCCTCGTCGAGGACGAGATCGACCAGCGAAAGATCGTGGCCGGGATTCTCCGCGGCGAGGGGTACTCCGTCGCCGAGACCGGCTCCGTCGACGCCGCGCTCGCCGAGCTCGCGGCCTCGCCCGTCGACCTCGTCCTCTCCGACTGGAAGCTCCCCGGACGCGACGGGACGGAGCTCCTCGCCGAGGTGAAGGCCCGCTTCCCGGAGACGGGCTTCCTGATGGCGACGGCCTACGGGACGATCGCCCACGCCGTCACCGCCGTGAGGGCCGGGGCCGACGACTACCTGACGAAGCCGTTCGAGCGGGCCGCGCTCCTCCTCGCCGTCGAGCGGACGCTTCGCGCGCGGCGCCTCGCCGACGAGAACCGGCGCCTCTCCGAGGAGGTCCGGGACCGCGACCGTCTCGTCGACCTCGTCGGGAAGAGCCCCTCGATGGAGCGGCTCTACCGCCAGGTCGAGAAGCTCGCCGGGACCGACGCGACCGTCCTCCTGACGGGGGAGAGCGGCACCGGCAAGGAGCTCGCCGCGCGGGCGCTCCACGCCCTCTCCCGCCGCCGCGCCGGGCCGTTCGTCGCCGTGAACGCGGCCGCCATCCCGGACACGCTCGTCGAGTCGGAGTTCTTCGGCGCGGAGAAGGGTTCGTACACCGGCGCCGACCGGACGCGGAAGGGGAGGCTGGAGCTCGCCCAGGGAGGGACGCTCTTCCTCGACGAGGTGGGCGAGCTGCCGCTTCCGATGCAGCCGAAGCTCCTCCGGGCGCTCCAGGAAGGCGTCGTGACGCGGATCGGCGGGGCGGATGAGATCCGGACGGACGCGCGGATCGTCGCGGCCACGAACCGCGACCTCGCGCTGGAGGTGTCCTCCGGGCGCTTCCGCGAGGACCTCTACTACAGGCTGAACGTCGTCTCCGTGACGCTCCCGCCGCTCCGCGAGAGGCGCGAGGACGTCCCGCTCCTCGTCCGGCACTTCGTCGCCCGGACGGAGCGGCGTTACGGCATCCGCGTCGAGCCGTTCCCGTCCGCTCTCTTGACCCGGCTCGTCGACCACTCCTGGCCCGGGAACGTCCGCGAGCTGGGGAACGTCGTGGAGCGGCTCGTCCTCCTCTCGGAGGGGGGGGCGCGTCTCGGCGGGCGACCTCCCCGAGCCGCTCGGAGGAAGACCCGCCGCCGACGCGGGGTGGAAGCTCCCGCCGGGAGGCCTCGCTTGGGAGGAGCACGAGAAGGACGCCCTCCGGCAGGCGCTCGAGCTCGCGGGCGGGAACCGCGCCCGGGCCGCGCGGCTCCTCGACCTTCCCTACAAGGCCTTCCTCTACCGCCTCGAGAAGTTCGGCCTCGCCCCCGCGGACGAGTAGTCCCTCCGCGCGGGGGAACGCCCGCTTTCGGGAGCGGTTTCCCCATTTGGGGAGCCGGGCGCCCGGCCGGAAGCCCCGAACGGCTGGCCCGGCGCTTGCGCTCTGACGGGGAAAGCCGGCGAGATGCCGGACGAAGCAGACGGAGGACCCGATGAGCCTTTCCCGCATCCTCTCCCGCGCCGCCCTCGGCGCTCTCACGGCCGGCGCCGTGATCACCCTCTTCGCCCCGCTCTTCCCGTTCGAGAGAACCGCCCAGGCGGGCGACGGGACGGAAGAGACGACGATCACCATCGCGACCTCCAAGGACAAGGAGGCGACCGTCCTGAAGCTCGACCCGATGAAGCCGGGCGAGACGAAGACGCTGACCTCCGAGTCGGGCAAGCCGGTCGTCGTGACGCGCACAGAGGACGGCTACACGCTGAAGGTCGGCGAGAAGGAGTTCACCGTGAAGACCCTCGCGGACGGCGAAGGGCCTCACGTCCTCCTCCCGGGCGGCAAGGAAGTCCACGTCGTGAGGGTCGGCGAAGGGGACGGCCCGGCGATGGTCTTCACGGGCGACGACGGGAAGAGGGTCGTCGTGAAGAAGCGCGCGTACGCCTACACGCTCGGCGAGGGTACTGAAAGGCCGAGCGCCGCGGACGTCCTCGAGAAGGCGGCGCCGAAGAGCCTCGAGAGCCTCGACGTCCGGACGCGGGGGGCCGTCGAGCAGGTCCTGCAGGAGCTGATCGAGAGCGGGGCGGTCTTCGCGCCCGGGGCGATGCCGATGACCTGGGCCGCGAAGGAAGGCGAGGACGGCGACGCGGTGAAGGTGATGGTGATCCGGAAGAAGCAGGAGGACCGGGCGCCGGAGAAGTAGCGAAGATCCCCGGAGCGCTTCCCGACCGGGGTCCACCCGTTCGCGGCTGCTACACTGACGGGTGGCCCCGGTCCTTTCGGGGACCGGATCTCGCGGTCCGGAGCGGGGGAGCGGAATGAACCGACGACGTGCCGGAGGACCGGACCGGGCCGCTCGGCCGGTCCGCGCGGGCGGTCCGAAGTGAGCGGGCTCTTTCGCCGCGAGGCGCTCGAGAAGCTCCAGAGCCCCGACCGGCTCGACGAGCTCCTCGTCGTCACCGGTCCGAGGTCGTGGATCGCCGTCGCCGCGCTCTCGACGCTCCTTCTCGCCGCGACGATCTGGGGGATCTGGGGCCGCGTCACGACGTCCGTCGACGGGATGGGGATCTTCATCCGCGGCGGCGGCCTTGTGCGCGTCGTCTCGGTGGGGAGCGGCACGCTCTGGCAGCTGCGCGCGGCGCCCGGCGCCGTCGTGAGGGAAGGCGAGGTCGTCGCCGTCCTGTCGCGCCCCGACCTCACGGCGCGCCTCCGGAACATGCAGTCGCAGCTCGCCCACCTCGAGGAGCAGGAGCGGCGCGCCGTGGCGTTCGCCCAGGAGGAGGCGTCTCGCCAGCGCGACGTCCTTCGCCGCCGGATTCGCGAGGCGGAGCAGCAGGCGGGCGCGGCGCGGACGCGCCTCGAGTGGCTCGAGACGCGGATCGTCGGCGCGCGGAAGCTCGTCGACGCCGGCCTCACCACGCGTCAGCCGCTCGCCGAGCTGGAGCACACGCGGGACGCCACGCGGATCGAGCTCGAGCAGGCGGTGACGGCGGCCGGCGCCCTCCTCGCCCAGATCGGGGACCTGGACGAGCAGGAGGAGATGAAGGTCTTCCGCATCCGGCAGGAGCTCGACGACGAGAGGAACGAGGTCGCGCAGCTCGAGCTCGAGCACCGGACGAACACCGAGGTCGTGAGCCCCTACGCCGGGCGGGTCACGGAGTCCCTCGTCAACCCCGGGAGCCTCGTCTCGCCGGGTCAGGCGATCCTGGCCCTGGAGCGCGACGCGGGGACGCTTCGCGTCGGGGTCGCCGTCCCGGCGCTGGAGGCGCGGAGCATCCGCCCGGGAATGGAGGTGCGCCTGACGCCGACGACCGTCAAGCTCGAGGAGTACGGCTACATGCTCGCGAGGGTCACGGACGTCAGCGACTACCCGGCGTCGCGGGACGGGCTGACGAGCCTCCTCTCGAACGAGGCGCTCGTCGAGGTCCTGACCGCCGCGGGCCCGGTCACGATCGTCTCCGCGGAGCCGGTCCTCGACCTGGCGGCGAAGAACGGGTTCCGGTGGTCGGCCCGGAAGGGCCGGACGCTCTCCGTCTCGAGCGGGACCCTCTGCACGGCCCAGGTGATGGTGCGCGAGACGGCGCCGATCACCCTCGTCGTCCCGAAGCTCAAGGAGCTGCTGGGCCTCTAGGCCGGCGATCGAGGGAGCGTGCCGGCCGAGGACGTCACCCGCAGAGCCCGCCCCGCGAGGCGCCGGACGCCGACCGTCATCCAGATGGAGGCGGCGGAGTGCGGCGCCGCGTCGCTCGGGATGGTCCTCGCCTACCACGGCCGCTTCGAACCGCTCGAGAAGCTGCGCCTCGCCTGCGGCGTCTCCCGGGACGGCAGCAACGCGGGGAACGTGGTCCGGGCGGCGCGCCACTTCGGCCTCGAGGCCCGCGGCTTCGCGATGGGTCCGGCCGAGCTCCGGGATCTGGCGGCGCCGTTCGTCGTCTTCTGGGAGTTCAACCATTTCCTGGTCGTCGAGGGGCACGGGCGGAAGGGATGGTGGGTGAACGATCCGGCGAGCGGGCCGCGGCTCGTCCCCGACGCGGACTTCGACACGTCGTACACGGGCGTCGTCCTGACGTTCCGGCCGGGGCCCGATTTCCAGCCGGGCGGAACCGGGCCGAGCCTGTTCCGCTCCCTGGCCCGGCGCGCCCGGGGCCTCGGCGGGCCTCTCGCCGTCGCGGCCGCCACGGGTTTCGCGCTGGCCGTCCTGGGCCTCGTCCTGCCGAGCCTGACGCGGGTCTTCGTCGACGAGATCCTCGTCGGGGGCCATCGCTCGTGGACGACGCCGCTCCTCTGGATCATGGGGACGGCGATCGCGATGCTCCTGGCCCTGACGGCCCTGCAGCAGCGGACGCTCTACCGCCTGCAGGCGAAGCTCTCCCTCACCTCCTCGAGCCGGTTCCTCTCCCACCTGCTGCGGCTCCCGATGGACTACTTCGGGCAGCGGTTCGGCGGGGAGGTCGGCGCCCGCGTCGCGATCAACGACCGCGTCGCGCAGCTCCTCTCCGGACAGCTCGCGACGAACGTCCTCGGCGCCCTCATGGCCGTCCTCTACCTCCTGGTCCTCGCGCAATTCGACGTCGTCCTCACGGCCGTGGTGGCCGTGCTCGCCGCGACGAGCCTCCTCGTCCTCGCGGCCGTCTCCCGCCGGCGGCGCGACCTCGCCAAGCGCGTCCTGCAGGAGCAGGGCAAGCTCCTCGGCGTCACGCTCAACGGGCTCCAGATCATCGAGACGCTCAAGGCGAACGGGAGCGAGCCGGCGTTCTTCTCCCGCTGGAGCGGCCAGCACGCGAGGGCGAGCAACTCCGGCCAGGAGCTGGCCGCCGCGACCCAGGTCCTCAACGCCGTGCCGGCCCTCCTGACGACCCTGAACACCGCGGTCGTCCTCGGCGTGGGCGGCCTGCGGGTGATGCAGCAGCAGCTCACGCTCGGCGAGCTCGTGGCGTTCCAGGCCCTCGTGGCCGCGTTCCTCCTCCCGATCGGGACGCTCGTCGCGCTCGGTTCGCAGCTTCAGCAGGTCGACGGCGACCTCACCCGTCTCGACGACGTCCTCGAGAACCCGGTCGACCTGCAGTGGTACGGCCCCGAGGTCCCCGCGCTCGACGCGGCAAGCGCGGCCGACCCGCCGAAGCTCTCGGGGCACCTGGAGCTCCGCGACGTCACGTTCGGCTACAGCCCGCTGGCCGAGCCGCTCATCAAGGACCTTTCCCTGACGGTCCGGCCTGGGGGGCGCGTCGCGCTCGTCGGCGCCTCCGGCAGCGGGAAGTCGACGGTCGCGAAGCTCGTGGCGGGTCTCTACCGCCCGTGGAGCGGCGAGATCCTGTTCGACGGAAGGCCCCGCACCGCGCGGCCCCGCGAAGTCCTCGCGGCCTCGGTCGCGTCGGTGGACCAGGAGATCTTCCTCTTCGAGGGGACGTTCCGGGAGAACCTCACGCTCTGGGACGGGACGGTCCCGGATTCGGACGTCGTCGACGCGGCCCGCGACGCGTGCGTCCACGACGTCGTCACGGCGCGCGCCGGGGGATACGGCGGCGCGGTCGAGGAGGGAGGGCGCAACCTCTCCGGCGGCCAGCGGCAGCGCCTGGAGATCGCGCGGGCGCTGCACGCCAACCCCGGCCTCCTGGTCCTCGACGAGGCGACCTCCGCGCTCGACCCCCTGACCGAGAAGAGGATCGACGACGCGCTCCGGCGCCGGGGCTGCAGCTGCCTGATCATCGCGCACCGGCTCTCGACGATCCGCGACTGCGACGAGATCGTCGTCCTCGAGCGCGGGCGGGTCGTGGAGCGCGGCACCCACGACGAGCTGGTCCTCTCCGGCGGGGCCTACTCGAGGCTGATCCAGGATGCCTGACGCGATCGATCCCCGCGCCGCGCTCGACGCGATCGCGACGGCGGCCGGAGGCGCCGGCCCGTCACGGCGCGGAGGGCCCCTCTCGGCGTTCTCGATCGCCGGCGGGACGCGCGCCTGGCTCGTCCGCGAGGGGAGCGTCGACGTCTTCTTCGAGCCGGCAGAGGGGCGCGGCCCGCGCCGGCACGTCTGCCGCGTCGAGGCCGGAGACGCTCTCCTCGCGCTGCCGGCGCTCGAGGGCGAGGGCGGCGTGCGCGCCGTGCCCGGGCCCGAGACGGCGCTCTTCGAGGTGGAGCTCGCGCGACTACTCCCTCTCGCTGGGGACGCGGCAATCGGAGGGGCGGTCGTGTCGCTCGTCGAAGGGTGGCTGCAGGCGCTCGCCGCGGCGCTCTCGGAGGACCGGCTGCCTCCGCGGACCTCGAGGACGCCGGCCGAGGAGGCGGCCGTCGCCGGCGAGGGGGAGTGGCTCGTGGCCCAGAGGGGCGTTCGCTGGGTCGGGGTCCGCGCGGGCGAGCTCCTGCCGTACGGAGAGCCGGGCGTCGCGCCGTTCGGCGCCGGAGCGGCGGCGCCGCTCTGCGCCGGCTTCTGGCTGAAGGTCGCGCGGGACGCGGAGCTGGAGTGGCTCGGCACGGCCGAGGTCGCCGGCCGGCCCGGCGGCCTGCCGAACGCGCTCGCCTCGTTCGGCCGCTCCGTCGTCGAGCTCCTCGAGCGCCGGCAGGCGCGGGCCGCCGAGGAGGCCCGCGCGCAGCTCCTCCGGCGCGCGAGGAGCGTCCGGGCACTGCGCTCCGAGGCCGAGGAACGGCTGGCGTCCGTCCTCGGGACGTCGCTCCCGATCGCGAGCGCCGGCGACGACGCGCTCGCCGTCGCCTGCCGGCTCGTTGCCGAGGCGGGAGGCGTGGCGATCCGACCCGCCCCCGCGGGAGCGCCCGAGCCTCGGAGCCTCGCGGCGATCGCCGCCGACTCCGGGGTGCGGACCCGAGAGGTGCTCCTGCGGGACGGGTGGTGGACGCGCGACGGGGGGCCCGTGCTCACCTTCGCGAAGGACGACCGGAGGCCGGTGGCGATCCTGCCGGACGGGCCCGGCCGTCACGTTCTCGTGGACCCCGTGCGGGGAGCGAGGACGAGGGTGGACGCCGCCGTCGCCGCGACGCTCGAGCCGCACGCGCACGTCCTCTACCGCGCGCTCCCGCCGGGGACGCCGGGCCGCCGCGCCCTGCTGCGCTTCCTCGGGTTCGGCTCCGGGCCGGACCTCGGAAGGCTCTTCGGGCTGGGGGCCGTCGCGGGGGCTCTGGCCCTCCTGACGCCGATCGGCACCGGCCTCCTGTTCGGCTCCGTCATCCCGAGCGACTCGCGAAGCCAGCTCGCGTACCTGGTGGCGGCGCTGGTCGCGGCGGGGTTCGCGGTGGCGGGGCTCCAGGTCGTCCAGTCGTTCGCCCAGCTGCGCATCAGCGGGCGGGCCGGCGGCGCCGTGCAGGCCGGCCTGATCGACCGGCTGCTCGCCCTGCCCCCCTCCTTCTTCCGCCGCTTCGCGACCGGCGACCTCGCGAACCGCGCCCTCGCGGTCGGGTTCGTCCAGGAACGCCTCACCGGCGCGGCGTCGATGAGCGTCCTCTCGGCGCTCTTCGGCCTCTTCAACGTCGGGCTCCTCTTCTGGTACAGCCCGAGGCTGACCTGGTTCGCGCTCCTGCCGGTCGCGCTCGCGGTCGTCGTCGCGGCGATCCTCTTCCGGCTCCTGATGCACCACCAGGTGGCCCTCTACGAGGTCGCGGGGCGCATCCAGGGGCTGACGCTCCAGCTGACGGAAGGGATCGCGAAGCTCCGGGTGGCGGGCGCCGAGGAGCGCGCCTTCAACCGGTGGGCGCGCGCCTTCGCCGAGCAGAAGCGGCTCGACCTCGGCGTGAGGAAGGTGCTCGCCGGCGTCGTCGTCCTCGGGGCCGGGCTGCCGCCGCTGGCGACGGGGTTCGTCTTCGCGTTCGTCGGCCTCTCCACGGACCGCAGCCTGACCGGCCTGTCTCTCGGGACGTTCGTGGCGTTCCTGGCCGCGCTGGGCGCGGTCGTCTCGTCGCTCACGATGACGCTCTCGCTCCTCTTCCCGGTGCTGGACGTCGTGCCGGTCTGGAAGCGGTCGCGCCCGATCCTCGAGACGCCCCCGGAGCCCTCGTCGCGCCGCGCGGACCCGGGCGAGCTCTCCGGCGCCGTCGAGGTAAGCCGCGTGAGCTTCCGGTACCACGCCGACGGTCCGCTCGTCCTCGAGGACGTCTCGTTCCGGGCGGAGCCGGGAGAGTTCGTGGCGCTCGTCGGGCCGTCCGGCTCCGGCAAGTCGACGCTCTACCGGATGCTCCTGGGTTTCGAGTCGCCGGAGACCGGCGCCGTCCTCTACGACGGGCTCGACCTCGCGGGGCTCGACCTCGCGGCGGTCCGCCGCCAGCTCGGCGCGGTCCTCCAGAACAGCCAGCTCCTCAACGGAACCGTCTACGACAACATCGCCGGCACCTCGCGGATGACGATGGACGAGGCGATGGAGGCCGCGCGGCTCTGCGGCATCGAGGACGACGTGAAGGCGATGCCGATGGGCCTGCACACGATGGTCGGCGTCGGCGGCGCCGGGCTTTCCGGAGGGCAACGCCAGCGCATCCTCATCGCCCGGGCGATCGCCCGTCGCCCGCGGATCCTCCTCTTCGACGAGGCGACGAGCGCGCTCGACAACCACACGCAGGCCGTCGTGAGCCGGACGCTGGAGCAGCTCCGCGCCACGCGCGTCGTGATCGCGCACCGGCTGTCGACGATCCGGAACGCCGACCGCATCGTGGTCCTGGTG
>Ga0116141_10004419_pt1 | contig 11849 bp, 10 predicted proteins | sample AD_UKC097_MetaG_FD_89744 | JGI IMG/M metagenome (GOLD analysis project Ga0116141, IMG submission 89744) | Active sludge microbial communities of municipal wastewater-treating anaerobic digesters from USA - AD_UKC097_MetaG | ecosystem: Engineered > Bioreactor > Anaerobic > Digestate | place: USA... | reverse complement strand
CAGCTGCACGGGCAATTTCACCTGTGGTAGAATTACATGACAGAATAACGAGAGGTCTTCAAATGAACCATTTAACCGATGACTGCCGCTGGGCATTGCCCGATCTGGACGCTGCCATTGAATGGGCCGGCCACCGTCGGCGCTCTGGCATAACAGTCGCCTTAGACCCGCTTGGAGAATATGCCCAAAATGCTGCGCAGACTGACGTAAATGCAGCCAGCTATCTCAATGCCCTCATCCGTATCGGGGAAAAGGCCGTCGATGCCTCTCTGGCGATAAAGCTTTCTGCTCTTGGCCTTACTTTCGCGCGCGACCTCGCCGAAAAACATCTTGAAGAAATTCTTAAGTCTGCCGCCTCTGCCGGCGTTGTCGTCGAAATCGACATCGAGGGTACCCCGTCGGTGCCGCAGGTTTGTGAAATGGCGCAGAATGCCGCCTGTCATGGCTTTAAAACGGTTCTGGCTTTACAGGCTTACCTAGATCGCACACCGCAGGATCTTGCTGACAGCCTGGCTGCCGGGCTGAAAATACGCCTGGTGAAGGGCGCCTACAAAGGCGATACTGACGATTTCGCGCGTATTCAGCAGATGTTTCTGGCCCTGTTCGAAAAACTGCTCGCCTCAGGCCAGGCATTCGATGTCGGCACCCATGATCCGCTGTTGCTGAAGGCCATGACCGCCAGACTCGGCACTCACAACCGCGAACAGGTGTGCTTTGGCTTTCTCAAGGGGCTTGCTGATGCCACCAAAGACCAGATGGCCAGTTCCGGCTACCAGGTCTCAGAATACGTTCCGTTCGGTGAGAACCGCACGGCCTATGTCACCCGCCGCCTCGCCTACCTGAAACGCCTGGCATCTCTTGGCCTGGCACCAGTTCCCTGAGCCAGGCAGTGCCTTCAGCCCCGGGTTAAAGAAAATGATCCATGGTGCCAGATTTATTTGATTATCTGTGATAAATTTATTGCAGCCGCAGAGTGAATGAAAATTTTAGCCTTGATTATCAGCAGACCAAAATCCCGGGAGATAACCAGTATTGTCAGAGGAACCCCGCAAAACTATCTGGAACTTCGTTCAACCTCAAAAATTTGAGCTCCCGGCCGAACCCGCCTCTCGTAAGGCCCGGTCATTTTTTCAGAAGCTGTTCCCGGGCATGAATAAAGAAGACGCTGAAATTGGTCACGAGGCGGTGCAAAGCGAGCTTAAAAATGCGCCCGGATCTCTTATTGACTGGCTGGCACCATTTCCTTCATGGTTGCAGGCTGCAGCTGCCATAGAAAAGAACCTGCTGCAATGGCTTGAGGATGATTCACCTGACGGGAACTCAAGGGTGATGGTGGCCCCTTATGGCAGTGGTCTCGGCGAAATACTTGCGGCTCTGGCCGAAGAGAAAAAATGGCGGGTTTTGGCTGCTCCTGATTGCCGGGTTTTGAGAACGCGTGATTTCAGCTGGCTGGCCGACCTGCCTTTGGATTCTGGCGGGCCGCTGATCATACCCAGGCTCGAAGCATTTTTTCTGCGACATTTTAATGGCCTCGAACATCTGAGAAAGCTCGTTGAAAAGTTGTTTAATACCGGGGCGCGCTGTGTGATTGGCTGTAACAGCTGGCTTTGGCATTATGTCGTTTCGGCCATGCATATTCAAGACAGCTTTGGCCGGGTGTTTTATCTGCAGAGTCTGCAGGCACAAGACCTGCAGCAGCTTTTCTGCGGGCTTGAATCGCAGCAGAATCATCGGCCGACTGTTTTCAGACAGGCTGACGATGGCAGCTTTGTTCTTCCGCCTGAAATAACCGGTAAGGGCCGGGTCGAGGCGGCAGATAATATTACCGGTGCCAGGGGCGAATTTCCGTCGTCTTTTCTCAAGAAGCTGGCCCTCGAATCCCGCGGGATTCCTCTGGTTGCCTGGGCCATCTGGCGTAACAGCCTGCGTCTCGCACCTGACGAAGACGTTGCTGAAATTGCCCGTGAAGTTGCGGATAGTGATGCGACTGCCACAGCAAAAGCTAAAACCATCTGGGTAAAAGCTTTTGAAGATATTGAGCTGCCCAAGGCGCCAGAAGGAGTGGGTCAGGCTGGCGCATTTCTGTTGCTTTTTCTGCTTCAACATGATGGACTCAAGACTGAAACAATTTTTGAACTGCTCAACTTCGGCAGAGATCAGCTTATCAGCCTCCTGAACCGGCTGCAGAAGGCTGGTATTATCGTTCTGGAAAACAGCGTCTGGCGCGCAGGCTGGCAGGGATACCCTGCCATCAGACGCTTTCTCGCCGAGCAGGATCATCTGCAGGATGCAATGTAAACATGTCACCAGAAAACGTTGCCCCCGAACAGATTTTTCGTGATTTTGACCAGATTCCGTTTTTTTATATAGTTTTTCTGGTTCTGGCTGCAATTTTGCTCAGCAGCCTCATCCGTCGTCTGATTCCTTCGCTGGCACGTATTCTGCCGCCGAGATTCAGTTATTATCTTTTGCCTTTGACACCAATTTTCAGACTTATGATAACTGGTCTGGCTCTTTTGATGATTGTGCCTACCATTGTCAAGCCGAGTATGCAGAATTTTATCGCATTTTTCGGTGCCATTGGCCTGGCCCTGGGTTTTGCTTTCAAGGATTTTGCATCGAGCCTGATTGCGGGCATAATTGCAGTCTATGAGCAGCCATATCGTGTTGGCGACCGTGTAACTATCAACGGTGTTTACGGCGAAGTTCAGTCGATCAATCTCAGGGCGCTGAAGCTTGTCACACCTGATGATGACGCGGTAACTATTCCACATAACTGCATCTGGAACGGTATGGTAATGAATTCCAACGATGGCTGCCGTGAGCAGCAATGTTCTGCGCTATTTTACCTGAGCCCTGATCACGACGCTGAGATGGTTTGTCAGATTCTGCGTGATGTTGCCCTCGCAAGCCCATATACGCTGTTTTCGCGCCCCGTTCGCGTTGCCGTTCGCGAAATGCCATGGGCAACTCAGTATCGCATCAGAGCTTACCCGGTCGACGGGCGCGACGCCTTTACATACATTTCTGATCTTACATGCCGTGGTAAGGCCGCTCTTCGCGAAGCCGGCCTGGAATTTCCGGTGGTTGGTGCTGTTGCCGGTAAATCTGACGAGATTATCTGATTTTAAGATAAGCCGTCCACAACCCATATTCAAAAGAAAAAATCTGCCAGCCCTGAAAAAATTAGTCTGAGCGATAGACCACGGCATCGAACAGGTATAGAATTGCCCTTATGGCATTACTGCGTTTGCGCATGCTTTGGCGTCACAAACGCGGGTGAATTGCAGAAACCTGTCAGCAGATGTGACAAACGAACGAACAAAAAGGGGAAAGCATGAAATACCTGATTATGGCTGTTATCTGTCTCGGAATTCTTGCGACCGGGGCGCATGCAATGATAGAAACTCTCAACCTCGATGAGCTGGTTGGCCGTTCAGAAATGATCGTAACCGGCAGAGTCACTGCAATCAAACCGGTGCCAAGAACGCCTGAAAATGCGGCGCTGTATGCCGACCTGCCCGGACAGCTTTCTTTTCTCGATAACGAAATCGAAGTTGCCGAGAGCGTCAAAGGCAGTCTGAAAGTCGGCGAAAAGCTCAGTATAAGAACTCTCAGCGGCTTCGAAGATTCGACCACTTTTGTTGCTGATCGCACTTATCTGTTGTTTCTTGCTGTCAGAGACGGGCAATATGAGATTGTAAACACGCCGCAGGGCTGCTGGCCAGTCGAAGAAGACGGCAAATTCAGTGGCATGGGCTTCGAAACGACCATGGAACAGGTCAAGACTGCGGTCAAATAACCTTTTGTCAGGTGGGGCAATTGTGAGATATAAGAAACCATGAGCGAAATGATTACCAGTGATTTTCCGGATCGCGCGGCTGCAGAAAAAGATAAGAAGGTCGGAAGAACCTGCTTTTCGCACCTCTGGAGCCTTTCCTGTTCATCGACCTTTCTGGTTACCGGAATCGGCTTTGCGTTAATTCTGGCGTTTCTCGGTGCCACCCGTAATTATGGCCTTGCTTCCGGGTTCGCCTTTGTTTACGCGTTTTTCTGGCAGCGGCGCGCTACCCGTCGGGGCTGCTTCATGCCGGTTTTCATTTTCATGGCATTCATCACCTGGCAACTGCTGGTGGTTGGGGCGCTGGTCTATAACACCGGCATTTACCGGCAGATCGACTTTGTGCAGCTGCGCAGCGATTTGAAGCGCGAGGCGCCAGAACTCTACGAGTTTGGTGAAAAGGTTGTGAAAACCATCGGGATCGGTGGCCAGTCTGTGTTTACAGACGTTCTCAATGCCGCCCGCAACGCGGTTGCTGAATTTACCATCGACCCCGAAGAGAAGCGCCTGATCGAACTCGAACGCGCTTTTCAGGAAAATCCCGGCAGTGTCTCTGCTGTCATGGCGCTTGCTGAAGCCTATGCCACCCGTTCAGATCTCGCGTCAGTAAAACTGGCGACAGCTCTTTATGAGGCTCTCGTCGAGGTCGAACCAAACGATACCTGTCTGGCAGCCCTCGCAGATTGCTACGCCCGGCTGCTGCGGCCAGATATGGCCTTTGCAACCGCGGCCCGTCGTGCCTGGCTGCCGCAGGCACCGCTTGACCGGGTTGCCCGTCAGCTCGCTCTGCTGGCAGTAACTGTTAATGATCTGCCGCGCGGTATATTTGAACTTGAAAAGCTGCTGCTGATACCGACGGCCGAAGAGCCTGAAATTAAACTGCTGCTGGCTGGTCTGAATCATGATTCGGGCAACGACGCAAGAGCCACGCTGCTGCTGAATGAAATAATCGCTGAAGTGCCGGCCGGGTTTGCAACTGCTCAACAGGCCGCAAAGCTGCAGCAGATATGGCAGGCGAAATAATATGAAAAAAACTGCAAAATGGTTCGCGGCTTCGCTGTTTCCTGTGTTTATGGCTTTTTCGCCGTTACTGGCAGAAAATATCAGCAATGACGAGCTGATTGCGAGCGCCATGGCTGTGGCAGAGGGCAGAGCCACCCCGCGCCAGCAGGCGATCGCCTTTTCCAACAATGATCGGATCAACAATCTGGCCTTGACCGGTAAAATCAGTAACAGCGTCTATCAGACCAATCAGGAAGTTTTTGTTAAAAAAAATGACGAACTGATTCGCCATGCCGCCGGCAAAAGCGGCATGACAGTTGACGTGCCCGGGAAGCAGACCAAAGACTACAAGCCCGGAACCGACACTGATCGGCAGCTTCTCGGTTCTGGCCGCGAGCTGACAGTTCAGAACGTCAAAGACGCCCGCAATAATTATAACCAGGCCGTGGCAGACTATCTCAAACAGGCCGGGTTCAAGGCCGACAGCGGCACCAACTGGGCGGCCAGGCTGACGACCGATATCATGCCATCACCGCATCAGATGAAGCCTGATGCCTTTCGCGAAGCGACCAGATATATCAATTCGCAGGGCGGCCTGGCTTATAACGACCCCGAAGCCGCACAGCTGCAGCTTGATATCGATAAAGGCAACAGAAGCTCTCTGACCGCTGCCGAAGCGGCGGCTTACCACAGGGAAATGCAGCGCAAGATTCAAGGCATGAACACAGAAGTCGGGCGCCTGCAGAAAGAAAAAGCCGGTGTTACCGACCCGGAAAAACTCGAAAATATCGATGCCGAAATCAGGAAGCACACCGCTTTTTTGAGTAAATACGTTAAGCGCGATAATGATGTCGCTGACCTTCTGATAAAAGAGACCGAGGCCTTGAAAGAACGCCGGAAAACCGGCCACGATAAACGTGCTGAAGCCGGACTGAACGAAGGCAGTTATGAAAGTAATTCTTCGCGTCTGATTGCAGAATCGCAGCTCCGCAATGTCTCAAAAAAGGCGATCAGGGGCGAAGCTGCCGTTGGCGCCATGAATGAACAGCTGGCGGTCAAGGCGACCCGCCGTGTCAATGACGCCATTGCCGGTCTGGCAAATGCCGGCGATAAAAATACCCGGGCCGGCGAAATTATCGCCGCGAATCTGAAGAAGCTTCCGGTTGCCCGACAGGCTGAGGCAATTGCCGACCTCGAAGTGAAATACGGCGAAAAAATGGCCAGAAGCGTGGCCGGCGAACTTAAAAAACAGCAGCAGACAGATTCTGCCGAAAAGAACCGCCCGGGTTCCGCAGTCAGTTCAGACAGAAAACAGAGTGTCTGTTCTGGCCTCGGGTTGCTCAATACCGCCCTGAACGTGCGTAATCAGTATGCCGAAGGCAAAAGCACCACCGAGATACTCTGGAACATGTCTTTCGCCGGCGACCTCGAAACGGTCAGCCGCGAGACTTCTGATTATACCAGTCGCGAAATTGAGAGACTCCGTCAGAAATACCGCGCTGCCGGTGAAGACCCCGAATCTACGGCCACGAAACTGAAAATTCTGGCGGAGGCTTCAATTAAGGGCACGATTCACGGTTCACTTACCGGCAGCTACGAACTGTTGAAATCCGCTTCAAAAAGTGTTGCCGGCGCCGCCCTGACTGCCGGCGATTCGGCGATTTTTCTTATCGGCGAAGCTCTCGATACCGGTAATGTTCTCGATCAGGCTCTGGCCGAAATGAAGGCCCAGAACATGGAGCAGAATGTGCAGAATGCGAAAGCCGCGCGGTTTGGTCGCCAGGCTGTGTCTGAACTGAAACGCCTGGCAGGGGAAGCCGACTATCTTAAATCGGTTCTCGAACAGAACGCACGCTCGGCACGTATGTTCTGCCGTGACGCCGATGCCATGCTTGACGAACTTGCTTCTTTACTGCGTCAGAGCAGCGAAGCGGCTGAAATCGCAAAAGCTGTCAATCTGCCAGAGCTCGAAAAGGAGCTTATGAAAAAGATCTCAGCTGCAGACAGAGATATCGCATCTCTGAACCGTCAGGCGGAGATCGCCCTGAAAACGCCTGGTGACGGGCCAGGCGCGGCAGAGAAGACTGCAAAAACACTTCGCGTTGCCGCTGATCAGCAGAGATCTCGACTTGAATCTGCCGGGGCTGAACTCGAGAAAATGCTCGGAATTGTTTCCGGTCCCGACGGGAAGGAATTTCAGGAAGCTGCCGGTGTCATCAGTGCACGTCTTATCGAACAGAGCGGCAAGGCATCAGCGAATGCCGAAGTCATGCGCAAAAATGAAGCTCAGTATAAGAAGGTTCTGGCTGCATTCGACAGTCTGAAAAGCCGGGTTGAAGAAGCCGAAGCCTTTTTTGCCGATAAGCGTCAGTCGAATGAAGGCGACTGGATGATTATCAAATCTGATATCAGGCAGATCGCCAGGCCTGAAGGCCGCATGCCCGAAGCCTTCTTTGCTGAGGTCGGTACTCTCGAACGCCTGCCGGACAAAATAAAAAGCGAGCTCTCTCGGCTTAAAATGCCGGCCAACAGCTCAGGTGTCGTTGCGGAAAGCCGGCCGGAAAACGAAGCACGGGTGGTGAAGCTGGCTGCATCACTTCAGACCGCCACGGATGCATTGACTTCGTTGTATGCGACGATCGAAAAAATCGCAGCAGCCTCTTCGACGCCGAAGCAGGCGTCTGACATCAGAATTCACGCCTCTCAGAACGCTTTTGTCGGCGAAACGGTGCAGTTCAGGGCTGAACTGCCGGCGGCACTTTCTGTCAGTTTCAGTGTCGGTTCAAGCGTCAGACCTGCTGTCCGTTTTGACCCATACGACGGGCACGACCCCGAGTCGGCGCACGGAATGCTGGCTCTGAGCGAATACAAGCGGGCCTACGAGTCTGGCAGGGCTGAGGAATATATCGCGGAAAAGACCGGTCAGAAATCATCCGGGTCGACTGCGCCGGTGATCGAATGGTTTTTCGACGACAACAGCGGGGCGGGCAACAACCGGGGTAATCCCATCAGCCATGTTTTTGCCAACCCGGGCAGATACAATGTTACGGTAAAAGTTTACGGTGCGAATAACACTTCAATACCGCCTGCCATCGGAAAAACAGTAATCAGCATCACAGCCCGGGATCCGCAGGTTAAAAAAACACCGCCCTCACAGCCGGCCGGCGACAAACTCTTGCCCTGCGGGCATCGCCCCGGCGAGTGCCCGAGCCCGAAGTCACTCAAGTGCTCTCTGCATTCCGGAGAAATCAGCATCCGTTAACGCGGTGACGGGCCGCAAACTTGCAGTTGCACTGATTTATTTCCTGGCGAATCAACGCCGAAATTTCGCTGCCTGCCGGGGCACCAACAAGTCGGCAACTGCAAATTTCAGATGACCTCGACAGATAGCGCGCCGACGACAGCGTTCTGTTCGACACCGTCAGATCCTTTAACTGATTTTTGCTTTCTGCCCATCGGTGAACAAAGCCATGTACACTGTCGAAGATGCCGGGCATAACGATCCGGTATGGGAAGCCCGGAGCTGGTTCGAGCATTGGCAGACACTGATGCAACAGTTGTGAAAAAAACAAAACCGCGCATGGAACTGCGGCATAAACAGTGGCAGTAGCTCGATTCAAAACCTGCTTCAGTCGAAGCTGGCCGGGCTTTCTTTGACGACGCGCAACTCCGGCGGTGCCGGCGGAAAAACCTCTTCTAATTTGACCTCGAGCCCCTCGACAATCGCTACATTTATCTTGTCGGTGTCACTGTAGATTTCGGGCTTGCCGAACTTTCTGTCTGTGCTCAGAAGGTAAACGGTAACAATGCGGTTCGCCGGGTCGACGGTCCAGAATTCTCTGACCCCGTGCCGCTCGTAGAGCGCCCGCTTCTGAATGCAGTCGCGCGCCGCGGTCGAAGGTGAGAGTATTTCGACAATCAGGTCTGGAGCACCCCTGCAGCCACGGTCGTCGAGCTTCTTTTCGTCGCAGACCACCAGAAGATCGGGCTGAACTACAGTATCTATTTCGTCGTCGGCCTCGCTGCCGCGCGGCAGGCGAACGTCGAATGGGGCGGAGTAAACCTGGCATGGTCGGTTTCGAAAAAAAGAGACAAACTGAAAACCAAGATCTCTCGATATTTCAGCATGCTGTCGCGACGGGCCGGTCATGTTATAAGGCACGCCGTCGATTATTTCCCGGCGTTCATCATCTTTCCAGCCACAATAATCGCCGTATGTGCAATACTCGAGTTTTGGCAGACCAGCCATTGCCTTCTCCTGTTTACAAACTTAACAGATACTATACCACACCAACGCGAATCAGGTCATCAGCTGTATTGCCACAATCTGATGCTGGCAGCGCATGCCTGCCGCTCTTTATCGTCGCAATTATTTCTGTTTAGACCATAACTATATGTCAGAAAAAATCAAATAATTAAATAAAAAAACTGACATATAAATCAAGACGGGCAAAGCCGGTGCAAACCATGCAAATTTAAAGCTTGCGGCTTAATTCCAGGTGCTTTCGGCACTCTGGAATGTCTTGCGAATGCCGGCGATTTTGTGAGTCAGGCGCGCGATTTCTTGGCGGCCGTCAAAAGACTCATCGAGGTCGAGTCTGGTGCGCAGGTTGATTAAAAAACCGCACAGATGCTGCTTTTCTTCGATAAACTTTTCTTTGAACTCGATGATATCAGCTTTCTGCTGCTCGATGCGCCGGCGGTAACTGCCGGTACTGTTTTTTATCTCGCTTTTGAAAGCCTGGTCTTTTACCGACCCGGAAATTTCATCGAGCCGGGTAACGTCTTCTACAAGTATGCGGTCGAGCTGTTGCAGGCGCTGTCTGCTTCTTACATAGGCATCACGCATCAGCAGAAACTCGCGCAGAATATCGGCCAGTGGCTCAAGATATGAGTGCACGCCTTTGCGCACCAGAAAATCAACCGTCTGCTGAAAATCCTTTTTTACATCCTGCGCTTCATGCCAGTTGTAAAGACCGGTCAGCATTCTGAAGCGGTGCAGCAGTTCTTTGCCGCGCGGGTGACGCGAAACCCATAACAGAATAACGGCTGGCAAGACGCCCCAGGCAAGCAACGATGTAAGAAGTATCTGCATCTTTTCAAGGTTTTCGCTGTCGATGGTGTCCTGCAGTTCCTGGGCTTTTCTTCTGGCAGTCTGATTGTTCGGGTCGACTTTTCTGGCTTCCTGATATGCCCGTAAAGCTTTCTGCTGTTCGCCGGCCGCAAGATAGCGGTCACCGTGAGCGATTAAAGAATCGGCGCTCATTTCGCAACCGCTCAGGCAAATGGCTGCAATTACTGCCAGAGCTGCCATAAATACCACCCGGAAACCGCTTCTGACAAAAGAAACAAATGTCGCTTTCTGCGCCTGCTTCATACCGGACCTCCTGCAGATGAACTTGTTAAATGCCTCATCATATTCAGTTCCGGAAATTTGACCGCTTTTTTCAGAAAAACTGAACCGGAAACTGCACCGAAATTTTCCGTAAAAAATTTTGAAAATTTCTGAAAGTTTTCCGGAACTTAAAAAGCGTGAGCGACAAAAAATGCAAAATCGGGAGGCCATTATGAAGAAACGCGATAAAAGTGCTTCTGGTTCTGACAGCGAATTCAAAAAACTCCCAAAACGCCTGCAGAAGCTTATTCTGCGCATCTACGACGAGCAGGAAACCTACGAATACGACAACCTGCCGGGCGACAACCACTACGGCTACAGCTTCGACAGCTACTGAACTTAAAATTAACCAGTCAGATCAGCAATTCTCGTTCAAAAACCTAATCCTCAATATCAAAATTGCGAAGGCGAGAAGGCACGACCGCGCCAATCCTGTGGCGGTCGCGCATAAGCACCTCGTGTGCCAAACGGGATTGCTTTTTCGGAAGCTTGTTTTGAACAGGATGTGCACATGCAGAACCGCGCAGGATAGAGCGGTTCTGCTGAGCGAAAACTTGTGAGTTAAAATCCTGCTGATAGGCCGAAGCTGCCACTTTACGAAGACAACCAGTTGAACACAATTGTTTATTGATCAATGTTTAATAACTCACTGAGAATTGCTGTAGTCAGATGTTACTGGCTTTTGATGAGAATTCAAAAAATGTCGGAAACTACTGGTTGATGGTTATAGCTCTGTTAGCTGAACAGAACGCGAAACGGAAAACTTTTTATAAAAAATGAAAAAATGTTCGGGTTTTCCAGAATTGAAAAAAGTGAACGCGAAAAAAAATCAGAAACTCTCGATTCAGAAAGGAGCCCTCTTATGTTTAAACGCCTGTGGAACCTCTTAACCGGAATTCTGAGTTCAACCCTGCGTCTCTTTGAAGCCGCCAACCCCAAGGCGCTCATCGAAGCCGAAAAAATCAACCTGCGCAACCAGCTCGCCCGCTTTAACCAGGGCCTCGCCGAGCAGGCCGGGCACGTTTACCGCCTGTCGCACCAGGCGCAGGAATGCTGCGACCAGGAACAGAAACTTATTACCCGTATCAGAGCCCTGCTGAAAGCCGGGGAACAGTCACAGGCAGCCCGTCTGGCCCTGCAGTTGAGCACCCTGCAGCGCGAAATCAATGACCTGCGCACCCGCTGCCGCGTTGCTGAAGAAACTTATCAGGGTCTAGAAAAGGCCCGTGACCGCGCTGTGACCGACGCCAATGCCCGCCTCGAAAAACTCGAACAGATGGTTTCGCAGACCGAGATCATCACGGCCCAGAACGAGCTTATCGAAATGGCCGGCAAGCTGAACCTTTCGCTCGGCAGCGCCCATCAATCGCTCGATGCCGCCAGCGAAACCATTGAAAAAACACACCAGCTGGCTCTTGGCCGCGCCCGTGTGGTGCGCGGTGAAGTTGGCCGCCAGCTGCAGGACCTTGCTGCCGGGGAGGCGGAGCGCAAGTTTCTTGAAGAGCGCGCCCTGGCCGAATTCCTGGCCGTCAACGACCTGGTCGTTCCGCTCGACAGACCGAAACAACCGTCGATACTGCCCGTTAGAGTCGAAACCCGCTGAAAGCGCCT
>Ga0116141_10004417_pt1 | contig 11852 bp, 7 predicted proteins | sample AD_UKC097_MetaG_FD_89744 | JGI IMG/M metagenome (GOLD analysis project Ga0116141, IMG submission 89744) | Active sludge microbial communities of municipal wastewater-treating anaerobic digesters from USA - AD_UKC097_MetaG | ecosystem: Engineered > Bioreactor > Anaerobic > Digestate | place: USA... | reverse complement strand
TGCCGAAATTCTTAATTCAAGACCTGACCCCGAGAATTTTCTTCAGCACGAATGTTGAGGGCTGGCGCTGTTCCTGGGGTTGGGGGCGCCGACGGTGAAGTCCGAGGCGTTGTCGCCCGAGTCTGCACAGCCCAGCGAATTGCGGGAATCGGATGTCGCGTTGTTCGGCGCGGGCGCGGGTCCCGATCCTTCATAACAGTCGGCTGTCGTCCCGTATCCTACGAAGTCCTGTATCGCGCCTCCCGTTGGGCACGATCCCGATAGGAATGTTGTCGTATCGGTGAGGGCAACTTTTCCGGCGGTGGCCGACATCATTATGGTTCCCGTGGCATCCGGCGTGGGGAGATCGACCGTTCCTGCTCCGCCCGCCGCTTCCTTAATCAGGTAATAGCCTCCCGCGGGGATCGATCCGGAAAGGTCCGTCTTGTTGGTCCAACTGGTCCCGGCGGAACTGGTGTACTGGACGGCCCATCCGGCTAGATTCTGCGTTGTGCCTCCCGCGTTGAAGAGCTCTATGAAATCGTTCTTGTAAGTGGAACCCGAGTTGCCTCCGCCGCCGTAAACCTGGCTGATCACCACTTTCGCCGGAAGCGGAGCATCCGTAATATTGATGACAAGAGTGCTGATCGCCTGCTGCGGAGAGGGGTTCAGGCAGGAATCGGTCACCCTGAAGGCCGCCGTGTATGTCCCGGTGGAGCCGTATGTGTGGGCGATGCTTGTCCCGACGGCTTCCTGGTTGAAAGTAACACCGTCGTAGCTGAAGTCCCACTCGTAGTTTAGAGTCCCTTCGCCGCTTCCCGAGCCGCTGAAGGTCTGCTCCGTCCCGAGGATCACGTTTGCGGCGGGAAGGACTGATGCCGTTGCCGAGACAGAATCACAGACGGGGAGGGAACATCCCGCGATCGTCTGGTACTCTTTGCAGGCAGATGAAGAGACCGGCCTTTCCGTTCCGGTCCCGGATCTTCCGTAGGAGCCCTCTTCAACACCATTGCTTGCAACGACCAGGAAATAATCCGTAAGTCCAAGCCTTGTATCGTCGAGCGCGATCGAGTACGAAGCGTCCCCCCGTGAGCAGACTATCGCCGTATCGTGATTGTATCCTCCCGAAGCCAGTGTCGAAAGGTCTCCCCTGTAGATCGAATATGACTGGCTGTTGCATTCTGCCGGGGTTGTCCACGAAAATGCCAGGTCCGTCCCGTCGCTTGAGAGCATCAGTTCTAAAAGTTCCCCGGGCGGGTTTACAGTGATGGGTGAGCCTCCGGCGTTGACCCAGTCGTAGTTGAAGACCGAGGCGAGGTAGTTGAATCCTTCGTCGGACTTGACCTGAACCGCAAGTTCACGGTTCGCCTTGTTAGAATTCTCGGAGCCGTTGATCGAGCCGGTGTGCGTCCAGCCGTGTGTCCCGTCGTGCACGAGGACCATCTTGTTATGGATGCCCGTTGCAGTGGGGGAATCTCTCCTGCACTGAAGGTTGAGGCCTTCGGAGGAAGCGATGCCGTTGACATAGTTCATCGTGTCGGCGTTGTTGTACCCCGCATCGTAGACTGAATCTAGGATGATCTTCACATCGGCTCCGCGCCTCGCCGCGTCTATGTACGCTTCGAGCCGCAGGTTCGGGTCGGTCGCGGGGCTGCTGGTCGAAGGGCCCCAGAACTCATACTCGTAAAGCTGTTCGACGTACACCTTTCCTCCGGTTCCAGCCCTGGCTATCATCCCGATAAGGGAATCGTCCTCCCTCAGACAGTTGTCCGGCGCCTGTATCACTTCGAAGTCGAAGGTACCGTCCATGACAAGAGGATTCCAGAACTGGACGGGGTAAGTGATGAGGTCCAATCCCTGGAAGGGAACGAAATCGACTGGCGGCGAATCGGTGGCGGCGCTCCAGCGCCTGATATCGACATGGTTGACCGCATCCAGATCCCTGTTGTAGATGTCCATGAAATGAGCGACGATCGAGGCGGCGTTCGTCGCGATGTAAACTCCTCTATGGCCGTCGGTTCCGTTGGACATGTCGTCTGCGGCGAATGAGGAGTTGTTCAGGTTCTCCGAACCGGTCAGGAGCCAGGTTCCGTCTATAACGCAGAACTTCGCGTGCTGATAGTTGTACCTCGGTCCTTCGCCGGTTGTAGCGTCGGCGTCCATGAAATAGACCTGCCCTCCCGCGTTTTCTATCTGCTGAGCGACCCATCTGCCCTGATCGGTCAGCGCGTTGGCTTCGAGAAGGATCTTCACCTGAATGCCCGCCGCCTGCCGGGCCGTTATTGCCTGCTCGATCGGGTAGGACTCGAAAGCGTAGCCCTCTATGTAAATGGAAGCTGCGGCGTTGTTTATGTACTCAAGGTAGTTTCCCAGAACGTTGTCCGGAGATATCCAGTATTCGAGGTGGCAGTTCTCCGTCGCTTTTTTCGTGTCGAAGAAATGTTCGGTGTCCCAGCCGGCTCTCCTGAGTTTCTTGCCGAGATGGTCATCGTCCGTTGACTGCGCCCAGTCGGCGATAGTGTCGGTGTCGACCGTCGGGAGGCAGGTCGCCTCGTCCAGCTTCCTGCTGAGGATCTGCCCTTCGGCGGTGAATTCGGAGTATGGATAGACCGCGGCGCCGGACCATCCTGATGTCGCGACATCACCACCCTCATAAACAATTGTGTCGATCACGGTTCCGGATGAGTTTTTCAGGAGGCACTCGTCGCCGGTATTGGTCAGAGAAAGAGCGGTTCCCGTCATGTTCGGGACGGCGGGGTCGCTGTCCGTGCTCCCGTACTCGAAGTCGGCGTCATAACCGAACGCAGTCTTGAAAGAGGTTGCCGTCTTCGTTATCCAGATGATCTGCCCAGGCTGTATCGTGAAGGAGGGGAAGGTTACCGTTCCCTCGTCCGAACCGGTGGTCGAATCGGTCACCTGCCATCCGGCAAGGGCGATGGGAGAGGACGATATGTTCATCAGCGCCACGGCCTCGTCCGGCTCGTTCGAGAGGTAGGTATCGTAGTAGATGGCGTAGATCACCACGCTGTCGGACGCCGCCGGGAGAGAAAAAGGAAACAACGCGAGAAAGAGAACAAATACGGTTAAGCAAACGGTCCTGGCCATGACGAGCTCCTTTGAGGTCGGCCCCCTCATATCATCCTCCGTTTTCTGTGAGTGTTGCAAGGGGAATCCGTAAGGTAAAGATATGGCCTCTGAAAGACTGCGGGCAGGCTGTCGCTCCAAATGACACGGTGGAGGGAGTATAATATAAAAGGAAGGGGAAACTAGAATGGGCGCTTTATATTTCGGGGACAATCTGCATGTTCTGAGGGAAGAGATAAAGGAGCGCCCCGAACATCCAGACATCTCCTCCGGCACCTACAACTTCAAGAAGGCCAAGAAAGAAGGAAATAAAGCGAAACAAGAAGTGTTAAAGGGGTTTTGAAGGGGGGCGTTTCTTTTATTCCTTTGTTATTTTATTCCTTATGGAAAGGAGGTTGTCATGGAAAGGTTAGATGAAGCTATAAGAGAGATTGTTGAGTCTTTTCCGCATGGTCTTGTTTTTGACGCGCATACAGTGATTTTCAATCTCAAACAGACAAGGAGGGAAATCTATGACCATTTTTCCGATGGGCTTGATACTGCAAATTATCACAGCATAATTTCAAGAAAGATTAAAAAACTCCAACAATCTTATCTTATTGAACGCGTTTTTGAACAAAGCCAAGCTTATTCATGGAATATTCACAAGAAGAATTCGCGTTGCGCCTGCTGGGTGAGAAGATAGTTATCAATATTTTACCAATTAGCGGGATTTACTTATATTGAGTTTTCCAAACCGTAATGTTGTGATTATTATCCTCCCAAGCGAGGAGAGAACCATTGTTGCTGAATTTGACTGGACATTCGCCTTTAAAACTTCTTATTTCTGTGCCCGTCGTTAGATCCCACAGACGAACTGAACCATCCGTTGATGATGAAGCAAGGTGCTTGCTGTCTGGACTAAAGGAAAGAGATAATACATACTCCGAATGCCCTTTAAGAACAAACTGCGATTTTTGTTTGTTCAAATTATAAATGATTATACTATTATCCTTATATGGAAGCGCAAGAATGGAATTATCCGGGCTTAACGAAAAGTATACAGAACTTATCGTTAAAGGGATTTTAAAAGGTTGTGCTTGTAATCTCCACCACCAGGTATAAAATTCGTCATCAATAGAAAAAATGAGGAGGTCACCATTGTTGCTGAGTACAAAACAGCCAGGGAGACCAGACCAGCATTTATCACATTTGAATGTCTTTGTGGAATTATTATTTAAGTCTTGGATGTAAATCAAACCATTGTTGGCTCCTCCTGATTGAATACTTGCTCTAACGCTATAATCCTTAGTTATTTTCAATGCTGAAGTTGTCCCAGGATAGTTAAAAAGGATTGGATCCATCGTCTGTTTTCTTAAGTCGTAAAAACGTTCTCCATTTCCAAACAGCCAAAAGGTATCGCCACTTGGAAGTAAAACGGATGCAGATGAGAAGACGGGCTTGACGGAATCTATGAAAGATTCATCAATCTTATATGTTGCTTTTAATTCACCCGTTGATAAATCCCAGTGTTTGACAACATGGTCTATTTCCGATCTTGCAATAATTGTTTGGTCATTATTGGAAAAACTCAGTTCAAAAATATCTTTTAAGCCAGATATTAAGGTAATAGATTGTCCGTCAACAATGTCGCTAACTTTGCTCACCGACTGGCTAATTTCTGCTTTATTGGCTTGCTCTTTTTGAACATATTCCCAATTCTGTTTCGCTTCCTTGCTCCCCTGATTGGCGGCAAGCAACCACCACTTTTTAGCTTCTTCAACATTTTTTTCCGTCCCTTGACCATTATGGTAAAGAACCCCAAGCATATTTTCTGATGCAACATCGCCAGCCTCTGCCGCCTTCTTGGTCCATTCAAATGCTTTTGAAAAATCTTTTGCGGTTCCAATTCCTTCTAAGTAAGCTTTACCCGCTAATGCCATCGCTTGAGTTTGGCCCTGTTCGGCAGATTTGATGGTCCAGTAAAGGGCTTTTGCCTTGTCTTGGGGTAGTGCCTTATCGCCAGTAGAAAACAAGGAGGCTAGTTTGTTTTGTGCCAGTAAGTAACCACCTTCTCCAGCCTTGGAGAGCCATTCAATTCCTTTGGCTGTATCTAGGTCATTGTTTATTCCGTAGTAGTAACGAATCCCTAATTCATATTGTGCATCCTGTTGTCCGTTGGTTGCCTTTTCTATCAAAGATGCCAATTCTTGCTTTTTCTGCAGCGCTAATGTGCCAGAATCGAATAAAGTCTTAGCGGCGGTCAGATAGCATGATGGATCAAGGATTTGTTTCGGTGGGCCGCCTGCGCACGACTTCAACTGTGCACGATCCTGATAAGTGCCTTTTATCACATTATCATTTAGTTCAATCCATCCGAGCTTCCACTTGTTGTCCTCTACCAGACAAATGACTTCCGTGCGCCCGTTTTTGGTTACGGAATCTTGGAACTCGCAGGCTGCCCAGTGTTGAACAAAAAGACAATTATCAAAAATAACAGCTACGTGCCCAGTACTATGCGCTTTGCTTGGCAAGAGAACTGTTCCCGGAGCAAGGACAGTATTTGCAATCTCTTTTCCAGAAGGTTTATCCACGGCATCCTTATAAAGTGTGGTTTCTTTCAAAACGACCATGAGGTCGCAGGAAAAGATCTGAAAGGAAAAGAGTGTTGCTGTCAAAACAACAAAAAACCGCCCAACGATCAGCTTTGTGATGCTTGCGGCCATAAGAACCTCCCTCTCACTGTTTTAGCCGATAAATTATTTCCCTTCACTTTCATTATATTAGCGCTCAGCGAACCTGTCAATGAAAGAAAATACCTGTCGTCCACTTGGCTTATGAAAGATAAGAACGAATTTGCCCCCCTTCCCTTCTTTTTCTGTCTCTGCTAGAATCCTTTCTTCCGACTTAGAACCGTCAACTTTTGGGTTATAAAGGCAATTATTCCGCTTCAGAGGATTGCTTTGATGATCCGATTCTTCGCTTGCAGTATCTTTCCGTCCGATGGAGCCATCCCGAAGGTTGCTTTCCCCTTCTTCCTTTTTGCTTTTGCCATACCAGCCCCTGCTTGGGGCATCATCCTGTCTGCTTTAGGCGTATTTGCCTTTGCTATAAGCCTCCCTGTATCTGCTTTAGGGCTACCTGCCTCTGCTTGCGTTCAAGCAAAGGCCGGGAGAGTTCAAGCAACCTCCTATCGGCTTCAAGCAACCTTCGGGAAAGCTCAAGCAACGATAAAGTTGTTTCAAGCAATTAACGGGAGGCCGGTAGGAGCCTTCGGGAGGGTTCAAGCAACCACCTGTCGGCTTCAAGCAACCTTCGGGAAGCCTCAAGCAGCGATCCGGCGGCTTCAAGCAGGCTTCGGGATGGCATTGGAATTGTCGCAGTCATGGTGAAAATTCACGGGTAAGCCCGTTTTTCCTTTTGAAAGGAGGAAACGATGACCAAAACAAGACCGATGACCGGAATTTCAGACAGGCTGGCAAAGGCGAACGTCGCGATCTCGAACGCGCTTTCCGACGCGCAGATCGGGAAGCTCCTCGGGGAGTACGGCTATCAGACGCAGAAGCTCTCGGAGGGGAAGGGACTGCTTGAGGCGGCGGACCTTGCGGTGAAGAAGCAGGTGGCGGCGCACGGGGACCAGAAGGAGGCGACGGCGCGCTTCCTATCCGCCGAGAAGACGTCGAAGACGGCCTACCAGAACCTGGCGCAGGTGGCGAGGGCGGCATTCGCGAGGGATAAGGCGAAGCTGGCGGTGCTGGGGCTGAACGCCGCGATGCCGAAGACGCTTCCGCTCTTTCTGACGATGGCGACCGCCCTCTTTGACAACGCCAGCCACACGGCGGAGATCGCCGAGACGCTGAAAGGCTACGGGTACAGCGCCGACAAGCTGGCGAAGGAACGGGCCAAGATAGTGGAGCTTTCCGCAGCCGACCAGGCGCAGGAATCGGCAAAGGGCGCGGCACAGCAAGCCACCTTCGAGCAGAACAAGGCGATGGAAATCCTCGACTACTGGATGGGCGGTTTCGTGAAGGTAGCAAAAGTCGCATTAAGAGAACAACCCCAGCTTCTTGAAAAACTGGGCATCCTGAAGCGCGGCGGCAAGACCGCCGCACAGAGGAAGGCCCCCGGTAAAGCCGCCGCGACGAGAGCCGCGAAAAAAGCGCCGAAGGCGTAGTATGATGAAGGAACTCCCTCAACGCCATCTCCCTTGGCAGTGAGGGATCAGCGGGAAGAGCCTCCGAGCCCCCCTCGACCGCTGTCCCGCGCCCCCCGCCCTGAAGCGAAAGCCGACGGGCGGGGGTTACCATTTTGCGGGAAAGCTTCAACATATTCCATCTATTGACAAAATATTAGGAAGAGTTAAACTAATATTAACATGGTGATTGTGATGATATTGATGATAAGGTTATGAAAGGGGAAGATGATGAAAAGAAACATTCTTTTTCCGGTACTTTGTTTTTGTTGTTTCTTTTGGATTACTTCTATTTCCGGCCAGGAGGACAGATGGTATGAGGTACGATTGTCTGTATCTTTACCAGATTATTCCAGATGCAATGTCTCTTCACCAATAAAATATTACAGCGATGATATAGTACCGATGCCGTTAACTGCCGTAAATGTCTTTGACGGCAGTCTTTCAAATGTATCCTGGTTCGCTTATGAGAGCTTACCGGATCCAAACGATGTTGAGACATGCCTATCGATTTCCCGATACGATGATGAAGGAGATTGTTATAATTTTTTAACTGGATGTCATTATCATGAAAAAGTTGGATGTGATCAGGAAAACGGACTTGGACCGTTATTCTCCGATTTGATTATGCCTGATGGACCAACATCTTTTATGGGTGCAACTGGCAGGGAAGAAAAGTATGCCTACAAACACGCCCCAAAAGCTTCTGGTGTAGTTCTTTTTAATGCAGAGGTTCATTTGATAGATGGAGGGCGATTTCTTGAAAATGCTGCCTACCATTATGATCCTTCGGACAATACAGGCAAAACTTTGCAAGGGAGGATCGCGTTTGTCTATAGGTATGGTTTCAAGTTATGGGGCTTTATGCCCATTGAATTTCAAGAACTTCCGGAAAGTGAATATTACACGAGATTAAGGAGAGAGGATCAAAACCATCCCGATGAATGTGCTTTTTATGGAACGAGTGAGATGAATGCTGAATTACTGACTTTATCCCAAGCGTATTACGATTTTAAGGACCAGCATATTCAGCTTTCAATAAATGACATGAGTTTGCGTTATGGTGGTGTTTTTGATTTGCAAACAGATTGTATGAATCCACATTGGAGGCATAGAACTGGGAAATCCGTAGATATCAACAGAATAGGTGCAAATACAATCCTCATAAATCGGCTAATTAGAGAAAATAATATTCCTTTACATCAAATTGAAGAGGACACAATTCACTATGAGCACAACGACTAGAAGGAGATAAGATGAAATTCAAATATGGGGCACTTGCAATTGGTGCGAATCTATGTCTGTTTTCCCTTTTTTGTCGAGATCTGCCTCCGGAGCCAAGATTTGATGGTCCTGTTGTTGAATGCAAGGTAACTCTCAGTCAAAGTGGATTGTGGACGTGTAAATACGAATATTTCATTACAAATCCTTCCCAAAATGAAGCGGATTGTGGAGGATTGGAAGTGGTCGTTGCCGGCGTCGAGAATGAAATCGAACTTTCCGGGACGAATCCTGACAGGGATAAAGGCAGGATCGCATATCGAAATCCATCGTACCCCAAAAATATAGCGTATACGCCTAACGAAACTTTTGTTTCATGGATATTCACAACAGGAGAAGGTAAACCTGGAGTTAAGGAGGGTCCACTTGCCTTTGTTACGTATTATCCGCCACAAATTCGGGAAGCTTGGACGGATTATAATTTTTTCCCGTATGTAGATTCGCTTTTGCACCAGGGAATTCATTTGAATGAGGAGGAACTTGATGCTCTTCAGCTACACGGTATCAGAAAAATCAAAACTTTAGGGCCCTTAAAATACCCGTCGGGTGCCTTTCAATACTGGAACCAATTCCTTGCTGATGTTGATGAGGCAAAAAATTTAATGTGGATCAAGGACGCCACTTTTTATTCCAGCGTTAAAAGCAAGTTGATTTCAGCACACGATGCCGTTCTAAATGATGATCTTGTTTCTCTTAATGCAAGATTGCAGGAAGTTGTCGCTCTGGTGGATAGTGTCGGAACAGATGTGCTAACTCAAGAAGGTCGCGACCTTCTGTGGATTAACGCCAAATGGCTTCAAGATTCCATTCCCTGGCCATGTGAACCCAAACTGACTTTGAATCCCTTGACAGGACAGCATATTGTTGGCGAAACCCACACTGTAAGCGCGACGCTTATAAATGCTGCAAATTTACAGGCTTTAGCCAATGAACCTATAATCTTCAATGTGACAGAAGGCCCTAATTATGGAGAAACCGCGACAAAAACGACTGATTTGCAGGGAGTTGCAGGCTTTACTTATCTGGGTAGAGGGGTTGGTAGAGACATTATATTGGCACAAGCAGGAGAAGGAGGAACTTTTCAAAAAGGAATCAAATCCAAAGTGAGTGGTAAGAAAGAACAGACGGTTGAGTGTCACCCTTGGGGGATCAAATCCGCGGATGTGTCGGTTGATTGGACAGGTGGCATTGATCTGTCGATCATTAGTTTCAGTCCTTCTGTGCTTATTTCCAAACCAGGAAATCAATTTTATGTTTATGAAACGACCAAGAATCAAGGCAATATTACCTCGCCGCCTACTATCACCAAATATTATCTTTCACTGAGCGAAACCCTTGAAAGCGGCATTCTTGTAGGTCAAAGAGAAGTCAAGTCTTTAGAGCAAGATGAAATGAATCGATCAGGAAAACTCACATTTGTTATTCCGGCGGGGTTGGCTGAAGGCAAATATTACCTTTGGGCTTGCGCAGATGCTGACTTCGGTGTAATAGAAACAAATGAAGACAACAATTGCTCATATATGAATCCGTTCATTGCTGCTGGTACATTAATGATTGAGAAGGAAAATAACAATCCTCCCGACTGTTCTGGGGCGGTTGCCAGTGTGACCAAGCTGTGGCCCCCCAACCATAAGCTTGCTGGGATATCCATACAAGGTGTGACAGATCCGGATGGCGACGCTGTCACCCTGACAGTCACCACGATAACTCAGGATGAGCCGGTCAACGGGCTTGGGGACGGCGATACCTCTCCCGATGGGTTTGGCGTGGGAACAGCAAATCCGCAAGTCAGGGCGGAAAGGAGCGGCACAGGCAACGGAAGGGTTTATAGGATTAACTTCAAAGGCACCGACGCAAAGGGTGCGGAATGCACTGGTGCAGTAGCCGTTGGCGTTCCTCATGACAAGAAGGACACCCCTGTTGACGACGGGCAAAATTACGATTCGACGCTTCAATAATAGATTCAAGATAGATATGTCCAAAGGGGCAGATTGCATATCCTGCCCCTTTTTTTCAAGATGTTTTCTCTCTTCAGTACTTCAACGCTTCATCTCCGGCGTCAGTTACTCTCCCCCGATATCTGTCCAAAGGGGGTAAACTGTTGTGCCCAAAGACGACTTCACGTCGCGACAGGGCACATTCCCTGCCGGGGAGGTGTTCAGCGAGCGAGCTTGCGAGCGGAGCGCCTAAGAGGAGAGAGGATCGCCCTCCTCTTCGGGAAGCAAAGCGAAAGCCTTCAGCGCTTAAAGGTCACTGTTTTGAAAAAATTTCGAACGGCAATATCGGCGCTTCTTCGGCTTTGGTTGAGGTAGGTCCGGGGTTCTCGTACTCGAAGGTCCTGCCTTCGTAGTTCCTGACGATCAGGCTGTTCTCGGTGTACGAGGTGACGTAATTTGGAAGCATGGGAATCTTTCCGCCGCCTTCTGTGTCGAGCGCGAAGGTGGGCTGGGCGAGGCCTGATACTCTCCCCCTCAGGTGCTCCATTATCTCGATCCCCTTGAAGACGCTTGTCCTGAAATGCGAAACGCCCCTGACAGGGTCGCACTGGAAGAGGTAGTACGGTTTTACGCCGATCCGCAGGAGTCCGCGCATCAGCTCTTCGATCACCTTGGGATCGTCGTTGACGCCTCTCAGAAGGACCGCCTGGTTGAGGACCGGGATGCCCGCTTCCAGGAGGTTCCGGCACGCGGCGGCTGAATCCTCTGTTATCTCGTTCGGGTGGTTGAAATGGGTGACGAACCATATCGGGAAGTACTTCTTCAGCATCCCAGCCATGTCGCGGGTGACCCTCTGCGGAAGGACTACTGGGTAGCGCGAGGCGAGCCTGATTATCTCGAGGTGGGGAACGGCCCTCAGCTCTTTGAGCAGATGTTCCAGAAGTTCGAGAGGTAGGGTTAGCGGGTCTCCCCCGGAGATCATCACTTCCTTTATCGCAGGCGTTCTCTTCACATATTCGACCATCGCCGAGAGCTGTGACGGCGTCCTCGGGGTCTCGTCCTTCGCCCATTCCCTTCTTCTCATGCAGTGGCGGCAATAGACGGGGCAGATGTTGGTCGTGAGGAAGAGCGCCCTGTCGGGGTAGCGGTGGACAACACCCGGAACAGGCATCGTGACCTTTTCCTTCAGAGGATCGGGGCTGTGGTGGTCATCATCCTGCTCTCGTGATGTAGGTACACACTGCTTCCTTACCGGGTCGTCCGGGTCATCGGGATCTATCAGCGAAAGGTAGTAGGGGGTTACCGAGAACCTTGTCGCGGCCTCTTCCGCGCCGAAGGCCGCCAGCTCTTCATCGCTGAGGCGGAGCAGTTTCGAGAGAGAAGAAAAGGTGGCAACCCTG
>Ga0116141_10004416_pt1 | contig 11854 bp, 10 predicted proteins | sample AD_UKC097_MetaG_FD_89744 | JGI IMG/M metagenome (GOLD analysis project Ga0116141, IMG submission 89744) | Active sludge microbial communities of municipal wastewater-treating anaerobic digesters from USA - AD_UKC097_MetaG | ecosystem: Engineered > Bioreactor > Anaerobic > Digestate | place: USA... | reverse complement strand
TCCCCCATGTGACGCGATTCCGACCGGCAGCGATTCCGGAATAATCATGTCTCCCTGCATCAACCGCCACGATGGAGGGATCAACGCCGCGTTTCTGGACGGGTCGGTGCGCAAGGTGGGTTTGAAGGAACTCTGGACCCTCAAGTGGAAGCGCCAGTTCAACACGGCGGGTCCTTGGACCAAGGCCGGCGGCGTCCAGCCGGAAGACTGGCCGCAGTGGATGCGAGGGTTCAAGGATTATTGACCGTTTCTGGTGGTTCGCATCTCGCAGGAGTCGCCGGGGCGTCTGACCTACGCCGGACAGGACTGGAGCAGATTGTCCCTGACATACTTGACGGCGTTGCGGAAGATCTTGATGCCGTCCGGATCGAGGTCCTTGCCCAGGCGCGACCAGTGCGGGTGCTGGGTCCGCCGGACGTATCGCTCGGGGTGCGGCATGAGCCCAAGAACCCGGCCCGTGCGATCCGTCAGGCCGGCGATGGATTCGACCGAGCCGTTCGGATTGACCGGGTAGGGGCCCTCCTCGCCGTTCTCGTCGACGTACTTGTAGGCGACGTAGCCCTCGTTCTTCAGCCTTTGCAGGGCCTCGTCGTTCCTGGTGACGATCTTGCCCTCGCCGTGCGCGATGGGCACGCAGATCTGCCGCTGCGGCTCGATGAACACGCAGCGATCCGTCTGGGGCACGAGGTACACCCAGCGGTCCTCGTACTTGTTGCTGTCGTTGTACGTGATGGTGACGTCCTCCTGCCGGAAGGGTTCCCAGCCGTTGTCGCCCGGAGGCTCGGAAAAAGGCAGATCGGGCCTACTTTGAGGGGGAAGAATCTCCCTCTTTGATTCTTCCCCCTCAAACCCTGGACGCGCGTCGAGAGTTCTGTCCTCGCCATTCTTCAACGAAATCGAACCAGAAGATTTCGTTGAAGAATATAGGCCCGATCTGCCTTTTTCCGAGGCCCCAGGCAGGATGCCCGCCTTGACCAGCACCTGGAACCCGTTGCAGATGCCGAGCACGAGCTTGCCGTCATCGATGAACTTCTGGACGGGCTCGGCCAGATGGTGGACGACCTGGTTGGCCATGATCTTGCCGGCCGCCACGTCGTCGCCGTAGCTGAAGCCACCGGGGAAGATCAGGATGTGGTATTGGTCGAGCAGCCCCTTGTCCTCAATGGCTCGATTGATGTGGACCCGGTCGGCCTCGGCCCCGGCCAACTGCAGCGCGTATTGAGTTTCCAGGTCGGTGTTGATCCCCGCCGCCCGTAAGACGATCGCTCGGACTTGTTCCATCTTCCACCTCAAACCAGAAAACTCGAAATCCGAAGCACGAAGCTCGAAACAAACTCAAAGCACCCAAATCCAAATGAACGAAACGCTGCGGTCCCTCGGGTGCTCCGTTTTGATTTCTTGGTTCTGGTCATTCGTGCTTGTTTCGGATTTCGAAATTCGAATTTCGGATTTCCCTACCAATTGAACGTTCTTTGCCACGCCTGTTTGAGCAGGTCGATCTCGGCATCCACGATGTTCCTGCCCTCGGCGTCCTGAATGACAAGACTCGGCGTCGCGGTCACCGTGCCGATCTGCCCGAAGGGCAGGTTCAGCATCCTCTTTGCGAAGGCGTCGAAGTTCCTCGGTGTCACTTCCACGACGTACCGGCTGTTCGATTCGCTGAACAACCGGGCGTCGTTCCGCACGCAATCCTTGCTCGCAGGCAGCCCGCGCAGGCTGGCCTCGACTCCCAGCCTGCCGGCAAACGCCATTTCCGCCAGGGCAACGGCAAGACCTCCCTCGGAGCAGTCGTGGCAGCTCGCCACCAGGCCGTCGGCAACAGCCGCCGCGATCCTCTCGGCGATCCGCGGGGCCAGAGTCAGATCGAGCCTCGGCACGTTTGCGCCAAGGTGACCGTGCACCCTGTAATAGTGCGAGCCGCCCAGCTCGTTGTTCGTTCGCCCCACGACAAACAGCAGGTTCCCCGGCTTCTTGAGGTCCATCGTGACGCACTGGTCGATATCGTCAACGAGCGACATAGCGCTGATCAGCAACGTGGGCGGAATGCGGATGACCGTGCCATCCTCGCAGACGAACTCGTTGTTGAGGGAATCCTTGCCCGAGATGAAGGGGGCCTGGAACGCCATCGCGCCGTCGTAGCAGGCCTGAGACGCCCGCACGAGGCTCCCGAGAACCTCCGGATCGTCGCACTTGGCCCAGCAGAAGTTGTCGAGCAGGGCGATGCGATCCACCCGGCCGCCGACGCAGACCAGGTTCCGGACGGCCTCGTCGATCCCGGCCAGCGCCATCCAGTACGGGTCAATATCGCCGTACAGCGGATTCATGCCGCAACTGACGGCCAATCCCCGCTGCGAATCGAGTTTGGGCTGAATGACCGCCGCATCACTTGGGCCGTCGTTGGCCACGCCGACCAGCGGCTTGACCACGGAGCCGCCCTGGACCTCGTGATCGTACTGGCGAATCACCCACTCTTTGCTGGCGACGTTGAAAGACGACAGGATGCCCAGCAGGTCGTCGTTGTAGTTGTCTTTCTCCGGGAGCGCCGGCTCGCTGAGGCGGGGTCGCGTCCAGACGGCCTGCCGCTTGTACTTCGGCACGCCGTCGTGCAGGAAGTCCATGTCCAGCTCGCCCACCTGTCGACCGTCGTAGCGGAGGTGGAGCTTGCCATCGCCCGTGAACCGCCCGATGACGGTGGACTCGACGTTCTCGCTGGCGAAGACCTTCTGGATCGCGTCGAGATTCTCCGGCCTGACGGCCACGACCATTCGCTCCTGGGCCTCGCTGATCCAGATCTCCGTGTAACTCAGGCCCGTGTACTTCAGCGGCACCTTCTCCAGGTCCACTTCGGCCCCAAGCTGGCTGCCCATCTCGCCGACGGCGCTGCTGAGCCCGCCGGCCCCGCAGTCCGTGATCGCCTCGTAGAGGCCGGCTTCATTGGCCTGCACGAGCACGTCCAGCATCTTCTTTTCCGTGATGGCATTGCCGATCTGCACGGCGTGCGAGAAGATCGTCTCGTGCTCGTGCGTCATCTGCCCGCTGGAGAACGTGGCGCCGTGGATTCCGTCCCGCCCGGTCCGCCCGCCGACGACCACGATCAGGTTCCCGCTCTCCTGGTGCTTGAAGGCCTTCGTCTTGTCCATGATGCCGATGTTGCCGCAGTAGACAAGCGGATTGGCCATGTAGCGGTCGTCGAAGTAGATCGCCCCGTTGACCGTCGGGATGCCCATGCGGTTGCCGTAGTCGCGGACCCCGGCGACGACGCCTCGCAGGATCCGCCTCGGGTGCAGAACGCCCTTGGGGATCTCGTCGAGGCTCTTGTCGGGCCGACCGAAACAGAAGATGTCCGTGTTCGCGATGGGCCGAGCGCCCATACCGGTCCCCATCGGGTCGCGAATGACGCCGCCGATACCGGTGGCGGCACCGCCGTACGGATCAAGCGCCGAGGGGTGGTTGTGCGTCTCGACTTTGAAACACACGGCCGAGTCGTCGTCGAACTCCACAACGCCGGCGTTGTCGGCGAACACGGAGATGCACCAGTCCTTGTCGAGCTGCTTCGTGGCCTTGAAGACCGTCTCCTTCAGGAGATTGTCGAAGTGGACGCCCTCCCCGTCGTGGGTCATGTCCACCTCGCTCTTGAGGGTCTTGTGGACACAGTGCTCGCTCCAGGTCTGGGCCAGTGTTTCGAGCTCGATATCGGTGGGCTCGCGTCCGATGCGACGGAAGTACTCCTGAATCGTCTTCATCTCGATGAGGTTCAGGAACAGGTCCTTCTGTTTGCTCAGGGCCAACAATCCGGCGTCGTCGAGGTCGCGGATGGGCCAGTGAACGATGCTCAGTTCATACGGCTTCAGGTGCGGACTCGGCGGCTCGGCCTCGTCTCCGATCACCACGTCCTCGATAACGTCGTTTGCGAGGATCTTGCGGGCGATCGTATCGATCTGCTTGGCCTTGATCTCGCCGAGGAGTATGTACTTGCGGGCAGTTCGCACCCCGGCGGGCGCGGCGCCCATGTCCTTGATTGCCGCCATCACGGACTCCGCGACCGGGTCCGTGACGCCGCTCTTGAGATGCACCTCGATCAGTGTGGCCTTGGCCAATCCCGGCGGCGGGCCGCTCCGCCCGAGATAGTACTGCTCGCAAATGGGATCCGTCAGCAACTCACGGGCCACCCGCTCGGCGAACGCCTGGTCAAAATCCGCCTCGATGAGAAACACCCTCGCCGATTGCACGACCTCTATCGACTTGATGCCCAGCTCGCAAATGTCGGCCAGAACGCCGTTTCCCTGCACATCCGGAAGACCCGGCCGGTTGAACACCTCAAAACGCCATTGTCTCACTAAAGTAGTTCCTTCTTCCTGATCTTGTACTTGACGAGGGCAGCCCGTTTGCGTCGAGCCGTCTCAAGGAGCTCCGTGATCTGCTCTCTCTGGCCGTCCCGAATCGCCCCCCGCAACTTTAACAGCTCGGCGACGGCCCGGTCGATGCCGTTGGCGATGTTCTCGCGATTCGCGAGCACGACATCGGTCCAGATCGACGCGGGCCCCGACGAAATCCGTGTGCTGTCGAGGAACCCCTTGCCGGCGGATTTCATGTCTTCCTCGTCGCTGGCGTTGACCAGGCCGGCGGCAATCACGTGGGGCAGATGGCTGATGTTGGCGAAGACGCGGTCGTGTTCGACGGGATTCATCGTGCGTACGTTGCACCCGAGCATGGCCCAGAACTCCTTCAACGTCCTGGTGGCGCTGCGATCCGTTGTATCGGTCGTCGTTAGAATGCAGCGAGCCTGGTCGAACAGGTCGTCCCTGGCGAACTCCACGCCGCGTTGCTCCGAGCCCGCTATCGGATGGGATCCGACGTAGCGGCCGGCGCTTCCAAGCCTCTGGTCCGCCCACTGATGAGGGAGGACCTTCGTGGAACCGACGTCCGTGACGATACAGCCAGCCGGGATCGCGCCGGCCAAGTCCGCGAAGTACTGGTCGAAGGTAAATATGGGTGTCGCCAGGATCACCAGGTCGGCCGTCCGGACCGCCGAAGCGAGGTCGGCTGCCACCCGGGTCACGATCCCGAGGGCCCTGGCCCTCCGCCTCGTAGCGGCACGATGGCTGTAGCCAACGACTGCGATACGGGGCATACGCTGACGCACAGCCAGCGAGATCGAGCCACCCAGAAGCCCCAGCCCCACGATGGAAACCTGCCGTAAGCTCTTCACAAACAAGACCTTATAAGAGAAGTGTGCCCCAAGGGCGATACACAAGAGTATAGTGGGTCCGGACCGCTGTCAATTTTTTTCTTCCATTTGCCCGGCCCGGATGCTACATTTGGGGCTCAGAGAATAGCCGAAGGACTCGGCGATCAAGACCGCAGAGCCGCTGATGAGCGGCCGGTTTTTTGTACACACGAGAGGGTGTCTGTAGACATCGAGGGCAGTCATTCTCTACGGAGTGGGCAGAAAGGGACTATGGCACCCGAAGGCAACAAGTTGGGCGGCGGCTATCTGGATTTCGAGCAGAAGGTGGCCGAGTTGGAGCGGCAGATGGACGAGCTGCGCAAACTCGGTACGAAGAAGGGAATCGATTACTCGGTGGAGATTCGCCGGATCGAGAAGGACCGAATCGCCGAGCTCAAGCGGATCTACTCGAACCTCACCGCCTGGCAGACGGTCCAGGTGGCCCGGCACCCCCAGCGCCCCCTGCTGACGGACTACCTGAACTTCATGGTCAAGGACTTCCGCGAGCTGCACGGCGACCGGTGCTTCGGCGATGATCGTGCCATCGTGACCGGGATCGGGCAGATCGCCCGGAACAAGGTGCTGATCGTCGGGCAGAACAAGGGCAAGACAACCAAGGAGAAGATCGCCTGCAACTTTGGGTGTCCGAATCCGGAAGGGTATCGCAAGGCGCTGGCGAAGATGAAGTTCGCCGAGAAGTACGGCCTGCCCATCGTGACGCTGATCGACACGCCGGGGGCCTATCCCGGCATCGGGGCGGAAGAGAGGGGCCAGGCGCAGGCGATCGCCGTCAATTTGACCGAGATGTCGCGTCTGAAGGTCCCAGTTGTCTGCGTTTGTATTGGGGAGGGCGGGTCCGGCGGCGCCCTGGGCATTGCCGTGGGTGACCGACTGGCCATGCTCGAGTTCGCGTACTACTCGGTGATCTCGCCGGAGGGCTGTGCAGGCATTCTCTGGCGCGATGGATCGCACGCCCCGGAGGCTGCGCAGGCATTGAAGCTGACCAGCAAGGACCTCTACAAGCTGGGGCTGGTCGATGCGATCGTCCCGGAGCCCGTCGGAGGCGCTCATCGCAACGTCCACGACACCGTCTACAATGTCGAGTCCTACATCTCGCAGGCGCTTGCTCAACTGCAACGGATGAAGATCAGCGATCTCGTGGAGAGTCGCTACCGCAAGTGGCGTTCTGTCGGGACGGATCAGGGTGTGAGGAGCGGCGGCAAGGCCGAGACGCGGATCGTCAGTACGGGCAAGACGGCTGGAGCCCGGCGGGATGCTTCCCCGGCAAGGGTGTGATGACGAGGCGATCCTGACTCGCTCGAAAGCCCGCGGCTCGCCCGGCAGGACTGAGCGGTCGTTCGCAGTTCAGTACACGTGATGGAAAGGAGGAGCGGAATGATGAAAAGATGGTACATGATCGCCGGGGTCTTCGCGACGATTTGTCTGCTGGCCGGCATGGGCTGCAACGGCGCCGCCGGCGAGAAGGCCAAGGCGGATGCGGAGGTCAAACAGCTCAAGGCCGCGCTCGAGGAGAGCCGGCAGCAGAAGACCCAACTCCAAGGCGACATCTCGCGGCTGGAGGAGTCGCTGAAAGAGGCCGAGTCCGGGCTCGCCGACGCCGAGAAGACCAAGAAGGAGCTCCAGACGCAGGTCCAGGACCTGACGACATCGCGCACGAATCTGGAGGCGAAGGTCAATGATCTCGACAAGGCTCGCATCGACCTGGGCAAGAAAGTGGAGCAGTTGACCACTTCGCGCGATCAGCTTCAGAAGCGCGTCGACGAATTGGTGAAGTCGCGAGATGACCTTCAGACCATGGTCGCGAGTCTCGTCGATACTCGCGGTATGCTGGAAAAGCAGGTGGCAGCGCTGACGGCGTCACGGAACGCGGCACTGGAGGACGCGAAGAAGGCCCAGGCCAAGGTTGACGTCTTGAGTGACCGCCTGAAGAACCAGACCCAGCAGATGATCGAGTTGCAGGAGCAGATGAAGGCGGTGCGGACTGTCCTGGAGCAGTTGCAGCAGAAGCTGGAGTAGGCAGCGAGTTTCCTGCAACGATGGCCCAAGCCCAAGTTGAATAGCAGGCCTCGATGCGCAGCAGTAACACCGCATGTGGCATGCACTTGCGGTGCATTCGACGCGCAGGCTATCCGTTCGTGATTTCCCGCGGGTCGCGGCCTTCCTCTATCGCGGTGATCTTGTTGACCCGCCTTTGATGTCGGCCACCGCTGAATTCCGTCGTCATCCAGGCTTCCACGATCCTGCGCAGCAATACCTCGCCGATCTGGTCGCCGGACAGGCACAGGACATTCGTGTCGTTATGGTCACGCGCGATCCTGGCGCTGAGCTCGTCGTGACAGAGTGCGGCACGGATGCCACGGACCTTGTTGGCGGCGATGCTCATTCCCAGTCCCGTGGCGCAAATCAGGATGGCCCGGTCGGCGGCCTTGTCCGAAACGGTCTTGGCGGCCACATAGGCCAAATCCGGGTAGTCGACCGGCGTGGCGTTCTCAGTCCCCACGTCTATGCACTCGTGTCCCATTTGGCCCACGATTGCCTTGATCAACTGCTTGGCGTCGTAGCCCCGGTGGTCGCTTCCCACTGCTATTCTCATAGTGCGAGCTCACTTATTCTGGCCTTGACGGCCGCTTCAATCTGGCTGGCACACCTGTTGAAGTACTCCTGCGACTGGCCTATTGGGTCCGGGATTTCGTGGTCGCGGGCCAGGAGATGGCACTTGGGCTCCGCGTCGGGAGACAAGTCAAGAACCTGTTCACGATGCGCCCGCGTCATACAGTAGATACAATCGCTGTCATCAATGAGAGGTCGGGTCAAGGGCCGACTTACGTGACTGCCTATGTCCACTCCTTTCAGCGCACAGGCCGCCACCGACTCTGTGCTCGCAGGCACCCCAACCATCCTCATAGTACCTGCCGACAACACCTTATAGCCCCGCGTCGCCACTTCGTCAACGTCGCAGCCGATTTTTTCGGCCAGATCCCTGCGGAAGAATCCCTCGGCCATCGCGCTGCGGCACGTGTTGCCCGTGCAGACGAACAGGAAGGCAATCTCGGACATCCGCCTCAGTTCAGCGGCGGAAAAGACGCCTTCCCGAAGCAATCGGATCTCATGCGATCCGACCGCCGCCACCGTGCTGCTTCTGGCATATTTGCAGGGCCCGCCATCGAGGATGAGATCGATGTCATCGCGCAACTGCGCCACGACGTTATCGGCAGTCGCGGCAGGCTCTCTCCCAGCCCGGTTGGCGCTGGGGGCGATTACCGGACAATCGGCCATACGTAGCAGAAGGGAAGCGACGGGATGGTCCGGACAGCGTATGCCGATCGAGCCGTCCTTGTAGATGATGTCCGCCGCGTCATTTCCGACCCGTTTTCTGTGTTCGCCGATCTCCGCACCGTCCAGCTCGAACACAAGGGTCAGCGGGCCCGGCCAGGCCCGCCGGATCAGCTTCTCCGCCCGCATTCCGACCCGTTGCACGTAATTGCGGTATTCGTCGAGTTGCCCTATGTGCACCGTATAGTGTTTGCTCGCGTCTCGACCTTTGATCTGGTCCACTCGGGCCAGCGTGCTTCGCTCGACACGGCACGCGATGCCATAGACCGTCTCTGTCGGGAAAGCAACCAGCCCGCCGCCTTCCACGATCTTCGCCGCTTCCTTGATACGTTCCAGGTCCCCCTGGTGACCATTCGCACTTACCACGGTTGCTGCCATGGTTGCCACAATACACGAAACGAGTTGGCGTCGCAAGCGCCCGTTGTTCCATGTTCTTCGGACGAACGACCTGGAATGACCGATAATAGCGCGTCACTTGGATTGGATGACGAATCATGTGGCGAAACCGGCCGTCCAATCGGAGTATTCGCTAAATTCCATAAAGCCCCCATGTTTCCCCTGCCGATGATCGCCTTGTTGGCTAAACCAAGTGCTATGGAGGTTCAGACGATGGAAACGTTGGTAGAACAGCGCAGGGAACGCAGGACGGACCTATCGTGGCCGGTCAGTGTCTGGCTGCCGGAGGCGGACCGATTCTTCAACGGTCGCAGCGCCAACATCAGCAAGACAGGTGCCTTGGTCACGGTCCCGATTAGCACGCCTGCACGCGAGGGGAGCGTGGTGGAGCTGAATTTCCCGCGGACGGACGCCCTTGCCCAAGAGAAAGGCCAGTACGCCCGCATCAAGAAAGGACGCGTCGTCCGCGTCGACCGACGCCACACGCTGGATGACGCGAGCATCGGCCTGGGCATTGCCTTTGAGTAATCCCAGGCGGTATTCGCAGGGTTGACCACACGCCGGAGGGATCGGGCCACCTGCATACACGGGGCAATGAAAAAGCACGAGGCTGACGGTCGTGACAGGCCGCCGGCCTCTTGTCTTTCGTAGGGGCCGGATCCGTCAGGGCGCGAGGTTGCGACTCGTCAGGCGGCTCCCTCGAACTGATAGGTGCGTGTCACGCCGAATTCCATTGACCCCGGCTGTCAAATCTGCGATGATGAAATCCCCCTATGCTGAGAATCTCCGGTCGCAAGGGCGGCGTTTCTGTGAATAGGCCGTATTGAGGTAGCAGTGTACTTGAGAGCAGCGAACATCAATATCGACGACTCCGTGCTCGTCCAGCAGTCGCAGATGGGCGACACGACCGCCATGGAACGGCTGATTCTCAAGTATCAGAACCGCATCTACAACGTCATCCTGAAAATGTGTGGAAATCCGGACGACGCGGCGGAACTTGCCCAGGAAGCGTTTGTCAAAGTGATAGAGAGCATTGACAGGTTTCAGGGCAAGAGCAGCTTCTACACCTGGCTGTTTCGGATTGCGGTGAATCTGACGTTGAACCACTGCCAGCGGAGCAGCCGCACGGCTGCTCGGTCCCTGGATGCCGAGGAAACGGAACCGGATGGAACGACCTCGCTCGTGTTGAGGGAGTGCCTCAGCGATGAGCGCGCGGTCGATCCGGCCACCGTGGCCCAGAGCCGGGAACTCTGCGAGCTGGCCAAGAAGTGCCTGCTCCAGCTCGATGAGCCCCAGCGCGCCGTAGTCGTGCTCCGCGATATCGAGGGTATGGATTACGCCCAGATTGCCGAGGTTCTGAACATTGAACTCGGAACGGTCCGGAGCCGGCTCAGCCGGGCCCGGGGCAATCTGCGGGAGATACTGGAGGCCATGCTGAAATGAAGCCAAACCCAAATCTCGATGAACTGCTCAGCAGTTTCATGGATGGGGAGCTGTCCCCCCGTCAGCGGACGGAGGTGCAGCGCATGGCGGCCCACGATCCGGCGGTGGCCCGGCGGCTGCGGCAGCTTCAGAATTGCAGGACTCTGTTCTGCTCGCTGCCTCCGGCCGAGGCCCCGGGCGACCTGTTGGAGCAGATCAAGCAATCGCTCGAACGCAAGACGCTCCTGCAGGAACATCCGGTTTCGCCAAAGCGTGCGGCGGGGGTCATTCACCTGGTGTTCCGCAAACTCGTGGCCGCGGCGGCCATGATCTCGCTGCTGGCGGTTCTGGGGGCGGTCATCTATCAGATCGTGGCGCCGGTTCCGGGCGGCGGGCCTGAACTTGTCGCCACCGCGACGAATCCGTCGCAGCCTGTGCCGGATGATCGGGGGGGGCCGACACCGGCAATCGTGGTCGCCGACGCAGGGTTCTCCGGACGCCTGGAGTTGCGGACGGCAGCCTTCGGGTCCACGGACACATTCGTCAGGCGTGAGATCCAGACTTGCGGCTTAACGAATCTCGCCGAGGCCGGGATTGGAAATGACCAGCGGATCTACGAAGTCGCCGGTTCCCGCGAGGGGATCAATCGCCTGATCGCGTCGCTCGGCGGCGTCTGGCAGGACTTCGATTCGGCGGCGCTGCAGGTGAATCCGCCTGACAGCACGGCACGTCCGGTGACCATTGAGTCGGTCACGCCGGAGCAGATTGCCGCGGTGGTCGCCCGGAACAGTACGGAGGCGTCCTTCGAGACGGCCGCCGCATACGCCGTCATGAATCGCGTAGTTCGGAGTATCCCGGGTGGCGAGCTCCCGTCGGTCCACGAGGACGCGGGCAGCCTCCTGGCGATGGGTACGGTCCCCCAGCCAAAGCTGGCAGGGCCCCAGGAACCAATCAGTGCCACACACACTCCTGCACAGGGAACGACGCAGGCCAGTTTAACGATCGTCCTCCTTCGTACCACCAAGTGACTGGATGTAGCGCACGGATGCGCTTCCCTCTTTTTTGCGGAGATGCAACGGAATGCTCGAAATCCGGAACGCCTGCCTGGTTGTCATCGACGTACAGGGCAAGCTCGCCCAGCTCATGGTGGACAAGGAATCCCTCTTCAGGAACATCCGCATCCTGATCCAGGCGGCCAGGATCCTCGAAATCCCCATCCTGTGGTGCCAGCAGGTCCCTGAGGCTCTCGGACCGACCGTGCCCGAGATCGCCGAACTGCTGGCACGTGAAGAGCCCATCGACAAGGCCAGTTTCAGTTGTTGCGGCGAGGCACGGTTCATGGACCTCTTCAACAGCCTCGACAAAGACCAGGTTCTTCTGTGCGGCATTGAGACCCACGTCTGTGTCTACCAGACGGCGATGGACCTGATGGAAGGCGGCCTGGACGTTACCGTG
>Ga0116141_10004415_pt1 | contig 11854 bp, 9 predicted proteins | sample AD_UKC097_MetaG_FD_89744 | JGI IMG/M metagenome (GOLD analysis project Ga0116141, IMG submission 89744) | Active sludge microbial communities of municipal wastewater-treating anaerobic digesters from USA - AD_UKC097_MetaG | ecosystem: Engineered > Bioreactor > Anaerobic > Digestate | place: USA... | reverse complement strand
GTCGCGCCGCCGGCCGAGCCGCCGATCCCGGTCTCGCTGGTCACCACGCCGCTGTTCCACGTCACCGCCAACAACTGCGGCGCCTATCTGACCACGGCCGCGGGCGGCACCCTGGTGCTGATGTACCGCTGGGACGCCGGCGAGGCCTTGAAGCTGATCGAGCGCGACAAGGTCACCGCCATGAGCGGCGTGCCGGTGATGTCGCGCGAGCTGATCACCCACCCGGACTTCGACAAAACCGACGTCTCCAGCCTGCAGAGCCTGGGCGGCGGCGGGGCTCAGCTGCCGCCGGACCTGGTGCACAAGATCGACTCCACCGTCGCCACCGCCCGGCCGAACACTGGCTACGGCATGACCGAGACCTGCGGGATCATCACCTCGGTCTCCGGCGACTTCTTCGTGGACAAGCCGGACAGCGCCGGCCCGGCCATGCCGGTGTTCGAGGCCCAGTGCTTCGATGACAACGGCAAGCCGGTCGGTCCCGGCGAAGTCGGCGAGCTGTGGGTGCGCGGCGCCTCGGTGATCAAGGGCTATATCAACCGCCCGGAAGCCACCGCGGAATCCATCACCAATGGCTGGCTGCACACCGGCGACGTGGCCCGGATCGACGAGGACGGCTTCATCTTCATCGTCGACCGCAAGAAGGATATGGTCCTGCGCGGCGGTGAGAACGTTTATTGCGCCGAGGTCGAGGCCACCCTCTATCGTCACCCGGCGGTGGCCGAGTGCAGCGTGTTCGGCGTGCCGGACGAGCGGCTGGGCGAGGAGGTGGCCGCCGCGGTCCACCTGCGTCCCGGCATGACCGCCCTGCCCGTCGAGTTGCGCGCCCACTGCGAAGGCCTGATCGCCAAGCACAAGGCGCCCCGCTACATCTGGATCCTCAACGAGGCCCTGCCCCGCAACGCTTCGGGCAAGTTCCTGAAGCGCGAGCTGCGCGAGGCCCTGGCCCTGGCCGACGCCGGCTGAAGTCGTTCAGCGCACGGGAAGCGCGGTTCGCCGCACCACCGTGCGCAGGGCGATCGACGAATTGATCCGCGCCACACCGGGCAGGCGGGTCAACAAGGTGGCGTGGAGGCGCTCCAGGTCCTCCACGTCCGAGGCCACCAGGCGGATCATGTAGTCCGCCTGGCCGGTCATCAGATGGCACTCCATGATCTCCGGCGCCGCCGCCACCGCCTGCTCAAAGGCGGCCAGCAGGTCCTGCGCCTGGCTGGACAAGGTGATGCTGACATAGACGGTCAGGCCCAGGCCGACCGCTCGGGGATCAACCGTCGCCCCATAGCCAGTGATCACTCCCTCCCCCTCCAGAGCCCGCACGCGGCGGAAGCACGCTGATTCCGACAGGTGAACCGTCTCGGCCAGTTCCGCGTTGGTGGCGCGCCCCTTCTCCTGCAGCAGGCGAAGCAGGCTCTTGTCGGTCGCATCCAGAGGCATTCAAGTTTTCTCCGATACAGAGGCTCATGAAGACAGTTTCTTGCTTATAGATGCGATAGCGCGGGTGAAATATCAAAGTTTCTCCCGGCCGATTGAGATACCGTTGATAGGTCGAAGCCAGGAGCGGTCCCCGATGCGCATTGGTACGGTCACGGAAATCAAGCCGCTGGAGCGGCGTGTCGGTCTCACCCCCTCGGTGGTGGCCACCCTCGTCGCCCATGGCCACGAGGTCTTTGTCCAGTCTGGCGCCGGCGGCGGCGTGGGCCTGTCGGACGGCGAGTACGAAAGCGCGGGCGGCAAGATCCTTGCCGACGCCAAGGCGGTGTTCGAGGCGGCCGACCTGATCGTGAAGGTCAAGGAGCCGCAAGCTTCCGAGATCGCCCTGCTGACGCCCCGCCACACCCTGTTCACCTACCTGCACCTGGCGCCGGATCCGGAACAGACGAAGGGCCTAATGGCGTCCGGGGCGACCTGCATCGCCTATGAGACCATCGTCGACGAGAACGGCGGCCTGCCGCTGCTGACCCCCATGAGCCAAGTGGCCGGCCGCATGGCCGCCCAGGTGGGCGCGGCCTACCTGCTGGCGCCGGCCGGCGGGCGGGGCCTGTTGATGGGCGGCGTGCCCGGTGTGACCCCGGCCAAGGTGATCATCCTGGGCGGCGGCGTCGCCGGCTTCAACGCCGCCGAGATCGCCGTCGGCATGCGCGCCGACGTGACCATCATGGATATCTCGCCCAGCAAACTCGCCCTGCTGGACGCCCATTTCGAAGGCCGGGCCCGCACGGTGCTGTCCTCGCGCGGCGCCCTGCTCGAGCTGCTGCCGACCGCCGACCTGGTGATCGGCTGCGTGCTGGTGGCCGGCGCCTCGGCGCCCAAGCTGATCCGCCGCGAAGACCTGAAGCTCATGCGCAGGGGCTCGGTGCTGGTGGATGTCGCCATCGACCAGGGCGGCTGTTTCGAGACCAGCCACGCCACCACCCACGCCGATCCCACCTATGTGGTGGACGGGGTCGTGCACTACTGCGTCGCCAACATGCCGGGCGCCGCGCCGCTGACCTCGACCTATGCGCTAGGCGCCGCGACCACCCCCTATGTGCTGGCCCTGGCCGACAAGGGGATCGAGCGCGCGCTGTCAGACGTTCCCGGCTTCGCCGCCGGGCTCAACATCCAGGCTGGGCGTGTCGTCCATCCTGCGGTGGCCGCGTCCCAGGGGCTCCCCCACGCCTGACGGACGCTAGCTGGGGCGGGCTGTGACGAGCATCCGGCCCGCCCCGCTTCCGCCGCCGCGCAAGGCGGCGCGCTTGGCCCGGCGCCAGACGCTCGGGCTCACCCCCACCTCCTGACGGAACAGCCGTGAAAGATGCGCCTGGTCGGCGAGGCCGCAGGCCAGGGCGATCTGGCTCAGGCCTTCATCCGTCTGCAGCATCAGCACCTTGGCCCGCTCGATGCGGCGCCAGGTGACATAGGCGTGCGGCGTCAGGCCGAAGCTGACCTTGAAGGCGCGGGAAAAGTAGCGGGGGCTCAAGCCCGCAATGGCCGCGAAATCCTCGACCCGGACCGCAGCGCCCAGCCGGGCCTCGACCTGGTCGCGGACCCGCCGGGCCTGCCAGGGCGCAAGGCCGCCCCGCGCCACCGTTTCCGGGGTGAAGCTGCGCAGCTCGCCGGTGGGGCGGCTGCGGGAATCGTCCGCGATCAGGGCGCTGGCCATTGGGCCTATCTAGGCGCCCGATGTGACGCCCGCCACCGCCATGCTGACGCAGGGTCAGAAACCCAGCGTTTCGCCCATGGCGAGGGCGGATGCGCCTACTTCATCGTCGGAATGACGAAGGCGCTGTCGGCCACGTCGCCTTCCGGCCAGCGGGCGGTGATGGTCTTGACCTTGGTGTAGAACCGCACGCCCTCCATGCCGTGCTGGTTCACGTCGCCAAAGGCGCTGCGTTTCCAGCCGCCGAAGGAGTGATAGGCCACAGGCACCGGGATCGGCACATTGATGCCGACCATGCCGACATTGACCCGGGCCGCGAACTCGCGGGCGGCGCGGCCATTGCGGGTGAAGATGGCGACGCCGTTGCCGTACTGGTGGTTGGACGGCAGGGCCAGGGCCTCTTCGAAGCTCTCGGCGCGAACCATCTGCAGGACGGGACCGAAGATCTCCTCCTGATAGGTCTTCATGCCGGGCTTCACGCCGTCGAACAGGCTCGGGCCGACGAAGAAGCCCTTCTCATAGCCCTGCAGGGTGAAGCCGCGGCCATCGACCACCAGCTCGGCGCCCTCATCGACACCCATCTGGATGTAGCCTTCGATCTTGGCCTTGTGGGCGGCGGTGACCACCGGGCCATAGTGCGCCGCGGCGTCGGTGGAGACGCCCACCTTCAGGGTGGCGATCTCGGCCACCAGGCGCTCGCGCAGCTCATCGGCGGTCTTCTTGCCGACGGGCACCACCACCGGCAGGGCCATGCAGCGTTCGCCGGCCGAGCCGAAGGCCGCGCCGGACAGGTCCTTGACCACCTGGTCGAGATCGGCGTCGGGCAGGACCAGGCCGTGGTTCTTGGCGCCGCCCATGGCCTGGACGCGCTTCCCGTTCGCCGTGCCGGTCAGATAGACATAGTGGGCGATGTCGGAGGAGCCGACGAAGCTGACCGCGCGGATCAGCGGGTGCTCGAGGATCGCATCGACGCTGACCTTGTCGCCATGGACGACTTTCAGCACCCCCTTCAGGTCCATGCCCAGGTTGGCGCCGGCTTCCATGAACAACTCGGCCAGGCGCACCGGCACGGATGGGTCGCGTTCCGAGGGCTTGAGGATGAAGGTGTTGCCCACCGCGATGGCGATGCCGAACATCCACATCGGGATCATGGCCGGGAAGTTGAACGGGGTGATGCCGGCCACCACGCCCAGGGGCTGGCGCATGGAATAGACGTCGATGCCAGGGCCGGCGCCTTCGGTGTACTCGCCCTTCAGCGCATGCGGGATGCCGCAGGCGAACTCAATCACTTCCAGGCCGCGCTGGATGTCGCCCTTGGAGTCCGCGATCACCTTGCCGTGCTCCGACGAGAGCAGGTGGGCCAGCGCGTCCATGTTCGCCTCGACCAGGCGCTTGAACTCGAACATCACCCGAGCGCGGCGCTGCGGATTGACCGCCGCCCACTCCACCTGCGCCCGCGCCGCGACCTGGACGGCGGCGTCGAGCTCGGCCGTCGTGGCCAGCTGGACGCGGGCCTGGACCTCGCCGGTGTTGGGGTTGAACACGTCGCCGAAGCGGCCGGAAGCGCCGGCCTTGGCCGCGCCGTCGATGAAATGGGTGATCTCGCGCATGGCGAACTTCTATGCCCTCTGCGGCGGAGCGACTAGGGCGGACGTCACGGAAGCGGGGGTGGGCGAACTCTAGTTGCGAATAATTCTCAATTGCATTAGATCTGGTCGTCAGAGAGTGGAGAGCCCCATGTCCGACCGCGCCGCCCCCGCCAGCCTGGGCGATCTTCTGCAGGGCGAGCACACCCTGATCTGGGCCTTCCGCTCCATCGCCTTCGGCGCCGGCGGCTGTCCCCTGCTGCGGCGCCAGTTCGAGGACATCTGCGGCCCGGCTGCGGGGACCGAGGCCTTCAACGCCCTCTCCGTCTTCGTCCGCGAGCTGGGCCTGCACGGACGCCGCAAGATCACCCTGCATATCCCCGGCTCCTTCCGGCTGAGCCGCGACGAACAGCTGATCCTCGCCGCCTTCGCCGCCGCCCAGGACGAGGACTATGTCCGGCTGGAAGCCCACCTCGCCTGGCTGATCGCCTCTGAACCGAGCGGCGTGTTCGGCGCCGCCGCCTGCCTGGTCGCCCAGGCCATGGCCATGAACGACCTGCGCCTGCGCGCACCGCAGGTGACGAGCGCCCCGCTCAGGCCGGCGCTCACCTTCGACAACGACGTGGTCATTCCCTTCCCCGCCACCGCCTAGGTTCCCGGCTGGATGTAGGGGACCGTGGCGAACAGGCGGCGCTCCTCGCCGCGGGGATCGTCCACCACGCGGGTCTCGGCGTCGAAGACCATGGTCGAGCGGCGCTCCAGCTCATACTTCGGCCAGGTGGGCAGACCCGGATAGGTGGGATCGCCGGTCCGGGCCAGGGCGATAAAGGCCTCGCTTAGGCGGTCCGCCACCCCTTGCGCCGCCGCCGACGGCGCTGTGGGCGAGCCCTCGGCGGCCAGGTTGTCGAAGGCCAGGACGATGTCGGCGGTGTGCATGGCCCGGAGCCGCCCGCCCTCGATCGTGGTGGGCAGGTCCAGCTGGTAGGTCCAGGCCGGCGCGCCAGCCTTGGCGCGTTCCTCCGCCTCAATGACAGCGCCGCGCCAGGAGCGCCCGGCCGTAGTGGCGGCGAAGAACACCTCGGTCGGCGTATAGCTCGGATAGAGCCGACGATAGGTGGCGACCACGAGGTCCGGATCGATATCCACCCGCATCTCCGGCGCAATGCGTGCGGCCACCTCGTCCCAGCTCATGGCGAAGGGATCGGGCTTGCTATGGGCCAGGAAGGCGCGGGTCTCGTCGTGGGTGTTGCCGATGATCATCGGCACGGACAGGCCCAGCGGACTGGCGTCCGGATAGAAGGGATGCCGGGTGAGCGTGCGGCTATCCAGGACGGGGCCGAAATAGAGGCGGCCGGGCGTGAACGGATCGGCGACCGACAGGCCCTCGATGAGCTTCTGAGCCGGCAGGGTCGCCGCCTCCGCGGCGCGGTCGGGGGTCAGGCCCACGGCGGCCAGGAACAGTTTCATGCGTTCGGTGGCGTGCAGCGGCCCCGACGCCGTCACCTGCTGGCCGCTCATGGTGGCGGCGGCGTGGAACAGGCCCTTGGCCTGCGGCATCGCCATCAGGGTGGCGATCTTGGCTCCGCCACCGGACTGGCCGAACAGCATGACCCGGCCCGGATCGCCGCCGAACGCGGCGATATTGTCCCGCACCCACTGTAGGGCCAGCATCAGGTCCAGCATGCCGACATTGCCGCTATCGGCGAAATCCGGCCCCGCCAGCCTGGCCAGGAAACCGTAGCCGAAGACGTTCAGCCGGTGGTTCAGGGTCACCACCACCACGTCGCCCCGACGGCTCAGCCGCGTCCCGTCATAGAGCGGCGAGGATCCCGACCCGCCCGAATAGGCGCCGCCGTGGATGTAGACCATGACCGGCCGCTTGACCCCGTCCCGCAAGGCCGGCGTCCAGACATTGAGGAACAGGCAGTCCTCGCCCTGCGGCCCTTCATCGGAGCCGGACTGGGGCGAGGCGGCGCCATAGGCCGTAGCGTCTAGCGGTTGGGTCCAAGGCCGCGGCGGAACCGGCGGCCGAAAGCGGCGCGGACCGGTGTCGGCGCCATAGCGGACGCCCTTGAAGACCAGGGTCTCGCCCTCACGGGTTCCACGCACAGGACCGTAGGTGGTGCGCGCCACCACCGATCGCGGCGCGGCGAACACCCCCGTCGGGACCATCAGCCCCGCGCCCGCCGCCAGCAGGCTGCGCCGTGTGATGGTCATGCATCCTCCCTGCGTCGGGGGGCAGCTTAGACCAAGATTGACACCGGTGTCTGCAGCTAGACGGGGCGCTCGCCCTTGATGGTGACGCGGGCGCCCGAGCGGCTGTGGGGCCAGTAGTCCCAGATGGCGTGGTGCCAGGCGCAGCGGTTGTCCCAGAAGGCCACCGCGCCAGGAGTCCAACGGAAGCGGCACTGGAACAACGGGTGCTGCTGGTGCTGGAAGAGGTAGCGCAGCAGGGCGTCGCTCTCCTCCGGCGGCAGGTCATTGATCCGGGTGGTGAAGCCGGGGTTCACGAACAAGGCCTTGCGGCCGGTCCAAGGATGGGTGCGGACAACCGGGTGCGAGGCCCGCGGATAGGTCGGCTTGTCCGCCACGCCCAGGTTCCGATAGAGGCCGCGATAGATGTGCTCCCCATCGTGGACCGCGGTCAGGCCGTCGAGATGGGCCTTCATCCGGTCCGACAGCGCCTCATAGGCCGCGTACATGTTGGCGAAGACGGTGTCGCCGCCCTCTGGAGGACAGGTGTTGATCTGCAGGATGGAGCCCATGGGCGGCTCGGGATCGCAGGAGACATCGGTGTGCCAGCCCTCGCCATTGGCGCGGACCGAGCTTTCGTCGGCGGCGATGATCATCACCTCGGGAAAGCCCTCGGCATGCGGCGCGGCCGGGTGCAGGTGCAGGTCGCCGAACTGCCGCCCGAAGGCGACATGCTGGGCCGGGGTCATGGCCTGGTCGCGGAAGAAGACCACCAGGTTGTCGGCCAGGGCCTGGCGGATCTCCTCGATCACCGCGGCGTCCAGCGGCTCGGACAGGTTCACGCCCTCGATCTCCGCCCCGATCACCGGGGTCAGGCGGCGCACCGCGATCTGCTCATAGGCCTGGCCGCGTCCGGCGGCGTTGCGGATGCGCGGACCGCCATTGATGCGCGGGTTCGCCGTGGTGACGGACATGGATGACCTCCCTTGGTCAGGCGGTCTTCAGCCGCCTCGCGTGCCAGTCTATGTGGTCGGCGATGAAGCTGGCCATGAAGAAGTAGGAGTGATCATAGCCCTCCTGCAGGCGCAGGGTGAGCTTCTGGCCCGCTTCAGCGCAGGCCTGCGCGAACAGCTGCGGCTTCAGTTGGCCCTCCAGGAAGCTGTCGGCGGTCCCCTGGTCGATCAGGATGTCGTCATAGTGGCCGTTGGCGGCGCCGCCCGAGATCAGCAGCGACGCATCGTGCTGCGCCCAGGCCGCGCGATCCTCGCCCAGACAGGCGCTGAAGGCCTTTTCGCCCCAGGGACAGCGGGTGGGCGAGACAATGGGCGCAAAGGCGCTCACCGACCGGAACAGGTCCGGATGGCGCAGGGCCAGGGTCAGGGCGCCGTGCCCGCCCATGGAATGGCCGCTGATCCCACGCCGGGCGGGATCGAGCGGGAGCGCCGCCTCGACAGCCGCAAGCAGGTCGCGGGTGACATAGGTCTCCATGCGGAAATGCGGGGCCCAGGGCGCCTGGGTGGCGTCCACGTAGAAGCCCGCGCCCTGGCCCAGGTCGTAGGCCGGATCATCGGCCACGCCCTCGCCGCGGGGGCTGGTGTCGGGCGCCAGCACCGCCAGGCCCGCCGCCGCGGCCGCGCCATAGGCGCCGGCCTTGGTGGTGAAGTTCTCCTCCGTACACGTCAGGCCCGACAGCCACACGAGCAGTGGGTGAGGCCCCGCGCCCGGGGGCAGGAAGATCGAGGCCCTCATCGCCCCGCCGGTGGCGGCGCTGTCATGGCGGCAATAGCTGAGGGTTCCGCCGTGGACGCGGTGCTGCTGGAGGATTTCCAAGGCTGAGCGCTCCTCATTTTAATCATCGTCCTCCGGTCGTCGGCACGACGATCCGGAGGATCCATGCGGGGCCAGCCCGCTTCGTCCTGGTCAGCTTGGGTCCCCGGATCGCCTGGCGGCGCCCGGAGGATGACGGCCAAGTTTAGAACACGACCACGCTGCGGATGCTTTCGCCCGCGTGCATCAGGTCGAAGGCCTTGTTGATGTCTTCCAGGGGCATGACGTGAGTGATCATCGGGTCGATCTGGATCTTCCCGTCCATGTACCAGTCGACGATCTTCGGCACGTCCGTGCGGCCCCGGGCGCCGCCAAAGGCCGTGCCCTTCCAGACCCGGCCGGTGACCAGCTGGAACGGGCGGGTGGCGATTTCCTTGCCGGCTTCCGCCACGCCGATGATGATGCTTTCGCCCCAGCCGCGGTGGCAGGCTTCCAGGGCCGTGCGCATGACGGCCGTGTTGCCGGTGCAGTCGAAGGTGTAGTCCGCGCCGCCGTCGGTCAGGGCCACCAGGTGGGCGACCAGGTCGCCGGACACCTCGTTCGGATTGACGAAGTGGGTCATGCCGAACTTGCGGCCCCAGTCTTCGCGGTCCGGGTTGATGTCGACGCCGATGATCATGTTGGCGCCGACCATCTTGGCGCCCTGAATCACGTTCAGGCCGATGCCGCCCAGGCCGAAGACGATGACGTTGGAGCCCGGCTCGACGCCGGCGGTGTTGACCACCGCGCCCACGCCCGTGGTGACGCCGCAGCCGATGTAGCAGGCCTTGTCGAACGGCGCGTCGTCCCGGATCTTCGCCACCGCGATCTCGGGCAGGACCGTGTGGTTCGCGAAGGTCGAGCAGCCCATATAGTGATAGATCGGCTGGCCCTTGTAGGAGAACCGGCTGGTGCCGTCGGGCATCAGGCCCTTGCCTTGGGTGCCGCGGATCGCCGTGCACAGGTTGGTCTTGCGCGACAGGCAGCTTTTGCACTGGCGGCATTCGGGCGTGTAGAGCGGGATCACGTGGTCGCCGGGCTTCACGCTGGTGACGCCGGGGCCGACCTCGACCACCACGCCCGCGCCCTCATGGCCCAGGATCGAGGGGAAGATGCCCTCCGAATCCAGACCGTCCAGGGTGTAGGCGTCAGTGTGGCAGACGCCGGTGGCCTTGATCTCCACCAGGACCTCGCCGGCCTTGGGCCCCTCCAGGTCCACCTCGACGATCTCGAGCGGTGTCTTGGCGGCAAAGGCGACGGCGGCGCGGGTCTTCATCGGGGATCTCCTGGATTCGGCGGGGCGACCATGTCAGGTCGCCCGCCGTTGAGGCAAGCCGCTCAGAACCGGAAGTGCGCCGCCAGGCGCAGGTCGTAGATCGCGGTGGCGTCGCGGGTCTCCGCCCCGCCTTCCAGGACGAAGGCCCCGCCGGCGTTCTTGCCCTTCAGCGCGATCCGGGCGACCACGCCGCCACCCTTGATCTCGTCGGCCAGGACGTTGAACGAGGTGGTCCCGGACAGGAACTTTGCGGTGGTCGATCCGACCTGGCCGGCCCCGACCTCCCGATAGCCCAGGGTCATTTCCGTGCCCCACCAGGCGTCCTGGTCGCCATAGCGCTTGCCGGCCACCAGGCCCGCAAAGCCGGTCGAGCGGCTGGACTGGCGGGCGCTGACGTGCAGGTCGACGGCGTCGCCGCCGTTCTTCTCGCTATAGGCGTCCTCTTCCAGGCGCAGATAGTCCACGCTGGCGCTGGGCCGGGCGTAGAACCCGCCGATGCGGCCCTCATAGGCCGCCGCGACCCGGCCGGTCACCGCCCAGCCGTTCCACTTGCCGTCAGCGACCGCCTTGGCGAGCAAGGTGTCCTGGTCGTCGTTCAAGAGGTAGATCGCCCGGTGGTTGGTGGCCTGCAGCCAGGCCGCCGCCACCCGCGCGTTCAGGGTCAGATTGCCATTCACATAGCGCCAGTAGCCGCCGGCCTCGACCGTATCGACCGCCAGGTTGGAGCCGCTCGAGGCGCCATCCGGGTCCACATGGCTGGAGTTGCCGCCCAGGCTGGCGCCCACGATCCCGAAACGGCCGGCGCCGACCTCCGCGCCGCCGATCACACCAAAGCCGCCGGCCTTGTAGCCGGGGTCATCGGCCGAGCCGTCCTTGGTCAGGATGTAGCCGGTCTCCTGCAGCCAGACGCCGCCGGCGTCCGGCCCCTGGCGGTCATCGATAGCCCGGGCGAAGCCGTCGTTGGCGGCGGCCACCGCCTGGAAGACGCCGCCGGAATGTTCGGGCAGCATCTGGTTATAGGCCTTCACGAAGCCGGTGCGGGTCTGCAGGGCCAGGAAGGCGTCGCGGATATCGGTGTCGGTGTTGATCGCCTGGACCAGGGGCTCATAGGCCTGGGCGCTGGCGCTGGGCAGGCCGAGGTCCGAGGCGCTCTTGCGCGACAGCTCGATCGCCAGGGTCCCGGCTGTGGTGTCGACCGCATAGCTGGCGTTGTACAGATAGGGGACATTGCCCAGCAGGCTCGCATCCAGCACGCCGGACGTCAGGCTGTCGGCCTGCACCACCGTGTAGGAGGCCTTGTTCATCAGTAGCGAGTTCAGCGTCAGCCCGATCTTGGCCCCGCTGGCCAGGCTGGCCGCGCCGGCCACGTCGAGCTTGGTGTAGGTCCCCGCGTCGGGATCCACCGTCAGCATCAGGGTGCTGCTGGCCCCGAGGTTCAGGCTGGTGAGGTTCAGGACCCCCACGTTGCTGATCGACAGCGCGCCGTCCCCGACGCTGAGCGCCAGGGTCCCGCCGGTCGCCGTCAGGGCGCCGGTGACCGTCGCGCCGCCATCGATGGTCAGGCTGTTCGCGCCGGCGCCGAAGCTGATGTCGCCCGCGACCGCGCCGTTGAGTACGCTGAGGCTGTCCGCGCCGGACCCGAACCGGATCTCGCCGACAATGGCGGGCTCGTCGGCGTCGTCCACGCCGTCGCCGTCCGTATCGGTGTCGGCCACGTCGTCATCCCCATCGTCGCCGTCATCGACGCCGGTCTGAGTGATGGTGACCCCTGTGGTGTTGGCGGAGACGTCGATGGCGATCGCCTTGCCGGTGATGGTCTCATTGGTCTCGTCAGTGTCGGTGTCGTCCGTGTCG
>Ga0116141_10004405_pt1 | contig 11866 bp, 7 predicted proteins | sample AD_UKC097_MetaG_FD_89744 | JGI IMG/M metagenome (GOLD analysis project Ga0116141, IMG submission 89744) | Active sludge microbial communities of municipal wastewater-treating anaerobic digesters from USA - AD_UKC097_MetaG | ecosystem: Engineered > Bioreactor > Anaerobic > Digestate | place: USA... | reverse complement strand
GCGTGTCGCGCCGGTTCCTGGACCTTGCGGGCAAGGCAGCGCTCCATTCCTGTCCGGACCGTTTCGCGCTGCTCTACCGCCTGTTGTGGCGCCTGCAGGACCGCCCGGGACTGCTCGACGATGCGGCTGACCGCGATGTGCGGCGGATGGACGAACTGGTCCGCACGGTTCGCCGCGACATGCACAAGATGCGGGCCTTCCTGCGGTTCCGGGCAGTCCGGCAAGAGGACGGAACCGAACACTACGTCGCCTGGTTTGAACCTCAGCACCATATCCTGCGCGCCAATGCGGCCTTCTTCGTCAACCGCTTTACCACCATGCGCTGGAGCATCCTGACCCCGCAGGGCTCGCTTCACTGGGACGGCGAGACGGTGCGCGAGGGGCCGCCCGCACGGCGCGAGCAGGCCGCATCCGGCGATCCGGCGGAGAGCCTGTGGAAGGAATATTACGCCGCGATCTTCAACCCGGCGCGGCTCAAGATCGGGGCCATGCTGAAGGAAATGCCGCGCCGCTACTGGAAGAACATGCCCGAAGCCGAACTCATTCCCTCGCTGATCGCCGGTGCCCAGGCCCGCGAAAGCGCGATGGTGGAACGCGGCGCTGCCCTGTTCGACGGGCCGCGCCCCAGTTCGCTTGCCCAGGTGGCCCAGGGGATCGCCGCGTGTCGGCGCTGCCCGATCGGTTGCAACGGCACCCAGGCCGTGGCGGGCGAGGGGGATGCCCGTGCAGCCCTGATGATCGTCGGCGAACAGCCCGGCGATACCGAGGAGCAGGGCGGGCGGCCCTTCATCGGTCCAGCCGGACAGGTGCTGCGCAGCCATCTGGACGCAGCCGGGATCGATCCCGCGCGCGTCTGGCTGACCAATGCGGTCAAGCACTTCAAGTTCGAGCCGCGCGGCAAGCATCGGCTCCACCAGAACCCGACCGCGCGCGAAATCGACATCTGCCGCTGGTGGATCGAAAGCGAGCGCCTGCTGGTCCGTCCCCGCCTGATCCTCGCCCTGGGGGCCAGTGCGGCGCGCAGCTTGCTGGGCAGGACGGTCAGCGTCCAGCGCGTGCGCGGCGAGGCCATCATGCTGGAGGATGAGGCCGAGCTATGGATCACCACCCACCCCTCCTATCTCCTACGACTGAAGGACGATGCGCGCGAGCTTGAGGAACAGCGCTTTGCCGCCGATCTCGGCCGCTTAGCGGCGCGGTTGCGGGACCTCGCGCCCAGGGCCTGACCCATGCCCGAAGCTCCGCTCACCCCGCCGCGCCGCCATGCCGATGAGGCGGGCCTGCCCCCGCCGCCGCGCGCGCCCTTCGTCGAACTGGGGCTGGCGAGCTGCTTTTCCTTCCTGCGCGGTGCCTCCGATGCGGTCGACCTCGCCACCACCGCCCGGGCACTGGGCTATGACACGCTGGGGATCGCGGACGCCAACACCATGGCGGGCGTGGTCCGGCTCCACACCGAGGCGAAGGCGCTGGGCCTGCGTCCGGTGATTGGGTGCCGGATCGAGACGGTCGAGGGGCTGCACTTCCTTGCCTACCCGACCGACCGCAGCGCCTATGGTCGCCTCTGCCGCCTGATCTCCGCAGGGCGCATGGCCCGGCTCGACGGTGCATGGCAGGACAAGGGAGCCTGCGACATTTCGCTCTCCATGCTGGCGGAGCATAGCGAGGGGGTGCATCTGGTCCTGCTTCCGCCGGATGACCTCTCATCCAGCTTCATGATTGAAGTCCAAAGCAATGTGATTGATATGAAATCTGGATCAAGAGCGCACCAGGAGGACACCCTCACTGCACCTTTTCCCGAACTTCTGCCGTACCTTTCCAGACAGTTATCCACATTGCGCCATCTGGCCGCCAGCTACCTGTACACTGGCGACGATATCGCCCGGATCAACGCGCTCGACGCCATGGCGCAGGCGGCGGGGCTGGCGCTCCTCGCCACCAACCATGTGCTTTATCACGCGCCGCAGCGGCGGCCGCTGCATGATGTGATGACCGCCATCCGCCACAAGACCACCGTCGCGGCGGCGGGTCATCTGCTGCGCCCCAATGCCGAACGGCACTTGAAGTCGCCGGAGGAGATGGTCCGCCTGTTCGGGCGCTGGCCCCATGCCATCGCCGCCGCGCGCGATCTGGCCGATGCCTGCATGTTCAGCCTGGACGAATTGCGTTACGAATATCCCGAAGAAACGTGTCCCAAGGAACTGGAACCTCAGGACTATCTTGAGGAACTTACCTGGGAGGGCGCGGCACGCCGCTATCCCGATGGCCTGCCCCAGGCCGTGCGCGAAACGCTGGAGCGGGAGCTGGCCCTGATCGGCAAGCTCGACCTTGCCCGCTATTTCCTGACCATCAAGGACATCGTCGATTTCGCCCGCGCGCAGGATCCGCCGATCCTGTGCCAGGGGCGGGGTTCTGCCGCGAATTCGGCGGTGTGCTATTGCCTGGAGATCACTGCGGTCGACCCTGCGCGCCATGCCCTGCTGTTCGACCGCTTCATTTCCGAGGAGCGCAAGGAGCCGCCCGACATCGACGTCGACTTCGAGCACGAGCGCCGCGAGGAGGTGATTCAGTATATCTATCAGCGTTATGGCCGCCAACGTGCAGGTCTTTGCGCAACTGTGATCCATTATCGCCCACGCATGGCGATCCGTGAGGTGGGCAAGGCGATGGGCCTGTCGGAGGACGTCACCGCGATGCTGGCCAAGACCGTCTGGGGCAGCCACGGCCACTCGATCAAGGAGGCACGCATCGCGACCGAGACGGGCCTCAACCTCACTGACCCGCACCTCAGGCGCGTCCTGGCGCTGACCGAACAGATGATCGGCATGCCGCGCCACCTGTCGCAGCACGTCGGCGGCTTCATCCTCACGCAAGGCCTGCTGACCGAGACCGTTCCCATCGGCAATGGCGCCATGGCGGACCGATCCTTCATCGAATGGGACAAGGACGACATCGACGCGCTTGGCATCCTCAAGGTCGACGTGCTGGCGCTGGGGATGCTGACCTGCATCCGCAAGGCGCTCGACCTGCTGCGCGATCACCACGGCAAGGCGCTGACCCTCGCCAGCGTCCCGCGTGAGGATCCGGCGGTCTACGACATGCTGTGCAAGGGGGATTCGCTCGGCGTGTTCCAGGTCGAGAGCCGGGCGCAGATGAACATGCTGCCGCGCCTGCGCCCGCGCTGCTTCTACGATCTGGTGATCGAGGTGGCGATCGTGCGCCCCGGGCCGATCCAGGGCGACATGGTCCACCCCTATCTCAAGCGGCGGCGCGGGGCGGAGAAGGTGGAGATCCCCGCGCCCGGGCCGGAGCATGGCCCGCCGGACGAGCTGACCTCGATCCTGGGGCGGACGCTGGGCGTGCCGATCTTCCAGGAACAGGCGATGAAGATCGCGCTCGATGCGGCGAGGTTCACCAGCGCGGAGGCCAACCGCCTGCGCAAGGCCATGGCAACCTTCCGTTCGCGCGGCATGGTCCACGAACTGGAGGACATGATGGTCGGGCGGATGATCGCGCGGGGCTATGACGCCGAATTTGCCGCGCGCTGCTTCAACCAGATCAAGGGTTTCGGCGAATACGGCTTTCCCGAAAGCCATGCCGCCAGCTTCGCGCTGCTGGTCTATGTCTCGGCCTGGCTGAAATGCCACTACCCGGCGGCTTTCGCTGCCGCGCTGCTCAATTCGCAGCCAATGGGTTTTTACGCTCCAGCACAGATCGTCCGTGATGCGAGGGAGCACGGGGTGGAGGTGCTGCCGGTGGATGTGAACCTGTCGGGCTGGGACAATGCGTTGGAGCAGGATGGTTCGCGCGAATCCAGGATCGCCCTGCGCCTTGGCCTGCGCCAGATCGACGGGTTCCCCGAAGCCGCCGCCGCGCGGATCGTGGCGGCGCGGGCGGAAGGCGGGCCGTTTCGCGACGTGCGCGAACTCAAGGAACGGGCGGGCCTCTCGCCCGCGCTGGTCGAACGGCTGGCGAGCGCGGATTGCCTCGGCTCGCTCGGCCTCTCGCGCCGGCAGGCGTTGTGGGAGGCACGCAGCCTGATCGCCGCGCCGGAATTGCCGCTGTTCGCGGCCATGACGTCACGCGGCGAAGGCGAAGAGGCGCAGAAAACCGTGCTTCCGGCCATGCCCCTGTCGGAAGAGGTGGTGGCCGATTACCAGACTCAGCGCCTGTCCCTGAAAGCCCACCCGCTCGCCTTCCTGCGCGCCGATCTGGCCGAGCGCGGCTTCGTCCGCGCGGCCGATCTGCGCCAGCGCAAGGAACGCTCGGCCGTGCAGGTCGCGGGCGTGGTCCTGATCCGCCAGCGCCCCGGCAGCGCCAAGGGGGTGTGCTTCATCACCCTTGAGGACGAAAGCGGGGTGGTGAACCTGGTGATCTGGCCCGATCTGATGGCAAGGCAGCGCAAGGTGATCATGGGCGCGCGGCTGATGGAAGTGCGTGGGCGGGTCGAATACGACGACGAGGTGATCCACGTGATCGCCACCCACCTGACCGACGCCACGCCCTCGCTCCACGCCCTGTCGGAGGACATGCTGCCCCACCGCGTCGACCGGACCGATCATGTCCAGCGGCCCCTGCCGGGCAGCCGGGGCGGGCACCCGCGCGACGTGCGGGTGATCCCGAAGTCACGCGATTTTCACTGAACCGTCAGACCGCTTCCAGCGCGTAGCCTGCCGAGCGCACGGTGCGCACCGGATCGGCGGTGCCGGGGCGGGTGATGCCCTTGCGCAGGCGGCGGATGTGGACGTCCACCGTGCGCAGTTCGATCTCGCTTTCAGTGCCCCAGACCGCGTCAAGCAGCTGCCCCCGGCTGAACACGCGGCCGGGGTGCTCCATGAAGAAGCGCAGCAGGCGGAATTCGGTCGGGCCGAGCGCGAGCACCTCGCCCCCGCGCGTGACCTTGTGGGCCACGGCATCGAGCGAGAGATCGCCCACCGTCAGCACCTCGCCGGCCAGCGCCGGACGGATACGGCGCATGATCGCGCCGACCCGGGCGATCAGTTCACGCGGCGAGAACGGCTTGGTGACGTAATCGTCCGCGCCGGTATCGAGCCCGCGGATCCTGTCATCCTCGGCGCCGCGGGCGGTGAGCATGACGATCGGTACGTGGGCGGTGGCCTTGTCGCGGCGCAGGCGCCGGCAAACCTCGATCCCGCTCGTGCCTTCGACCATCCAGTCGAGCAGGACGAGGTCCGGCGCTTCTTCCTGCGCGAGCAGCAGCGCCTCGTCGCCATCAGGCGTTACGGTGACCGCGTAGCCTTCGGCCTTGAATCGGAATTCGAGCAGTTCGGCGAGGGCCGGGTCGTCCTCTACCAGCAGCAGGCGTGGGGCGGTCATGGGCGGTTTGATCCCGATCCAGAAGTATAAGGCTCGTCACCCTGAACTTGTTTCACCTGCGGTGACTGGCGTTTCAGGGTCCAACCCTCGGTTTGAGCCGAAGCCGGAAGTGGAGAGCAAACCGCGAGGGTTCGGGATAACTCCAAGCATGGAGCCAAGCGCACCATGGACCCTGAAACAAGTTCAGGGTGACGGTGAAAGGAGGCAATAGCGGTGCTAGCCACCCGCGCGGTCTTCCTTGTCGGTCAGGTAGCTGCCGGTCGCGGCGTAGTAGACCATTTCCGCGACGTTGGTGGCATGGTCCCCGATCCGTTCGATGTTGCGGGCCACGAACAGCAGCTGCGCGGCGCTCGAAATGGTCGAAGGATTTTCCATCATGTGGCTGACGAGATTACGGAAAATACTTTCGTAGAAGGCATCGACCTTGTCGTCGCGGGCAACGATTTCGGCGGCGAGGTCCGCATCGCGCGCGGCATAGGCGGTCAGCACGTCGTGGACCATCTCGCTGGCGAGTTCCGCCATGGCCGGGATCAGGGTGATCGGTTCGAACTGGCGGCGGTTCTGGATCTTGCTGGTGCTCTTGGCGATGTTCTTGGCATAATCGCCAATCCGTTCGATCACACCGGCGATCTTGAGCGCGGCGATCACTTCGCGCAGATCGTCGGCCATCGGCGCACGGAGTGCGATGATCCGCACTGCCAGCTTGTCGACCTCGGCCTCGATGGAATCGATCCGGCGGTCGCGCTCAACCACCCCCGCGGCCAGATCCCGGTTGCCCCTGACCAGGGCGTCCATCGCCTCGTTGATCGAGACTTCGGCCAGCCCGCCCATTTCCGCGATCAGGCCGCGCAGGCGGGTGATGTCTTCGTCGAAGGCCTTGACGGTATGTTCAGCTGCCATGTCAAATCCTAGCCGTAACGTCCGGTGATATAATCTTTTGTCCGTTCTTCACGCGGATTGGTGAAGATGTCGGAGGTCTTGCCGTATTCCACGATCTTGCCGAGGTGGAAGAAAGCGGTGCGCTGCGAAACGCGCGCGGCCTGCTGCATCGAATGGGTGACGATGACGATCGCATAGCGCCCGCGCAGTTCCCCGATCAGTTCCTCGATCCGGGCCGTGGCGATCGGGTCGAGCGCGGAGCACGGCTCGTCCATCAGGATCACTTCGGGCTCCACGGCGATGGCGCGGGCGATGCACAGGCGCTGCTGCTGGCCGCCGGACAGGGCCGTGCCGCTGTCGGTCAGGCGGTCCTTGACCTCGTCCCACAGGCCGGCCCGCTTCAGCGAGCGCTCGACGATCTCGTCGAGTTCGGCCTTGCTGGCGGAAAGGCCGTGGATGCGCGGGCCGTAGGCCACATTCTCGAAGATCGACTTCGGGAAGGGGTTGGGCTTCTGGAACACCATGCCGACGCGCGCGCGCAGTTGCACCACGTCCATGCCGGACTTGTAGATATCCTGTCCGTCCAGCGCGATCTGGCCTTCCACCCGCGCCCCGGCGATCGTGTCGTTCATCCGGTTGAGCGTGCGCAGGAAGGTCGACTTGCCGCAGCCCGACGGGCCGATGAAGGCCGTGACGTATTGCTGCCCGATGTCGATCGAGACATCGTCGATCGCGCGCTTTTCGCCGTAGAACACGGAGACGTTGCGCGCCGCGATCTTGGCTTCGATGGGGTCAAGGTCGTGAAAAGTGGTCACCAGCGTTTCTCGAAGCGGATGCGAAGGTAAATGGCGAGGCCGTTCATCACCAGCAGGAAGGCCAGCAGGACGATGATTGCGGCGGAAGTGCGCTCGACGAAGCCGCGATCGATCTCGTCCGACCAGAGGAAGATCTGGACGGGCAGGACCGTGGCGGGCGAAGTGAAGCCCTCGGGCGGGGTGGCTACGAATGCGCGCATGCCGATCATCAGCAGCGGCGCGGTTTCACCCAGCGCGCGGGCCATGCCGATGATCGTGCCGGTCAGGATACCGGGCAGGGCGAGCGGCAGGACGTGGTGGAACACGGTCTGCACCCGGCTTGCCCCCACGGCCAGCGCGGCATCGCGGATCGACGGCGGCACCGCCTTTATCGCGTTGCGGCCCGAAATGACGATGACCGGCATGGTCATCAGCGCCAGGGTCATGCCGCCGATCAGCGGTGCGGAGCGGTAATTGGGAAAGATCGTCAGGAACACCGCCAGCCCCAGCAGGCCGAAGATGATCGAGGGCACCGCCGCCAGGTTGTTGATCGACACCTCGATCAATTCGGTCCAGCGGTTGCGGGGCGCATATTCCTCAAGATAGACCGCCGCCAGCACGCCGATCGGGAAGGCCAGGCCCAGCGTGACCAGCATGGTCAGCATGGAACCCTTGAGCGCCCCCCAGATGCCCACGTCCTGCGGGCCGGTGGCGTCGGCGCGGGACAGGAAGCCCCAATCGATCGCGCTGACCAGCTTGCCATCGGCCTGGAGGCGGCCGGCAAGATCCTTCATCGGCTGCGGTCCGTCGCCGCGGGCGGCAGCGGCAAGGTCGTCGCTGACGGGAAGCGAAACGTGGACCTGGCCCTGGAGCAGCGCCGGATCGGCGATCAGCTTGTCCGCGACCTCGCGCCAGGCGGTGTCGTCCAGCTCTGCGGCGGCCTGTTCGCCCACGTGCTTCGCGGCGGCAAAGGCGACCACGTCTGCCAGGCCTGCGCCCTGCAGCGCCTGCGCGGCCTGCGGGCCTTGCAACTGCGAGGGATCGACGGTGAGGGCCCCGTCCCTGAAATCGACCGGGAACACCAGTTCGGCGCGCTTGAAGCCGCCGATGGCGTTGGCGGTCATGGTCACCAGCAGGAAGGCCAGGACCAGGCCCGAAAACAGCACGGCGGCCAGGCCCAGCGCCTTGAAGCGGCGTTCGGCGGCGTAGCGGCGCCGGAGGCGGGAAGAGGCGATGTCACTCATAGGCTTCGCGGAACCGTTTCACGACGCGCAGGGCGATGTAGTTGAGCGTCAGGGTGACAAGGAACAGCACCATGCCCAGGGCGAAGGCCGAGAGCGTGGCGGGGTGATCGAAACTGCCTTCGCCGGTCAGCATGGCGACGATCTGGAAGGTGACCGTGGTCATGCTTTCGAACGGGTTGGCGGTGAGCCGCGCCGTGGCGCCAGCGGCCATCACGACGATCATCGTCTCGCCGATAGCTCGGCTGACGGCCAGCATCACGCCTGCGACGATACCGGGCAGCGCTGCGGGGATCAGCACCTTGCGGATCGTTTCCGAAGTGGTCGCGCCCATCGCCAGGCTGCCGTCGCGCATGGCCTGCGGCACGGCGGCGATGCTGTCATCCGCCATCGAGGAGACGAACGGGATGATCATGATGCCCATGACGAGCCCGGCGGCCAGCGCGCTTTCACTCGACGCGCTGGAGATGCCGATCGCCAGGCCGAAATCGCGGATCAGCGGGGCAACGGTCAGGGCGGCGAAATAGCCATAGACCACCGTCGGCACACCCGCGAGGATTTCCAGGATCGGCTTCATCCAGCTGCGGAACCGGGGCGAGGCATATTGCGTCAGGTAGATCGCGCTCATCAGGCCGAGCGGGATGGCGACGATCATTGCGATCACCGCGCCGATGAAGATCGTGCCCCAGAACAGCGGGATCGCGCCATAGCGGTCGCCGCTGACCCCGGTCGGGCTGGCCATCGGGTCCGGTCCCCAGTGGGTGCCGAACAGGAAGTCCATGGGGCTGACAAAGCCGAAGAACCGCGCCGTCTCGAACACCAGCGAGGCAACGATGCCGAAGGTGGTGAAGATTGCCACCAGCGAGGCGAGCAGCAGTCCGAGCAGGACGGCCCGCTCGACCCGGGTGCGGGCGGTGAAATCGGGCTTCAGCCGGGTATAGCTGAAGCCGCCCCCGGCCAGGCCCAGCAACAGGGTGAGCACCAGGCCGATGGTCGAATAGTGCGCCAGCGCGGCGCGGAACGGTTCGACCAGCGCGGCGGCCTGCGGGCGGAACGCGGCCGTCATCTGCCCGGTGGCAAGCGCCTGGGCCTCGGCAAGGATCGCGTCGCGCTGGATGCCGAAGGCCGGCAGGGCGGATGCCGCCGGATCGGCCAGCACCCGCGCCAGCACCAGCCCGGGGCTGAGCGAGCTCCACGCCACGGCAAAGACGATCGCCGGGACCAGCGTCCACAGCGCAACGTACCAGCCGTGATAGCCGGGGAGCGAATGAAGTTCGCCCCCTGCGGCACGCGCGGTCTTGCGGAAGGCCCAGGCCCGCGAGCGGGCCGCCAGCCAGCCGATCAGCCCCAGCGCAAGGGCGAGGAGGATGGGAATGGCGGGCGACATCGCTGCGGCGGTCCTTTCGCGCTTACTTCAGCTGGGCAGGGTCGAGCAGCGAGAAGCTGGTCGCAACCACGGCGTTCTTCGCCTGAACGTCAGCCGGGGACACGACCATGCCCTGCTTGGCGAGCAGGCCGTCCTTGCCCCAGTGCTTCGCCCACTCGGCGACATATTCCTTCAGCCCCTTGATCGCATCGAGGTGCGCCGCCTTGACGTAGATGTAAAGCGGGCGGGCGCCCGGATAGCTGAAGTCCGAGATCGAGGCATAGGTCGGCTCGATCCCGTTCATGGTCAGGCCGATCAGCTTGTCGGCGTTTTCCTCAAGGTAGGAGAAGCCGAAGACGCCGATCGCCTTGGGATTGGCTTCCAGCTTCTGGACGATCAGGTTGTCGTTCTCGCCCGAATCGACATAGGCGCCGTCGCTGCGAACTTCGGTGCAGACCTTGTCGTGCTGGTCCTTGTTGCTGTCCTTCAGCGCCTTCATTGCGGGATTGGCGTCGCAGCCCTTGGCAAGGATCAGTTCCTTCAGCGCATCGCGCGTGCCCGAAGTGCTGGGCGGCCCGTAGACGAGGATCGGTTCGGCCGGGAGGGACGGGTTCACGTCCTTCCAGGTCTTCGCGGTATTGGGCTTGCCATAGGGGTTGGCGGCAATCGCCTTGTAAACGTCTTCCGGCGTCAGCTTGAGGCCGAGGCCGCCCCTGGCTTCGGCAAAGGCCACGCCATCGAGCCCGACCTGGATCTCGACGATCTTGTCGACGCCGTTCTTCACGCAGTCGTCATATTCGGACTTCTTCATCCGGCGCGAGGCGTTCTCGATGTCGGGGTGCTGCACGCCGACGCCGGCGCAGAACAGCTTCATGCCCGCGCCCGTGCCGGTCGATTCGATGATCGGCGACTTGATCGAGGCGCCCGACTTGGCGAGCGAATCGGCAACGGCCTTGGCGAAGGGGTAGACGGTCGACGAGCCGACGGCGCGGATCTGGTCGCGCGAGGCGGTCTGGGCGCCGCCGCAGCCGGCCAGCAGCAGCGCTGCGCCAGCGGCGGTTGCGAAATAGAGGGCGGACTTGGTCATCGGGTGATTCTCCGTGGGGATTGTCCCGGGGCCGCTCTGGCCATGTTCCATGACAGCTTTGTGACAGTCACGCGGCATCGGTTGCAACTGCCGGAAAGGCCACGCTGAGCGTGGTCCCTTCGCCCAGCGTGCTGGCGATATCGAGCTGCGCGCGGTGGCGCTCGACGATGTGCTTGACGATCGCAAGGCCAAGGCCGGTCCCGCCCGAGGCGCGGCTGCGGCCCGGATCGGTGCGGTAGAAGCGGCGGGTAAGGTGCGGCAGGTGATCGGGCGCGATGCCGGGGCCGCGGTCGGCCACGCTCAGCACCGGTCCGCCGCGCCCCTGCGGCGCGGCGACGCTGACGGTCACCGGCTGGTCCGGCGCGCCGTATTTCAGGGCATTGTCGATCAGGTTGCGCAGCAGCTGTTCCAGCTGGGTCGGATCGCCCAGCACCTCTGCATCGGGCGCGGCCTGTTCCAGCACCACGCGTTCCTTGCCGCGCAGGGTGGAGACTTCGCCGACGACCCGCGCGGCCAGTTGGCCCAGATCGAGCGATTCGCTGGGCCGGTCGTGCTTTTCCGCTTCGACGTGGCTCAGCGTCATCAGATCCTCGACCAGCGAAAGCATCCGCTTGGCCTCGCGCTCGATTATGCCCAGGAACCGGCGCGCGGTTTCGGCATCGGCGGGCGCATTCTCATCCCCCAGCGTCTCGGCATAGCCGATGATCGCGGCCAGCGGCGTGCGCAGCTCGTGGCTGGCATTGGCGACGAAATCGGTGTGGGCGCGGCTGACGTCGGCCTCGGCGGTGCGGTCAGCAAGCTCGATCAGCCATTGCTGCTCGTCGATCCGGCGCCGCGTGAGCTGCCACAGGCTGCGCGCGCCAGTGAAGCCGGAAATGGTGATCGAGGCATCGTCCTCCATGTCCAGCAGGCGCATTGCATCGGGATGACGCAGCGCGATTCGCGCATCCTGCCCCAGAACGTGGCTACCCAGTGCGGCGCGCGCCGCCCCGTTCGCGGTGACGATCCGGGTGCCTTCCAGGACGAGCAGCGGCGTGCCAAGCGGTTCGATCGCATCGCGCACCGCATCGCGTGAAACTTCGCCGGCATCGGGCCGGGACAGGGTGATCTCGGGTTCGGGAGCGGCCAGCCAGAGCGAGCCCAGCCACAGGACGACCGTGACCAG
>Ga0116141_10004404_pt1 | contig 11866 bp, 16 predicted proteins | sample AD_UKC097_MetaG_FD_89744 | JGI IMG/M metagenome (GOLD analysis project Ga0116141, IMG submission 89744) | Active sludge microbial communities of municipal wastewater-treating anaerobic digesters from USA - AD_UKC097_MetaG | ecosystem: Engineered > Bioreactor > Anaerobic > Digestate | place: USA... | reverse complement strand
TCAGCCTGGAATTCCATCTGAAGCCAGGTACCATCGGAGAGATCGAGCCCGTACTGGAGATTGGTTGTGAACTTTTCATCCTCTATATGGGGATATATGAGAAACACGGATGCTATGAGAAGGATGATAAGGAGTGCAACCTGCCATGTCTTCAGGAGATCTACCAGTTTCTGGGTATTCATTTCGATCCCTTCCTCTTCACGGGGGTGACCTTCGCTTTCGAAGTATCCTCAGTCTCCTTCACAGTGCCACCCCTGCCTAGCATGTACCACTTGATGATACCCGCATTCGTCAGCCAGGTGTTCATCATGTCGATGAGGAGACCGATAAACAGCACGGCAGAGATTTCAGGAATAACCGGGATATTTCCGAAATAACTGACCGCCCACATTGCGGCAATGGCAGCCATGGTGGTGGTTGTCATGATGATACCCGTCCTGAAAGCACCCGCAAGTTTCTCATCAAGCTTACCCTGGCGCTTCAGGACACGCATCGTCAGGAGAATATCGCTGTCCACAGAGTACCCAATCAGCATAAGGAGTGCTGCAGTGGTTGGCAGTGTCAGCTCAATCCCGACTACGGTCATAACAGCGGCAGTCATCGCAATATCCGCAAAGGCTGAGAGAACGACCGCTGCTGCAGGAACGAAGGTCCGGAAAGCCAGGAACACCACAATCGTCATGCCTATGAAAGATAAGACAAGCGCAATGGCAGCCTGTTTCTGGAGTGTCTCCCCGAATGAAGCTCCGATCTGATCAATCTTTGCGTCGGGATATCGTTCGTTGATCAGGGTTGCGAGGGACTGGAGCGAATCATCATCCATGGGTCCGAATTTTATATATTTCCCATCACTGACTCCTTCTCCGATACTGACCAGAGGATATCCGGAGAAAGTGGCACTGAGGCTGTCAGGGGTGTCAGAAGTAATACCGTGACAGCCGTCCCCCCGGAAAAATCCATTCCCGGTGTTACCGGCATACCTGTGGTTGCGAACGTGTAGCCGAGCACCGCAAGGGATAGTATCAGGAGAACCAGGGGGATTGCCACCATCTGCTTTGGGGTGTAGCGGTTCACATCGTAATTGATAAATCCCATAGCATTAAGGTTCGTAACCTACGATTAAAAGGTTTTAGATAATTCTCGCCCAAATATGCTCAAATGGTAGATTTACAATAAAAGAGCGGAACTGGAGGCCGGGAAAAAAACAAAAATATTATATAAACTTGGCGGTATTACCTCAGTATGAGATCTCCACATGAGATCAAAGGAGTCATCGAGATCCGGCTGAAGAACTATCTTTCCCGGGACAGGACCGGTGTCAGGCGTGCACTCCTCCATCTTTTCCTCCAAGTGAAATACCTGACCATTTCAGATATTTTTGCCATCCTTGCCCGGAAATTCTCCATCAGCTATCATTCTCTTGCGGCGATGGTGGGACTGATCGCCTCAAAGATCGGAATTCTTCATATCACCAAAAGTCGGGAGGGATCCTGCAGCGTATATTCCCTCAAGGAACAATATGCCGGTATGGTGAAAAGGATTGTTTCCTGAAGGGAAGGGAACACTTTTTTCATGATTGGCTGCTCATGATGTGAGCAGAGCATGCACGCACGAGAAAGTCATCATTCTTCGATTGGAGAGATCAGGATTACCGATGAGGTGATAGCCTTTATCATGAAGCGGAAATGAGATTTTCGCATTTCTACTTCCTGTGGGGGCCCAATCCTCCTGCCCGTCAGTATAAAACCCCCAAAACCAACGGATATTCAAATCCCTGCAGGGGATTATACCATATTCGTCTCTGTTCATCAGGCACGATATCTCTCGACCGTGCATATGGGTCTGATCCCTTATTTTATGGATGAGATCAAGGAAGAATCGAATTGCCCTTATGAGCTTTGAAGAACTGGAACATACCGCGGACATCAGGATACGGGTACGGGGTACAACGCTCGAAGAGCTTTTTTCCGAGGCAGCCCGGGCCCTCATGACAATAGTATACAAAAATATAAACCAGGGAAATATCCGACGACATGTCGAAGTGGATGCCGATGATACCCCCTCCCTCATCCGCGAGTTTCTCTCTGAAATTCTTTTTGTTTCCGAGGTACAGGAGATGGTCATCACCGGGGCGGATATCCACATTGCGGGCAATCATCTCACCGCCAATCTCACCGGGGAACCATTTTCCAGGATGAAACATCGCGGTGGCAGGGAGGTGAAGGGGGTCTCCTACTCAGATCTTACCATCCGCCATGAAGGGGACTCTTATATACTTGAGGTCATCTTTGATGTGTGAAGAGCCATGCTCCCCGGAATAAAACGTGTCGCCCCATTTGAATGGGAAGTGCCGATCGGAACAGTCCCCGGCATGCGGGTACCGGGCAGGTTTTTCCTGTCAGATGAGCTTGCCAAAACCCTTGAGGAGGGTGCGGTGCAGCAGCTCGCAAATGTTGCAACGATGCCGGGAATTGTGAAGAATTCTCTTGCCATGCCGGATATCCACTGGGGGTACGGTTTTCCCATCGGGGGTGTTGCTGCGTTTTCAATTGAAGAGGGGGTCATCTCTCCCGGGGGTGTTGGATTCGATATCAATTGCGGTGTCAGGATCCTCACCACCCCGCTCCATGAAAAGGATATCGTGAAGAAACGGGAACTGATAGAACGTCTTTTCAACGCGGTACCCACTGGGGTGGGTGCAAAAAGCACCATGCGGCTCTCCCCTAAAGAGCTTGAAGGGATGCTCATAAGAGGAGCAAAATGGGCAGTCGATCAGGGTTTCGGGATGGAGAGCGATCTGGTCCACTGCGAGGAGCAGGGAGCCATGGCTGGTGCCGATCCCAGCGCCGTTTCTGCAAAGGCCCGCCAGCGTGGCATGCCCCAGAGCGGGACTCTTGGGGCAGGAAATCATTTCCTGGAAATCCAGACAGTCCGGGAGATTTTTCAGGAGGGGGCGGCTGGTGCGTACGGGCTTTTTCCCGGCCAGATCTGTATCATGATCCATTGTGGTTCACGGGGGCTGGGACACCAGGTCTGTACTGAACATCTGAAGGTTCTGGAAGGGGCAACAAAAAAATATGGAATTGTCCTTCCTGACCGGCAGCTTGCCTGTGCGCCTATTACCTCATCGGAAGGAAGGGCGTATTTTGGTGCCATGGCAGCCTCATCGAACTATGCGTGGGCAAACCGGCAGGTGATAATGCACATGGTGCGGAAGGTATTCTCCGGGATGTTCGATATCCAGTACGAGGAAATGAATCTTGTTTATGATGTAGCCCACAACGTCGCCAAACGAGAGGAGCATGTTGTCGATGGCAGGCAGATGAAGCTTTGTGTGCATAGAAAGGGTGCAACACGTGCATTCGGTCCCGGATGTGCTGACCTGCCCCGGGAATATGCCCCTTGGGGACAGCCGGTCATTATCCCTGGGAGCATGGGAACCTCCTCATACCTCCTTCACGGTACAAATGAAGCAATGGTGAGAACGTTCGGGTCAACCTGCCATGGATCGGGGAAGATTATGAGCCGTACAAAGGCCAAGAAAGCGCTCTCAGGAAGGGAAGTGAGAGAATCTCTTGCTGCTGAGGGGATCATTATCCGTGCCCCGCATGATGGCGCTATTGCCGATGAAGCGCCGGAGGTCTACAAGCCAAGTGATGAAGTGGTTAGGATTGTTGATTCGGCCGGTATTTCGCGCCTGGTCGCGAGATTTGTTCCGCTGGGAGTGATCAAAGGGTGATATGCAGGGCAGGACTCCTGTGGGATTCACAGCTGCTCTTCTCCCGGTACATAGAGGAGAGCGGTGTGCCGTGCGAGCATGTCACCCCTCACATGGTAGCTGCGCCTTTCTTCAGGGGACGATTTGTCACCCTTATTATCCCTACGGGTTTTGCAAATCCGGGATACTCGTGCCTCCTCCCTGCCCTGAAAGCATCATCGTCCCGAATCAGTCGGTTCGTCTCTCGTGGCGGGCATCTACTCGTCTTTGGCGCATCATCTGAACGTGAAGATGCGTACGACTGGCTCCCGCAACAGATCCGATATCGCCATGATTATGGGTGCCGGAATCTTGAGATTGATACCAGCCACTATGCTTCTTCCCTTCTGGAGGGATATGATACGCATGCGGTCGAATGTGATGGATATTTTACCGAATACGAAGGCCGCATTGTTGCTTCTTCGTGTGGAAATCCTGTAATGATAGTACAAAACATTGGGAGGGGCGAGATTGTGGTCACCACGGTGCATGAATATCCTTCAAAGGCTTTTCTGAAAACATTCTGTTCAGCACCGGAGGAAACATTATTTTGACTGGAAGCGTGGATTCTATGAGAGAGGTACCGATGAACCGTTTCATCATCTCAACCGGGTCCACTGCCGATGACCTTATCCCTGTAGGAATGGCATTGCATGAAATGCTCAATCGCCTTCCCATTACTGCACGATCAAAGCAAAAGCCTGGAGTCCGAATTGAGTCGGGAACCATTGTGGACAGGGAGTATACAGGGCCAGTGCTCGAACAGGTTCTGGAAGAGAATAAAGTGTTAAAAGTGACCCCGAAGTCTGGCGCATATAAGGGTGTTCCCGTTGTGGTTAGTCCGATCCGTGACAGCACCGGTGATGCTATCGTCGCTATCGGGGTCGTTGATATCACGGGAATATTTGATCTTGCAACGCTTATGGAGCACCAGGCGTTCATCCTCGAGCAGGTATGCGGAAAGGATCCCTGCCCACTCCCGTCCGAACAGATCAATGCAAAAAGGTAATGAGAATGTACGACGCGGCATTCAAAGTCCTTGAAGTTCTTGAGGGATCAGAAGGTCCTGTCTCCGGAGCATATATCAGCAGTAAGCTGGGGATATCGCGATCAGCCGTCTGGAAACACATCAAAGAACTGATCAGCATGGGATATGAGATCTCAGCCTCACAAAAAGAAGGATACCGCCTCACAAAGAAAAGCAACCGACTTCTCCCATACGAGGTCCATAAGAAACTCAGGACCAGCTTTATTGGGAAAAAAATACGCTACTTCGAAAATACTCCTTCAACCATCTGGGTGGGTAAGCAGATTGCGAGCGAGGGGGATGCCGGGCTTCTCCATGGCATGGTTATCATTGCTGAAGAGCAGACGGGAGGGATTGGAAGACTCGGACGATCCTGGGTATCGCCAATCGGGGGCGTCTGGATCACCATTGTACTCAAATCCCGCATTCCCATTGATCGTGTTTTCATGGTTACGATGGCGGCATCGGTTGCTGTCGCTCGTGCAATCAGGAAAGAATATGATCTCGGCGCGCTGATCAAGTGGCCCAACGATATCTATATCGGTGACAAAAAGGTGGCAGGTCTCCTTCTCGAACTCTTTGCCGAAGCAGATGATATCCACTACTGTCTGCTCGGGATAGGTGTTGATGTCAATATCTCTCCCCAGGATCTCGAGGGGGTAAAGAGCGCGGTCACCTCAATCTCGGCCGAAATGGGTCATGATGTTGACCGGGCATCGTTTCTCGCACGGCTGCTCCGCGAATTTGAGAGCCGGTTTCTCCTTATTGAAGCAGGGGAGTATGAGGCAGTGACCCGGGAATGGAAATCCCTCTCATGTACATTGGAGCACCGCGTACGGATCAACACCATGAAAGCGACTTTTGAGGGAGAAGCAATTGATATTGATGAGTTTGGAGCGCTCCTCATCAGGAAAGACAATGGTAAGATCGAGAGGGTGATTGGCGGTGACTGTATCCAGCGGTAATACTTTATCGTCAACAAGAAAAAAATATATGGTTGACGATGTTTCATGCCCCGGAGCGGGCGCTCCTTCTCACTGAGACTGCTGCATTCACCGGGCTCATAGCAGTGGGATCCTGGATATCTATTCCATTCGTTCCCGTTCCTTTCACGCTGCAGACACTGTTCGTTCTCCTCTCCGGGGCTGTCATGAAGCGCTATGCCCTTTTGCCCACAGGATTATACGTCCTGATGGGCTTCATCGGTATCCCTGTTTTTCATAACGGGGGTGCAGGTCTGGGGATCCTGCTTGGGCCCACAGGAGGGTATATCCTTGGATTCATTCCTGGTGCATGCATCACAGGAATTTTTTTCGAACGTTGTGAACGATCTGCAAGGCTCCTAGGCATACTGTTCGGAGATGGGTGCATTTTTCTTTGCGGCATCGCATGGCTGATTCTCTCCACCGGGCTCTCTCCCTCTATCGCATTTCTTGTCGGAGTGCTCCCTTTCATTCCTGGTGACGTAGTGAAAGGATATGCGGTCTGGGTTATCGGAGAGCGCCTGGATAAGGTGAATACAATGAAGAGAGAAGAGGTGCCTGGCACATGATCGTTGTCCGGAACTTAGTCTTTCGAAGGCTCTCCATCCCGGAACTCACGATACCCCCCGGGTATGTGTCATTGATAGGTCCAAACGGCAGCGGGAAGACGACGTTTCTCCGGGTGCTTTCGGGTGTCCTGAAACCTGCAGAAGGGGCTGCCCTTATCGATGGTACGCCACTCCGGGAACGCCGTATTGGTTTTATAAATGAGTATCCCGACAGAAATATACTTTTTTCACGGGTTTCAGACGAGCTGGCATCAGCGCTGCGATTTTCTCATCTCCCGTGTGAGGAGATTACCCGGAAAGTGGACCTGACTATTGAGCGTGCAGGGCTCTCCCACCTCGCTGATCGGTATATCCATACCCTCTCAGGAGGGGAGAAGGTGCTGGTAGCACTTCTTTCGGCTACTATCCATTCACCGGAAGTGCTCCTTCTGGACGAATTTGATTCACACCTTGACGAGCATGCAGTTGATGCTGCAGAACAGGTCATCAGCAGTTCTGGAGCAGTATATGTAATACGATGTACCCAGAATATGGACATTGCGTCCCGGTCTGAGACTTTGATCGCCCTTTTTAATGGCCGGATCCGTTCAATTGGTGCTCCTTCTGAAGTATTTTCCGCGCTTTCCGGGACCTGTTATGTCCCATTCGCATGGAGGTCTCGGGTTGAAACTGGTCCTTGACAGGATCATCATGAAGCGGGGATCTTGGTCCTGCGCCGCTGATGGTATCCTGGTTCCGGGGATTCACCTGATAACAGGGAGGGTAGGATCAGGGAAAACGACTCTCGCCGAGCTCATCTGCGGGCTTCTGGAACCAACATCCGGGGAGCTCGTCCTTGATGGGATCTCATCCTGGATGCTCTGCCAGCAGTTTCCTGAATACAATGTCATCGGAGCAACGCTGGAGAAAGAGGCCCAATCATATGGTATTGTTCCGGAATTAGCGCTTGATAGAGCTGGATTGACCGGAAGGGGTGGGGAAGATCCATTCTGCCTTTCCCGCGGGGAGCTCCGGAAGTTCCAGTTCTCATGCCTCTCACTGTGTGACCGGGATCTGTTTGTTTGGGATGAACCATATAGTGCCCTTGATTGCCGTCAGAAGCAAAGAGTGGCACAGCACCTTTCAACCCGCTCTTCTGGGATCACAATACTATTCACCCACGAACAGCGTTATTTCCCAAAGACCGATTACCTCTGGGAGATGTGCGATGGAGTCCTCAAATACGTTGGAAAAGTGCCTGAAGCACTTCCCTGGTGGGAGCATGCACCCTCTCATATCCGGTTTCTCATCGGCAAAGGGGTAATCCCGGCAAACCTGACTGAAGAGGATTTGGGGGAAGCTCTGTGCAGGATGCAAGGCTGAGGCTCTTCTCGGTGCTCCTCCTTTCTGCGGCTACCTACCTCAGCGTAGCAGGAGCACTGCTCACTTTATTCTGGCTTTTTCTCTACCCAGGATCTCTTGTCTCCACCGTCAAGTCAAAGGCATTGTATATTCTCCTCCCTTTCACCGGAATCGTCGCTCTGGTCATGCAGATCATAGGGGAGAATGGAATATCGTACTTTATCCGGATTGGCATCCTCCTTCTCCTCGCGTTCACGATATTCCAGGGCTGGACCCCGGGGGAGTTCCTTGATCTGGCAGTCTGGCTCTTTGGCACAGGGATCGGATTCGACATCGGGCTCGCTATCGAATTAACGATTCAAGGAATCAAAGATGCTGACCAGGACTGGTCCCGTGTCCTCACCGCTATGAAGTTGAAGGGGATGCATCCCGAATTTTGGAACCTGGCTTCTATCGGATTCCTGATGATTCATCTCCGCCTGTTACGGGCGGATGACCAGGCAGATTTGCTCACTACCCGAGGATACAAATCAGGGGGAAGCTGCTGCCCGCATTTCGAGCCATCAAATCGTGACATAATTGCGTCATTGTGTGCAATTCTCATTTTACTCGTTTCTTTTACGGCGGTTCGTGATATTTTTATACTTATGATGTAAAAGATTTAAAGGTTTGAAAAAATTCCTCCTTTATCATCGAGCCGGAGTAACCTGATGTCCACAAGACTGCTGATCACTGACACCACCCTGCGGGATGCCCACCAGTCCCTGATTGCCACACGCATGAAGACCGAGGACATGATCCCCCTTGCCCGCACTATCGATAAGGTTGGATTCTTCTCAGTGGAAGCATGGGGTGGAGCCACATTCGACTGAAGCATCCGGTACCTTGCAGAGGATCCATGGGACAGGGTGCGGATGCTCAAGGAAGAGCTGAAGCACACCCCGATACAGATGCTCCTCCGTGGACAGAACCTTGTCGGATACCGTCATTATCCGGATGATGTCGTTGACCGTTTCGTCACCCATGCCTATTCGGTCGGCGTAGATATCTTCCGCGTTTTCGATGCCCTGAATGACATCAGGAACATGAGGGAATCAATGAAGATGGTGAAGGAGGTGGGGGCACACCTCCAGGGCTCAATCTGTTACACGACGAGTCCGGTCAACTCCATTCCTGGGTTCATCGAGATGGTCAAAGAACTGTATTCTCTTGACTGTGACTCCATCTGCATCAAGGACATGGCGGGACTAATCATGCCCCATGCGGCAAGGGATCTTATCACCGGGATCAAGGATGAGATAGATATCCCGGTCGATCTTCACAGCCATTCCACAAGCGGCATTGCTTCGATGAGTTACCAGGCGGCAATCGAAGCCGGGGTGGATATTGTTGATACCGCGATGTCCCCCTTCGCGCTTGGGACCTCCCAACCTCCGACTGAAAGTGTCGTGGCATCACTCAAAGGGACCTCCCGGGATCCAGGACTTGATCTTCATCTGCTGCTCGACGTCAGGGATATCTGCAGCAAAATGAGGGAAAAATACGGGGGGATACTGGATCCAATCTCAGAGCGGGTCGATAGTAATGTCCTGCTCTACCAGTTACCAGGCGGCATGATATCAAATCTCGTCTCGCAACTGAGAGAGCAGGATGCTCTCGACAAGCTGGATGATGTTTTCGCTGAAGTCCCTCGGGTCAGAGCAGATCTTGGCTATCCTCCCCTGGTGACCCCCACCTCGCAGATAGTTGGAACCCAGGCAGTACTGAATGTGCTCCTCGGAGGTGACCGGTACCGGAATGTGACGAACGAGGTGAAGGACTATGTCCGTGGGCTCTACGGAAAACCCCCCGCTCCTATCAGCGATGAGGTCAGAAAACTCATTATCGGAGATGAACCGGTTATTACGGTCCGGCCCGCTGATCTTCTGGAACCGGTATTCGAAAAAATGAAGGAGCAGGCAATCGCAGATGGGCTCGTAAAGAAAGGGGATGAGGATGTCCTTACCTATATCCTCTATCCTGCAATCGCCCCTTCATTCCTGAAAGGTGAGCGGAAACCGGAGGAACTCCCTGTGAAAAATCAGAGGCAGTCCTCACCAGCTGACATACCTCATGCAATGGAGGTGGAAGTGGATGGCGAGGTTTTCAACGTCCGCATTCTCTCTGTCGGTGGCAGCGCGGTAACCTCATCAGCAGCTCCTGCTCAGAAAATACCCAGGGGAGATATTCAGGGCGGGATAAAATCGAATATGCAGGGGATGGTACTTGAGGTCGCAGTAAGCCGGGGATCTGAGGTGAAAAAAGGAGATCTGCTTGTCGTCCTTGAGGCAATGAAGATGGAGAATCCGATCCATTCTCCGACTGACGGCAGAGTCTCTGATATTTTTGTGAATGCAGGGGATGTGGTGCAGAGCGGGGATGTGCTCCTGGTGGTGGAATGAAATACTTCGAAAAGGTTCTCATTGCAAACCGTGGAGAGATTGCAATCAGGGTGATGCGGGCTTGCAGGGAACTGAATATCGAAACAGTGGCCATCTACTCAAATGCTGATAAGGATGCCCTTCATGTCAAATATGCGGATGAGGCATTTCTCGTGGGGGAGGCCCCGCCCTCCAAGAGTTACCTGAATATCGAGCGGATTGTTGATATCGCAAAAAAATCCGGGAGTGAAGCGATCCATCCGGGATACGGATTCCTTGCCGAGAATTACCATTTTGCAGAACGATGCACCGATGAAGGGATCACGTTTATAGGGCCTTCCTGGCGGACGATCAGGGCAATGGGATCCAAGATCGAGAGCAAACAGATGATGCGGGAAGCGGGAGTTCCGGTTGTACCGGGTACCCCTGGTGGGGTGAAGGAGCCGGATGAAGCACGGAAGATCGCTGAAGAGATCGGCTACCCTGTCATCGTGAAGGCAAGTGCTGGTGGCGGCGGAATAGGGATGCAGATAGTCAACGATGAAACAAGCCTCGAGGATGCGATCAGCGCGGGAATGCGCATGGCCGAATCTGCATTTGGTGATGCGACGGTATTTATTGAAAAATACCTTGTCAAGCCGCGACATATCGAGTTCCAGGTGCTCGCAGACGAGCACGGGAATGTGGTCCACCTCTATGACCGTGAATGCTCAATCCAGCGGCGTCACCAGAAACTTGTCGAGGAGGCTCCCTGTCCGATCATGACGAGCGAACTCCGGAAGCGAATGTCAGAATCCGCAATAGCAGTGGCAAACGCCTCCGATTACTGGAACGCGGGAACAGTTGAGTTCCTCTACTCCGAAGGGAATTATTACTTCATGGAGATGAACACGCGTCTTCAGGTAGAACATACCGTCACCGAGCTCATCACCGGTATTGACATTGTCAAAGCACAGCTTGCGGTAGCCGCTGGAGAAACCCTATCGTATGACCAGGCAGACATCAGCATCCGGGGACATGCGATTGAATGCCGAATCAACGCAGAAGACCCGCTCAACAATTTTGCAGCCGACCCGGGAAAGATCCTTCGCTACCGTTCACCCGGCGGGCCGGGGATGCGGGTCGATTCAGGGATACACATGGGATACACCATCCCAACCAATTATGATTCGATGATTGCAAAGCTCTGTGCCTGGGGTATGAACCGGGCGGAAGCGATTGACCGGATGAGGCGGGCTATTTATGAGTATGTTATCATCGGGGTCAAGACCACCCTGCCCCTCCATCATGCAGTGATGCATAACCAGCATTTCATCAATGGTGATACCCATACTCATTTCCTCCAGGAAGAACATATCATGAAAACCCTCCCCCGTTACGTACGCGAGGAGGAAAAGAGAATGCAGACACTTGCTGCCTCCCTCCGCCAAGGAAAAGAGATTGCGGCGATAACCGGTGCAGTCAATGTATATCTCCAGAACAGGAAAAAGGCGTGAGTGACTGTCCAGGAGTTTTCTCTCTTTTTTCGTTTTCTCCAGCTTTTTTAAATTCACCATTGCACAGGTTTTTCTGGAACCGAAAAACCCGACGATAAAATAAACCTTGAGCAAGCACAGGAGAACCTTTAATAGGATTTGTATCGTTTTTATTATGCACTTTTGTGCGCTGCGGTGGCCTAGCTGGTTAGGGCGCCAGACTCATAGGGTAATGTGCAATTCGAGGCGCCGTCATCTGAGACATCTGGAGATCGTGGGTTCGGATCCCACCCG
>Ga0116141_10004401_pt1 | contig 11868 bp, 10 predicted proteins | sample AD_UKC097_MetaG_FD_89744 | JGI IMG/M metagenome (GOLD analysis project Ga0116141, IMG submission 89744) | Active sludge microbial communities of municipal wastewater-treating anaerobic digesters from USA - AD_UKC097_MetaG | ecosystem: Engineered > Bioreactor > Anaerobic > Digestate | place: USA... | reverse complement strand
CTAAAAAAGGAGAAATAGATATTGATCGTTTCCCTACTATTATTTATGGGATTAATCATAACGCCTTTGATCCCGGAAAACACCATATCATCTCCGCAGCCAGCTGTACCACTACCGGTCTGGCATATATGATGAAACCGCTCCTGGAAGATAGAGAGACTCGTGAAGTACTTACTGCTTCCCTCTCTACCATACACGCCGCTACTAATAGCCAAAGTGTACTGGATACAGTACCCACAACCAATACTTCCGACCTGCGTAAAAACAGATCCGTACTCAACAATATCATTCTCTCCTCTACAGGTGCTGCAAAAGCGTTGGAAAAGGTGATCCCTGAAGTTTCACAATTTGGATTTATGGCAGATTCCATCCGTATTCCTACAACGACAGTTTCCTTAATCGCTCTCAATATTACCTTTAACTCTCGTCTCAATGACTCCGGAAACCCCTATATCAACGGTAATTATATTAAAAATATCTATAAAAAAGCCGCTGAAGGAGAACATAAAGGACTTCTGCATCTATCAATGCAGCAAAATGTTTCTATGGACCTCATAGGTAAACGAGCTGCCGTTGTGATTGAAGGACAAGAGATCCACACCCGTACCGGATTCTTAAGAATTCCTAAGGATATTCTACATCAGGTAGGTGCTAACCTGGAAGATGTGAATATCCCGGTAACACACGCTAAAATTATGGGCTGGTACGACAATGAATTTGGAAGTTATGTAACCTGTTTGGGTTACTTAACCGAGCACGTTGCTTCGCAATTGGCTTAATTTATACAAACCTCTCCCCTATTGGAGTAACCCACAAATCCGACTCTCGTTATGGAAAAAACTGCTATTCTTTTGGGAGCCACAGGATTAACAGGTGGAGTACTGTTGCACCGTCTGTTGGATGATCCTGATTTCGGCAGGGTGATTGTTTTTACACGGAGGACTACAGGAGTGCTTCATCCTAAATTGGAAGAGCATATCGTAGATCTTCTTCGTCTGGATTTGGTAAAAAAAGAAATTAGGGGGGAGGTTATCTTTTGTTGCATCGGTACTACAAAAGCAAAGACACCCAATAAAAAACTCTACGCAAAAATCGACTATGGAATTCCTGTCCAGGCAGGAAAAATAGCCGCTGAGAATGGAATACAAAGCTTTATTGTCATCTCTGCATTAGGCAGTAATCCCAAAAGTCGCATATTTTACAACTACCTCAAAGGACGAATGGAGGAAGCCCTGTTGCTGCTGCCTATCCCCCATTTACAAATTTTGCGTCCCTCCCTGATTGGAGGTAAGAGAAAAGAAAAACGCACAGCTGAAAATATCAGCAAATTCGTGATGGGTGCACTGGATTTCATTATTCCCACAAAATACAAAATGGTCACCCCTCAGGAAATTGCCAAAACGATGATCCATCTCGCGAAACATCCCTCCCAACATACCATCATTACCAACACGATGATCAAAAATCTGGGAAAAAAACCTAAATTTGAAGGCGGAAGGTTGAAGGCGGAATCAATTACGAATTACGGAAAGATAAATTTTAATTGAACGTGGCTGTAGAGACGCAATGCACATTATCATATAAATAACCACAAAATGATCCATTCGTTCATTCCCGAAATTCGAAATCATTTCCAGAGTGGGGAGACAGAATAACTGAAGAGGAATGCCTATTCTGCCCCCCTTTTTTTTTATATTTCATAAAAACAGAAAAATCAAAAATTATAAAACCCTGAAGAGGCACCCAATCATTTGTTTCCCTTAATGTAATATTCTCCTTTAATCTCCTTATTATCAATCTTTTGTCGGGTTTCCATTTCTACTTTTTGGGTTTCTTCATCACTTCCCCAATGTTCTACTATTTCCTGAACAAAATTCCAACCATCTTCCAGAAATGAAAATTTGAGTTTGATTTTAAAATCTTCCCAGGTTTCGGAATAGCCGATTGCTTTTCTATTTTTGTTAATCTGTTTAATATTTTCAGGTGGATAAATAAAAAGAGTTTCTCCTATGATAATATGATGTCCATAATCATCTCCATATTGTATCGTTGGTTCTACGCTTAAAAACATTTTTCTATTGGCTTGACACTCATCATACATCCTTATAAAAACTCTAACATCAAGATTCCCTTTTTTCACTTCTTCCTTTAACAAATCAAATGGTAACTCAATCAAATTCTCTTTACTATTGTGTCCTAATACGAGCGAAATTGAATGATGAAAATAGGGAGCACAGTTTTCATTAATGGTACCAAACTCTTTATACAAAGAAATAATCCTCTCTAAATTAATAGAATCAGTTAATAGAATTTGTCTTCTATCCTCTTCGGTATAACTGAACTTGCCTAACCTAACAGATTGGTCCAAATTACGAATAGCTTGCAAACTATCGATGAGAGGCTGTATAATGGTTGTTTGAGTTGTATCCTTAATAGTCTGAAGCGTATTATATAACTCTCTATTTTCCTCAAATCCATCAATATAGAGTTCACCTCGTTGAGCAAGGAGATGAGCTTGCTTAATGATTACATTTTCATCTCCTACATGATGTTCTCGATATAAGTAGAAGTAATAATAAATATCTCTTATGAAGGGATCCTTCTCTTGAAAAGCTTTCTCTAAAAACAGAGCGGCTTTTTTATGGTTTCCTTTACAATACTCCAGTTCCGCTTTATTCACATATTTGTAATATTTTTTTACATTATTTTGCCCAAACAGACAAATTGTAAAAATCAATAATGAGGCAAGTAAAACAAATCTTTTTTTCATAATTCATTGTATTAAAAGTTCTTTTTCATTTTTTTATTCCAACTCCAATACCTTCTTAAATCCGGTATCATATTGGTACAAAAACTCTTTGCTTTTCATATTATAAACAGATCTAGGATAAAGTATTTCCTCTTCAAATGTAGGTGCAATTTCAATTTCTGTGTAGTCCTGGTAAATATCTTCCGGTTTGGTTGCGTTATAAATATCCATAATACAAGTCAAGCGAAATGTAAATTTGGAATATTTAAGTTGGAACACTTGTGGCATGAGCCCAAAACCAACCATCTTTCCGGTTGGTGAACCTACGGAAACAACCTGCTCAACCTCATTTGCAAATCGCACCAAAGAAAAACCGGCGGAATAAGTATTGCGATTGCTCAAAACATATATTTTTTTGTCATATCCGATTGAATTGCTGTCCGGAACGATTAACATTTCAGAATTTATAATCCCATAAATTTTGTTATCTAAAAATGGGATTTTTTCGTACGAAATAATATTTTTATAACTTTGAAACTTTTTTCGTATGATTTTTGAATCACAAAAGGCTAATTTTGTTGAATAATGAATGGTATCCTTCACAATAGCAGAGATCACATTCATCCAAACATAATCAGAACCACCCTCATTGTCCCTTACATCAATAATTACCTTATCAATAATATTATTCTTGCCAACCTCTTTGATCTGTGAATAAAACTCCTCATTATCCCCTGTCATCGTACTCAAACAGATGTACAAAATCTGATCTTCCTGAAAATAAGAAACTTGATTATTGGATTTATCAAGGTTTAGATCTTTATTAGGTATCCCTTCCAACACTATAGGCACAACCTGAACTACAACATGTCCTGGATATTGATTAAAAGAAAACTCCATTATTTCCCCATTTTGTTCCGCTTTAACTCTTGCAGTTTTAGGTATGTAAACACCCCATTTATCCCCATAATAAAACCTTTTGTTTTTGATGTCAAAATAACATTTTTTCAGTAAATGATTAGTAACATAAGTGTTCATTTCTTCTCCATCAACTGATAAAACCTTCATTAAAGTAATGTTCAACGTATCGCCATTTTCACCAATCAACTGATGATTTCCCCTAATAAAAAAACTATTGTTATAATAGATAGCACCATCCCAAAAAGTATTCCACTTCTTCCTTTTTTCCATGAGGTATTCCATACTTTTATAATAGGCTTGTCTGGCTTGGATAGCATAAATATCTATAGATTCCAAATTTTCAAAATCGGGGTATACATCAAAAGTCTCATAAGAATGACCATCCATTACCCATTCTAATACACTGTTTAACAGATCGTTAAACGAATCATTATCCATTATGGTATCAATCTGACTTCGCATAGCCCGCATCATCGCCAACTGATCCAATCCGGTCACCTTTTGTCTGACAAGTAATTGAGGATTTCCATCCTCTATAATTTTGATCAGCTGATCAAAATCGCGATACATCTGTTTTTTTGTTAATTTTTCAAAAGGATTTTCCAGCTGAGCAAAACAACTTAAACTCAATGTCAGTATAAAGATTATTATAATTTTAGCTTTCATATTCGTTCACATTATTTATTCCAACTCCAACACTTTTTTAAAAACATAATCATAGTTGATCATAAAATCATAAGATCTTTTATCCAAGATCAATCCATAATCCATATATTTAAACATTTCTTTTAATGTTGGTGATACAATCATTTCAGGAATATCTTGAAAAACATCCTCCGGATTTTGAACTTTTGTTAGATCAATTGCTGTTTCAAATTGAAAAGTAAATTTTGAATTTTTGAGTTGAAAATTCCATGGATTTAATCCAAAACCTGCGATATGCCCTGTTGGTACACCAATAGAAATAAGATTAGAATCTTGTCTAGCCAGTGAAGTCATTGAATGAGCAGCAGAATATGTATTTTCGTTTTGAATGATGTATATTTTACCTTTATAATTCAATGAATTAGAATCAGGGATTATATATTTGTACTGTTGTTCTCTGACAATCATTTTTTTCCAATTCAAAGTGGGAATAACTTGACTATGATATTTACCGGTAACATGAGTAGGATATTCAGTTGTAAAAAAATGGATACATTGTTCATTATCATTTAAGGCTAAAGTTGAAAGCCATTTTATAGTATCCGATACAATGACCGATAACATATCTTGCCAAAAATCATCTCCTCCTCCATAATTATCTCTTAGGTCAATAATTACTTTATCGATTTTCTTATTTTTTCCTACATTTTTAATTTCATCTATAAATAGATTGGTAGCATCCCACATTTCATCAGTGTAAATGTACAAAATTCGTTCTTTCGGATAGTATTCAACAACTTTATTTCTTGAAAGTTTTTTGTTCTCCAAGTAAAAATAAATATTTTCATTAATCAAAGAATCACTACATCCCGATATAATGAAATTATAGTCATTGAGATTGAGTAGATATTGCTTATTACTATTGGGATCATATAATAAGATTGTATCCTCACAAGTAATTGATAGATTAGTTGTATAATATTTTCTATTTTGAAAATCCCATTTAATTTCACTAGGTTCTAAGTGACCAAATTTTAAATATACTAATGAATCAATAGGAAGACTATTACATGAAAGTATTTTAAAATCACTCAAATAAAGAGTGTCTTCTTTTGAAATTTTGTTAATTAATGTGTACTGTCCATGTGCGTAGTAATCTCCGTTGAAGTAATAGTCCATAAAAGGACTAAATTTATTCCTTTTTCGATACTCTTGAGCTTTTCCTTCCTTGTATATGTTATATTGCGACTCAATTTCTTTAAAATAAGTTGAATCATAAAAACTCTGCCCGGGCATATATCTTGGTTCTTCTACAACATAATAACCTACTGTCCTTCTTGCATGTATATCCAAAGTTTTATTTAAACAACGGGTCATTAAATCAAAAAACTCCCAATAGTTGTTGATTTCATCAATTTTTTCTCTCTCTATTAAAATTTCGTTTATCATGTCATACCCTGTAACCATTTTCCTGACTTCAATTTGAGCATTGAAATCTTTGACATAGGCTACAAACTGGTCAAAATCTTCATACATCTGTTCTTTCGTCATCTTGACCGGTGGTTTAGGAACTTTAATTTTTCCTTTTTGGGCAAATGAAGTGAATCCTAAGCACAGGATAACGATGCAAATTAAAACTTTTTTCATATCCTTACCTTACTATATTATACTTGCCCATATACTCTTCAACAGTCGTATCAAATTTCATCTCTGCTCTGCGAAGATTTACATTCTTTTCATCTTCAATCGGACGAAGTTGCTTGTAACTTGTTTTGGTTTTTTCATCGGTTTTCCATTGGTATTGAGTTCCATACATTTGTTTTTTACCGAAAAGAACTAAAAACCGATCTTTAAAGACTGCATAAGAGGTCGGATCAAACTGTCCATTTTTGAATTGAGTTTCAATCGCATCCATTTCAGTTTTGGAAATCACAACCTTGTGTAGTAAAAAATAAGCAAACTCTTCACAGTATCTTCCTGCATAATGCTCAATTGGGAACCTTTTGGAATTCAAAATCTCAATAAAACTCCCGGTATATTTTCTGGAATGGTCAAGTAAAAGGGTATCAAATTTATCTCCTTGAAAAAACTGATATTCATCTACTTTCTCAAAATCTGTAGAAGGTAATTCCAACAAATCCTTAAAATCACCATAAAGGGAATAATCAATAGACAAATAAAAGAGCCTTAATGCCTGAGCAGTATCAACGACCCCTTCTTGTGATTCTATAAATTTATTTTCAATCTTTCTTTTGATTTGCTTCCATTCCGGAGTAGTTTTTATTACATCCGTGAAGGCTCTGTCTGCCAAAACCAATCGGTCATCATTGGATTTATCCACATAATAATTAAGAAATTTAAACATCAAATCAATCTTTCCCAATTTGGCATAATTGACCGCAATTTGATAAAACGATTCAATAGAACCTGAAGTTTCAAGTGTTCTGAAATGATCAACCAATGAGGAGTCATATTGTCCCCTCTTTTGATAATCATCTCTGGAAATCACTTTCGGATTAGTATATTTTGCATAAGGAACAACATCCGATTTTTGGGAATACAAAAGAGGCAGAGCACTCAAAATAAGCAAGAACAATACGATTTTTTTCATGATTTATTTTTTTTAATAAACGTTATTTAAAGACTCTTTATTTTACTCAACCATCTAAACCCAAACAAAATAAAATACAAATATACAGAAAAATAACATCAAAAACACATTTTACCACATTATTTAAATAATTTTTAACTAATATTTTTATATTTTTTATTTGGGCATTCCGGCTTGCCGCCCACGATCCTCCCCAACGCCGTCGGGCTTGTTCCGGGGTCCGCTTCGCTCCCGTGCTTCGCTTCACTTCGCTGAACCCAATCCCCAACCCAATACTAAACCTATCGCGACGCTCGTTCCCGCTCGCACCGGCTTCGCCGCCCTCCACATCCCTAATGCGAAAAACGCAAGCGTTTTTCATAAAGGCGGAAGGCGGAAGTCGGAAGGCGAAAGTATTTTGAAGTAAGAAGTATGAAATGAGAAACATTAAAAAATGTAAATAACTGATATTCAAATAATTCTAAATTCTAAATTCTAAATTTTTAATCAGGCAATAATTTTAATAAACACCCGGATGGGTATCAACATAGCGAATAGCAAAGTCAGCGTGAGTATCAACAATACGGATAGTAAAGTCGGAGAAGTTATTCACAAATTGCCACTCACCACAACGAATTGGAAGGTGTTCTACTTTTTTTACATTAAGATCGGGAAATCGTTCTACAATCTTTACATTAAAATCAGCAAAGCGCTCTACAACCTTTACTCTACCATACAAAGGAATCCCTTTACACTTGCAATTCACAATAGGGCTATCTTTTGTGAATGACATTAAGACCATGGCAATGATCACAATAAACAAACAGCGTTTTATTTTCATTTTAATAACTTTCAAATGATGTTAAAACTGAATGCAAATATAATATTTTTTCTTTATGGATTGAATTATTAAAAAATTTATGTACTTTCGCAGCAACAAGTAGTGAACATCACTCAATGGTGAGGGATAATTGCCGAGTGTGTTCGCTACTTTGTTTTATATAATCCAAAACGATTTTGGATGGCGGATTTCTGAATTATAAGCTTAATTTTTTTCAACAAGCGAATAGATCAAAATCTCTTTTTGAATCTCTATTAAGCTGATACCATATTGCTTCTTTAAATAATCTATCATTTCGTTATATTCCAATCCTATAGGAAGTTCTAAATTGTATCTTTTTTCTGCATCTCCTTCATAGATGAATTTATTGGGATATACTTCATTTAATTTTTTTGTAAATATTATAAAATTTACATTGGAAAAAACATATTTTTTACCATCTGACTCAATTGAAATTTTATCATTTTCATTGGAATGAATATATGAATCCAACTTGGTTGAGTTTTCAATTTCCAAACGAGACATTGCTACAAGAATTTGATTTTCAACAATTTTTAATCCTTTAACCTCTAGCAATTTATGAAATATATCCCTTTTTATTTGCTCGTCAACTCTACCTTTATACACAATCGAATAAAATGAGGTTTTTTCATTGTCAAAATTGATGTTTTGCTCGTCAACATTGAAGAAAAATGAAAACAGATCCGCAATATGAGCACCATAAATTTCAAAACCATCTTGGGTATAGTTCATTTCTTTAAACTTATCACACTGTGGCTTACCTTGGGAATCCGATTTTGTAACTAACTCATATACAACGTATTCTATGCTATCGCTTTGAAAACTCAACAGTTCCTTCCCATCCGGATTTTTATCGGACAGTTTCCCCGAACAAGAGATAAAAATGAAACCCAATACCCAAATGCACATTGTAATGTGTGAGAAAAAAGTTTTGTTCATCATTCATTTAAAACTTAAATTATTCATCCAATAAATTATCACAAAGACCAATCTCTACCCTATTTTTGATCATTGTCTCCGCTGTTGGCTTCTTCATATCCGGAAAAGATTCTTCATTCAATACCCCATATTGGGTCTCTAAACCCCTGTGATACAAATCAATATCAATAATTGTTGCAACATAGTCCGATTCAATACCGCCCCTTTCAAACTCTTTTATGATTATATTTTTGATTTCCTGCCAACGTTCGCTTTCAGGATCATATCCCGATAATGAATAGTTGACCAAAGTAATAATCCTTCGGTATAGATCAATAGGAGAATTTAAGGCAGAGGGAAACTTTCCATATTTCTCGCATGTTGCAATTAAGCTATCCAATACTACCAAATTAACATAACTATTTGAACATTGTTGTTTTTGTAACTTAATCAGTTGACTCATTTCTTCAATGAAAGATTGATCAAATCTATTATTGGCAATGCGAAGTAAGGAGTCTTCAATTTGTAGCAATTTTGAATACAAAGATGTTTTTGCAAATTGAGGAAATGCATAAGTACTTATGGCAGAGATTTTTGTCCCTGTCAATATCATTTTTTCAAATTGAATATATGTTTGAATTGTATCTCCAATATAATCATAACATGAAATGAGAAAATAATAAGGTTTATGATAGTGTGGACATATATTGGAAGCCTTTTGAAAACAAACAATAGCTTCATCATATTGTTGATTGTCCATACTGTTAACCCCTTGAATCATCAAACAATTATATTCACTTTGCTGAACTGCCACACTCTCTTGACAATGTACATTGAGTAAATAAAATAGACAGAGAAATGCAAAGAAAGTTTTTTTCATAATCTAGGTTTTCACCTCTTAATAGTTTTGATTCAGGTAGTTACGTAAATATTGATCAATCTCATTGCGCTTAATTTGGAGATGCTTCTCGATCACTTCATACATTTTTTCATCATTCTCAGCTTCAATGATCATATTTTTGACAAGCGACATTCCCCCTTTTTTGTATGCAATTTCGCAAATGGTGCCCATGATGATGTAATAGTAGTTTGTAGAATCATCACGATACCAGGAAATGTTTCCATAAGGTTCTTCTTTCCACTTTGGGTCATGGGAATATTGACGATTTTCATCCAAATAGGCTCCAACCAAACTAATTCCTAAATCTATTTGTGGATTATGATTCAAAAACTCTTTTAATCTGGCAGCATGAAAAGGAAACAGTTCTCCTTGATGTTCACCAAAATAGGAACAAACTCCCTCATCAAATTGTCTCCCCTGCATGTTACCTCTCATATCATAGATTAAAATATGAATGATCTCGTGAAGTAATTTTTCACCGTGCTGAGTATAAAAAATATTTCTTGACGCAGACAAAGCAAATCCACTCTTTCTAACATTATCAACAGAAACAAAATCATCTATTCCAATAGTTATACCCAATGCTGTGAGCATTGCAGTATAGGTTGGGAACAAATAATATTTGATGGGCGTCACGTTAGTCATACCCCACTCCTCTGCAAAATATTGAGCACGATCCGATAACTGTTTTGCATCTGTTTCACTAAGACGATAATTGTCAGGATAATAAAACCGAAGCCATCCTATGTTTTTTTCATTGTATCCGGACTTATTAAATGTAAATGCATTGTACAATTTATATCCTGCATCAGTTTTGGAGACAAAAACTGAAAATGCTATCAAAATTTCCGGATTTTGAGAATAGTTTGAAAAATAGACGGAACTGATCTCATATAAAGAATCATTTCGTTTCTCAATCCCAATCAAATATTCAGGTAAAAAGTAGTAAACAGTGGAGAAACTCAAAATAATATCGGGAGATTTATACGCAGCAATTTCACTATCAGCCCAATATTGATTGGTATTAACAGAACTATCTCCAAGGACCAATTTTTGAAACAGATCATCCTGATAGCTTTGCCAAAAGTGGTAAACTTCCTTAAAAGTAACACTACTGGTATCTACACCTGTTCTGATAACTGTTTGTCGTTGTCCAAAAACAAACAGATGACATAGAACAATTAGGGCAAATAGGCTGATCTTTTTCATATTAAAGTGAGATATATTTTCTTGTAAAGTGAAAAATATTTTTCAAATTCTTCGTTGGTACAAAAGTAATAAAAAATGGGTTGTAATCGGACACAAGTTCGCAGGAAGTTCTCAAAATAAGGATAACCCCGAAGGGGTGACATTATTATAGCAAAATGTTGACCCCCAAGAGCCCAAATAACCCCGAAGGGGTGACATTATTATAAATTTGGGCTAAAGCCCGGTATTGGTAGAGAGCATCCCAAACCCCGACATAAATGTCGGTGCTATTGATGTGATTATCAATAAAATACGTTCAATATTTGACCATTTTCAATTCTCAACTTTCAATTTTCAATTTATGACAAAAACTTTCGCCTTCCGAATTTCGACTTTCGACTTTTAAATAATCCCGAAGGGGTGACATTATATAAATTTGGGCTAAAGCCCTTTGGTTTTGAGGTTAATTCTAATCCACGCCCTAAAGGGACGTGGCAATTGATATAATTGAATATCAAGGAATTATGTTCTTAAATAGGTGGATAAGACAATTCTAAATTCTAAATTCTAAATTCTAAATTTAGGAATCGTAATTATCTTTGTAAAAACTGCTAAACAAAAAAAAGCACCTACCAAATGTAAGTGCTCTTCAGGGTGTGGGAGTTGACGGATTCGAACCGCCGACCCTCTGCTTGTAAGGCAGATGCTCTGAACCGGCTGAGCTAAACTCCCTCTCAGTGATTGAGGAGGCAAAAGTACAACTTTTTATGACACAAAGAGTAAAAAATCAATATTTTTTGATTCTTTTTTTTATCTTGCTGATAACCAATTCGATATTTTCAATTAAAAGGAAAAAAGAAGCGCCATTTCGAGGTATTTTTCTTTATTTTTGGGTGAAATGGTGTCGAAATTTCGCAGAAAATGAAGGTAATTAAGCTCCAATGTTACAAAACGGTAACGATAACCTACCCCGCAAAACAGATTAAAATGAGACTTGGTGATATTGCCCATCGAATAACCGATATTATTGATGGATACTTTGAGCAGCTGTTGATAAACGCCACCCACTTTGAGACGTAGAGCATGATGTTTGT
>Ga0116141_10004390_pt1 | contig 11880 bp, 7 predicted proteins | sample AD_UKC097_MetaG_FD_89744 | JGI IMG/M metagenome (GOLD analysis project Ga0116141, IMG submission 89744) | Active sludge microbial communities of municipal wastewater-treating anaerobic digesters from USA - AD_UKC097_MetaG | ecosystem: Engineered > Bioreactor > Anaerobic > Digestate | place: USA... | reverse complement strand
TCGCCCGCCGGACCGGTGAGGCGGGTCGTCCGCTGGCCGAGCAGGGGGCCGGTGGGGCTGATCTCGAAGCGGTCGCAGCGGGGCTGCTCCGTCTCGGCCTGCTCGACGCGAAAGCACGCGCCGTTGTCGTGCTTGTAGGCCATGTCGCCGGCCAGGAGCCTGTCGATGTCCGGCATGCGGGCCGCGAGCACGCGGTTGAAGAGGTCGGACTGGTACGCCGAGACGAACAGGCCCTGGAGGTGCTTGTCCACGGTGAACAGGCCGCGTTTCTTCTTGCCCTTGCCGGCGAGGATCGCGCGGAGGGCCCGGCGATGGTCCGTGAACTGGCCGGGCCAGAACGAAAGGGCCTCCTCGTAGCGACCTTCCTCGTACCGCGTGCGGGCCTGCAAGACCGTGGGCGAATCGGCGTCGGGGTTCGGGCGGCCGAGGAACTGGTCCATGAACTTGACGGCGTCGTTGCGGGCGAGGGCCCTGCCGAGGAGATGGTTGTTCTGATGGTTGCCGAATCGCTGGGGGCCGAAGTAGTTAGGCACGCCCCGGCGGGTGAGGATGGCCAGGGCGGCCTCGGCGGTCCTGCGGGCCTCGTCGAGGGGCAGGGCCAGCTTGCGGAGCCGGACGGCGAAGCGATTGCCTCGAAGGTGGCCCGGCTTGAGCTTGTTCGTGTGCCGGCTGGTCTTGAGGACGCGGACCTCGGCCAGCGAGAACTGCTCCAGCCGCTCGGGCTGGATGTGCTCGATGGAGATCCATTGACGGGCGACGGCGTGGGCGTCTTTGAGGCCCGCCGAGCCGATGTCCCGGCGCTGGATGTTCAAAGCCCGGGCGATGCGGTCGAGGGCCTCGCGGGTGCCGAGCCCTTTCTTCTCGATCAGGGCGTAGACGTGCGTGCCGGAGCCGCAGGGCTCGTAGGCGGGCAGTTCCTCGACGAAGAAGTCCTCGGGCCGGGTCTTGATGACACCGCCCACGCCGGGCAGATCCTGGGTCAAAAATGGCAGCGAAGCGAGCATCGGAATTTACTAATCTCGATTTACAAATTACTATCTGGGCCGATTCGGCTCTTTGGCGGTACCGTGGAGCGCCGCTGGCCGAATCGTAAATCCTAAATCATCAACAGTAAATAGAAAATGTTGTTCAAGCGAAGACGACGCGAGAAGCTGGCGGGCCGGGCCTTCCCGGGTGAGTGGCTGGCCATCCTGGAGCGAAACGTGCCTCTGTACGTGCGCCTGCCGGAGTACGACCGCGAGGAGTTGAGACGGCACATGATCGTATTCCTGGCGGAGAAGCGGTTCGAGGGCTGCGGCGGCCTGGAGATCACCGACGAGATCCGTGTGACCATCGCGGCCCACGCCTGCCTGCTGCTGTTGCACCGCCAGACGGACTACTATCCCGGCCTGAAGGTCATCTTGGTGTACCCGGATGCGTACGTGGCCCCGGACGTTCGCCGTTATGTGGGCGGCACGATCATGGAGAGCGACGATATCCGGCTGGGCGAGTCTTGGCATCATGGCTCGGTCGTCCTGTCCTGGAGGGACGTGAGGCGGGGCGCACGCAACGTCGGCGACGGGCAGAACGTGGCCCTGCACGAGTTCGCGCACCAGCTCGACAGCTCCGGCGGCCGGGGCGACAGTACGCCGGTCCTGCGGGACGAGGAGAGCTTCGATGCATGGGCTCAGGCACTCGGCGAGGATTTCGACCGGTTCCGCCGGGCGGCCCAGCGGAGGCGGCCGCAGGTCCTCGATGAATACGGAGCGACCGACCCGGCAGAGTTCTTCGCCGTGGCCACGGAGAGCTTCTTCGAGGTCCCAACCGAGTTGCGCCGGGTCTACCCAAGGCTCTACGGGGAGCTCCGGAAGTTCTACCAGCAGGACCCGGCGTCGCTGGAACCCGCGTGACGGACGGGATTTGCGGAAAAAGCGTTGAAATGCCGCCGGCTTTCTGTTATTCTCTATGGGCTGTCGGCCGGGCGAGCCGTGCTCGGCGACGGTCTGAAGTGCTGGGCTTGGATTGACGATCTCTCGACCTGATGATTTGAGGACGGAAGGATACTATGGAACAGGGGCGCAACAGCAATCGCAAGAAGAAGAGAAGCCAGGGATTCCGCTCCCGCCGGCAGACGGCCGGGGGTCGCAAGGTGCTGAATCGCCAGCGGGCTCTGCGGGCCGGCCGCAAGAAGCGAAAGCCGGGTCGCGGCCACAAGGCGATCACCAAGCAGTAAGACATCCCGGGCCGGCTTCTCGGTGGCTCCTGTCCATCCATCGTTCATTCGAGAATCGAGGAAAGGACGGAGGCTCATGGCATCCACGAGGCAAATTCATGTCGTTTTCATGGCGGCTCTCACGGTGCTCTCGACGGCGAGCGCCGCGGACTGGCCGCAGTTCCGCGGGCCCGGCCGGGATGGGACTTCCCCCGAAACCGGCCTCTTGAAGCAGTGGCCCGAGGACGGTCCGAAGGAACTGTGGTCGTACGATGGGCTGGGCGCGGGATTCTCCTCGGTTTCCGTGGCTGACGGCATCGTTTACACCACGGGGTTGATCGGCGACCAGGGATATCTCTTCGCGTTTGACGCGCAGGGGAGCCTGAAGTACAAGGTCCCCTACGGCCCCGAATGGACAAAGTCCGGGAACTATCCGGGGACCCGCACGACTCCCACGATCGACGGCGACCGGCTGTACCTGATGAGCGGCCAGGGCCGGATCGCGTGCCACAACACCAGGAACGGCGAGCGCATCTGGCATATCGACACGTTCGACGAGTTCGGCGGCAAGAACATCACGTGGGGGATCGCCGAGTCGCCCCTGATCGACGGTGAGAAGGTGATCTGTACGCCGGGCGGTCCGGACGCGGCCGTCGTGGCCCTGAACAAGATGACCGGCGAGACGATCTGGACGAGCAAAGGGCTCAGCCAGCTCTCCGCGTACTGCTCGCCCGTCCTGGTCGAACGGGGCCCCACCCGGCTGATTCTGACCCTCGTCGAGAAGGCGGCCGTCGGCGTCGATGCGGACAGCGGCAAAGTCTACTGGATCATCCCGCATGAGGTCAGCTACGACATCCAGGCGGTCAGCCCGGCCTATCAAGACGGGCTGATGTGCATCACCAACGGCTATCGCCACGGCTGCTTTGGCTACACACTTTCTCCCGACGGCACGAGCGTCGCGCAGAGCTGGTGGGAGAAATCGCTCGATGTCCATCACGGCGGTGTTGTTCTCTTCGACGGCAACATCCACGGGGCCGGCACGAACGGCACCTGGACCTGCCTCGAATTGACCACGGGCAAGGTCCTGTTCACAGACCGGCTGGTCGGCAAGGGCTCGGTCATCCACGTGGACGGCATGCTGTACGGGTACGGTGAGAGAGGCCAAGTCGGCCTGATCCGGATCAAGCCGGACGGCTACGAGCTGGTCGGTTCGTTCCGGGTGACCAAAGGTACGAAGGAACACTGGGCGCACCCGGCGATCAGCGACGGTCGCCTCTACATCCGCCACGGCCCAGCCCTGATGTGCTACGACATCAAGGCCCGGTAATGTCTGCGCGAGAAGCCGGAACATGAGAGGGTCATTCCGGAGAAGCCGACGGGTTGTACGGCGTGGACGGAGGTGAATTGATGTCTATTGGTGCGGGGGTACGGGTGGGCCCATCGCAAGACACGCACTCGACCAGACAACAGGAGGGGCAATTACAGAAACACGATCGTTGAGGGATAAGGACTGATTTCGGGTCGGCAGTGGGACGATAGAAGGATTGCCGAGCAGAGAGATCGTACCGTCAGGTCCCTCATTTCTTCTGTTACCGGACGCATGTATCGTTCCACCTGTGGGCATATGGATTCGGATCGATCTTATGGTACGCGAGATCATGTGGTTGGGTAGGGTGAGTAGGACGGGTGGACATGCTTGGGAGCCACATTGGAGGAATGTGTCTTTGATTGTCGGAGGAAGGAGCATTCGGTTATGCCGACGCGCTTGACAGTCAATCGTCCGGCGGATTTCGTGGAGTTCGCCAGGGCGTCTGTCTTTCAGGGTATTCACGAGCGATTCGAGACCCAGACGCGTCTGTATCCGGAGAGTATTGCCCTTCGATCGCGAGACGCCGCGTACACGTATACCGAGGTCAACGGGTTTGCGAACTTGATCGCCGAGCGGATTCTCGCCGAGAGTGGAACGGAACTCAATCGGGTTGGCCTTCTGTTGCCCAACACGGCGGAGATGATTCTCTCGCTGCTCGCGTCTTTGAAGGCCCGCAAGACCTATGTGCCTCTGGATCCCGCCTTCCCCAAGGAGCGACTGCGGGTGATGCTGGAGGATGCGGAGCCCATCGTTCTGTTGACCGACGAGCCGCGTATGGAGCTCGCCCGCGAACTTGCGGGGAGCGGAACTCGCATTGTCAACATCTCGCACGTGCAGCGTTGCGCGCAGGCGCCCAACCCGCAACTGGCATGCGACCCTCTCGATCCAGCCTACATCCTGTATACATCCGGGAGCACGGGACGTCCGAAGGGGATCGTATTTGTGCACCGCAATCTCCTGCACACGACAATGTGCCTGACCAACCGCTTGTTCTTCTCGCCCAGCGACCGCGTCACCTGGCTGCATTCGGCGAGCTTCTCCGCCTCGGTCGTGGACATCTACTGCTGTCTGACCAATGGCGGCGCGCTGTACCCCTGGGACGCCAAGCTCAATGGGTTCACCGGATTGGCCGACTGGTTGATCCGAGAGAAAGTGACCACTTTCCAGTGGATTCCCAGTGCGTTTCGGAAGTTCCTGCGAACGGTTCCGGAGGGGTCCCAATTCCAGGATATCCGGATCGTGGTCATGGCCAGCGAGCCGTTGACCGTCCGGGAGGTCGATCTGTTCCGACAACACTTTGTCGTGGGCAGTCATCTGGTGAACCAGGTCGGGACCAGTGAATCCTACAACTACGGTCTGTATCCGGTGGACCACAGCATTCCCGTCGAGAGTGCCAACGTGCCGGGCGGATACTCCGTATCGGAGGACCGTGAGATCGTGATTCTGGACGATCAACTGCGCGAAGTGCCGCAGGGACAGACGGGGGAGATCGGCATCAAAAGCGAGTACATGTCCGGCGGGTACTGGCGCGATCCGGTTCTGACCGCCGCAAAATTCGTTCACGTCAACGGCGATGGCATCCCCGTGTACTTGACGGGCGACCTGGGCATGCTCGAACGAGATGGGTGCCTGATCCATCTGGGACGCAAGGATTCCCAGGTCAAGATCCGAGGATACCGTGTCGAATTGGCGGAGGTGGAACACGCCCTGATGCAGGCGCCGGGAGTCGCCGATGCCGTCGTTCAGGTCGTGAAGAACCAGTTGGGGGACGACCAGCTCGCCGGCTACCTGATCCTGCGGCCGTCTGCCGCCTTCCATCAGGAACAGGTGGAGAGACATCTGGAAGCCCGTCTTCCCGACTACATGGTGCCCAGACACTACGTAGTGCTGGAGTCCTTTCCGATCCTGCCCACGGGCAAAGTCAACCGCCGGGGATTGCCGAATCCATTCGAGCTCAACAGGTTCGCCACAGGTCCGGCTGTCTCTCCAATTCCGGGGGATGGCGCATCGCCTCGTGCTCTGGAGAGGACCATCGCTCAGATCTTCCGTGAACTGCTGCAGATTGAAGATATTCGCTCCGACTCGCATTTTATCCGACTCGGCGGCGACTCCCTTCTGACGGCGCTGTTGATGCATCGTATCTATCAAACCTTCGGGGCAGAGATTGATATTGATCGCTTTGCGGCCTCCCCGACGCCGGCCGGTTTGGCCGATGCGATTCAAGCGGCCCGCACGCCAGCGTGACGCTGAATGTGTATTGCCCTGTGGAGTGTTCTGCGTATGAAAGAGAGACTGATTATCATCAGTGCAGGGCGGCTCGGACGAGAGGTGTACGTCTGGGCACGCCAGGCGATCGAGCATGGGACGCCCTGGGAGATCAAGGGGTTCCTCGACGATCGAGCGGACGTCTTGGGTGGATTTTGCTATGACGTCGGGGTGCTGGGCAGCGTCGATGACTACCACATCGAGCAGGGCGATGTCTTCGTCGGGGCCATTGGCGACCCCGCCGACAAGATGAAGTACTATGCACCCGTTCAGGAACGAGGGGGCCGGTTCGTCAACGTGATTCACCCCCTCGCAAACATCGGCCAGAACGTGGAGCTCGGGGTGGGGATCGTCATGGCGCCGTTCTCCTCGGTGACGTGCGACACTCGGATCGGCAACTTCGTGTCCATCGGGGCGCTCACCAACGTGGGGCACGACGTGGTCGTCGGGGATTGGTGCCAGATCAGCAGCCACTGCGGCGTCAACGGGAGAGCCTCACTCGGCGATGGCGTGTTTCTCGGGAGCCATGCGTGCATTGCCCCCGAGATCAAGGTGGGAGAGAGGGCGTTCGTGGGCGCCGGCAGCATTGTGCTCCGGGACGTTCCGCCCGGCGTCAAGGTGTTCGGCAATCCAGCCATCCCTGTCGGGAGGGTGTAGGGCGCCCGCGATGGGCCGACGCGGACCTGTGACAGGCCTCGAAGGCATGCAGGAGGGACAGGCACGGATCGCACGGCCAATGCCGTTTCCGCTGTGTTTTCTATGAAGCGGCGTTCGCTTCTTCTCTGGGCCTTCTGTGTTTCCGTGGTGCATCTTCGTCAGCGGAGCGTCGTCCGGCCCGAGAGCGGCTCAGCCACGTTCTGGAGCAGGTCGAATACGAGGACCTCGTTTGGACCCTTCCGGAGCCAGGGAGCGGGGCAGTACAGTCGCTTCTGAGGTCCGATCTCCCAGAAACGCCCCAGGTTGTGGCCGTTCACCCAGACGACGCCTTTGCGGTAGTTGGCCATGTCGATATAGGTGTCCGCGACTGCGTCCAGCGTGAAGACGCCGCGGAAGAAGACGCCTCTTCTCGCGGGGTCCACCGGCGCCTTCTCAAGGCTGCGAATGTATCCCGCATCGAACGGAAGGCGGTGCACGTCCCAGTTCATCAGGGTCATTCCGTTGAGCGTGACGCGGTCTGTGATGCCCTTGCGGTCGATCATCGACTGGGCGAAGTTGATCCTGCCCATCCCTTCCACGAGAACCTCCAGGACCGGGTAGCGAACGTCGCTGGCGGGCAGGTCGATGGTGGACTGCGCCTCGCGGCGGTCGAGCGTTCCGACGAACCGGCCGTTCAGAAACACCGTGGCATAGTCGTGCAGTTCGGTGACCGTCAGTCTCCCGCTCTTGTGGCCGATCAGCTCCGTCTTGTAGAGCATGAACCCGTAGTCCTGCCCGTATGCTTCGAAGGGCTTGGGCTGAACCGAGTGGATCGGCTCGGGCAGGTTGCTCCAGACTGATGTGAGGACCTCCATCGGGATCTCGAGGATCTCCATTGCCTCAATCGGCTCGGGGACATCGGGCAACGGCCCGGCGTACTTCGCAATCAGTTCTCGGAGGGCGAAGTACTTCGGCGTAGGCCGGCCCTGCTCGTCGATGGGGGCGTCATAGTCGTAGCTTGTGATGTCGGGCTCGTAGCCTTTGCCGCCGGAATTCGCTCCGGCGGTGAACCCGAAGTTCGTGCCGCCGTGGATGACATAGAAATTGAAGGACTTCTTGTTTTCCAACAGGAACGTGACCTCACGGAGCAAGCTGGCCGTATCCCGCGTCGCCCAAGGCTCGCCCCAGTGCGTGAGCCAGCCGGGATAGGTCTCGCTGCTGAACGATGGGACGTTGGGGTTCCTCTTCGCCGCCTGGGCGAAGGCGGCTTCATTGGAGCCGGGGTCCAGGCCGATTGCCACGCCGTCGATATTCCCGGCCTCCAGCATGTACGGCGTGGCGCCGTCGCCCGTGAAGAAGGGCCCGTCGATTCCATGCTCTTTCCAGATCTGTCGGAGCCGCTCCATGTACTTCTTGTCATTCCCGAAGCTGCCGTACTCGTTCTCGATCTGGATCATCAAAATGGGCCCGCCACTGACACAGAGCAGAGGCTTGACCAGGGACGCCATCTTCGCCAAGTACCGCTCGACGGCGGCCATGTAGCGCTCATCCATGCAGCGGACCTTGATATCGGGCACGCGCAGCAGATACGGGGGCAATCCCCCGAAGTCCCACTCCGCGCAGACGTAGGGGCCGGGTCGCAGGATCGCCCACAGGCCCTCTTCCTGAATGAGGCGGAAGAACTGCGTGAGGTTGTGATTGCCCGTTTCGAAGTCGAAGACGCCGGGCTCGCTCTCGTGGTGGTTCCAGAAGATGTAGGCGGAGATCGTATTGCAGCCCATCGCTTTGGCCATCCGGATGCGATGTCGCCAGTACTCGCTCGGGACGCGGGCCGGATGAATCTCGCCGCTGATGATCTGGAACGGCTTGCCGTCCAGGAGAAACTCCTTTTCGCCGAGTGTGAACGAGTGTTGGGCCGCAGCCGGCATTGTGGTTGCGAGGGCGATTGCCATCGACATCAGGAAGCTGGCGAGGAACTGGCGTGTGTGCATCGAGGTCATTCCTTTGAAGGGCTGTGTTGTGGTTCTCTACGGTTTTCTTCCGATCTTGTCAAAGGGAATAGGCTCGAAGCCTTTGGCGTAGGCGGGGGAGTCGGGCTTGAGACGAAAGTCCCCGTTGGCCGCGTCCACGAAGAGCGGGTCGCCATCCACGAGGTTGTCCGTGCATTGGGCTGCCTCCCGTGTCGCGCCCCAGGTGATCTTGAGTAGCTCGCTGTTGACGCAGATATTGTGGCTCACGACCACGTTGCCGGGCGGCACGCCGTCGTCTTTCGCGTAGTACGGCTCCAGGTCGGCGAGCCGCGGATACCGCGTCTTGTAGGGCGGCTGCCGCCAGTTCATGTCCTCGAGTCTCTGCTTCATGGTCTTATAGACCATGTCGTGCCACACGGGCGACTTGCTCATGCCCCGGCCGTCCAGCTCGACCGCGGGATTGCAGTCGACGAAGATGTTGTTCTGGACGTTGAAGTCGCGTCCGCCGCCGAGGAAGACCGCCCGGTGCAGTTTCCAGAGGATGTTGCCATAGATGGTCGTGCCGCTGACGCAGTCGTCCATGTAGATGCCCATCGAGCCCATGCCGACGCCGCCGGTGTGGTGAATGAAGTTGTGGCGGATGGTACTGCCTCGGAACGTGTAGTCCCGGCCCGTGTAGATTGCGCCCACGTCCCCGGTCTCCAAGCAGACGTGGTGGATCTCGTTGAGTTCGATCACATGATCGTTGCCGCCGAACAGGATCGCGCAGTGGGGGTGATCGTGGATCAGGTTGTTGGCGGCGAGGATGCCGACGCCCGACATGGCGACGGCCGGCGCGTAGCAGCGAGACCAGCGGGCGATGTGGTGGATGTGATTGTTCCGGGCGAAGTGCCCGCAGGGAGTCAAGGTCCGGCGGTCCCCGCCCGTCAGCGAGATGCCGCCGTCGCCGGCCTCGGAGATGGTGCAGTCCTCGACTCCGTGGTGGTCCCCGCCGTTGACGACGACGCCGGTATTTCCGACATCGAGAATCGTGCAGTTTGTGATCCGGTTGCTGCTGCCGCCCTCGATGGCGACGGCGTTGGCCCGGCAACAGGCGAAGGTCAGGCCGCGAAGCTCGACGTGGGAGACGTGGTTCAAGGATAGCAGAGGCTCCTCCACTATGGAGACGGTGACGTCGCCGGCATTCATCGGCTCCGGCGGCCAGAAATAGAGGATGCCGGTCTTGCGGTCGAGACACCACTCGCCCGACTCATCCAGCTCTTCGAGAACGTTCAGGAAGTAGAAGCGCTGGCCGGCACGGAAGCCGTAGTTGCCGTATGGCGGACTCGTCTGGATCAGGCGCTTCTGCGTGTCGAGCCGCGCGATGTGCTCATAGGAATTGGCCCAGTCGTACGCCCAGTATCCGTGGATCCAGATGTCGTCGGTGTCGGTCCATCGGCCGGGGCGATCCCCCTCGTAGTAGTAGCCGTCCGGGAGTTTGCCCAGGGTCCCGCCGTGCTCGTCACCCGTGGGCTCCGCGGGCCTGGCGATCTTCAGAAAGTCCGCGTTGGGCCAGCGGGATAGAGTCATGGGCTGGTCCTTGAAGAACAACTCCAATCCCGCCACACCGGATCGACCGAAACCGCGCGACCGCAGCGTGCCGAAGTCGCTGATGCCCTGGACCTTGAGGTCCGCCTGGAGGACCTTTCCGCGAGCGGCCGGCTCCAATCTGTTCAGGATGGCGGCGTCATCCACGGTCCGCCACCCGGCGACGGTCTTGCCTCCGGAGATACGCACCTGCCCTTGCGTGGTGGCCCGATAGACAATCGGCTTGGCCGGCTCGCCGGAATCTTCGGTCGTCAGCACAAGACCTCTCTCCAGAGAGTGGGTCCCCGGCGCAATCCAGATGGTAACCCCGCCTTCCGGAAGGCCCGAGGATGCCTTCAACTTGCGAACGGCATCTCTGGCTCCCTGCAACGTGGCGAACGGTCCGCCGCCGTTGCCGTCGGCCAGCGCCTGCCGGCCAGACCAATCGTCCCTGCCCGATGCTGAAACATAGAGGTCGGTCCCGGCCAACCCTGCCGTGCCCAGAGAAAGCAGTGTGCCGAGAGCAACCAGAAGGGTGGATACGTTCCTGCGTGACAGACGCCGTGTCGACATGAAGTTCCCTTTCCTACGATCCTGTGGCTCCCGAACTCCCACGTGGGCCAGTGCCACTGCGGCTGCTATTGTAGCCACTGGAGGACCTCTTGTTAATCGTCTAAGCCGAAGATGCGTCCGCGGACCCCTCGCGCAGTATCTCCGTCCTGGGTTCAGGGGCATTGGAGAATCCTGGTAGGGGGACAGGATTCGAGCGGCCAGCAGTGTGATGGACACGACGGGCCGAGACAGGAGGATCAGCCGGCCGCAACACCCGTTCCGCCTTGCGCCGGTCTATCTCTCATAGAACCAGTCGATCCCGATGCGGGCCACGCGGAGGCCGTCGCGGCAATGATAGCCGACCACGGCCAGATCCTCTCCGACGAACTCGATGCACTGGTAGCCGTAGTCGTCCTCCGGGTCGCGGGCGATATTTCGCTGGTGAATGAACGTATCGCCTTCGTCCTGGGAGATGGCGGTCGTCAGGGCACATCGCCGCGGCGTTCCGAGCGTCTTGTCGGTCGATGCCTCGCTGCCCCACACGAACAACAGGTCGCCGGTCGCCGGGATGCGTCGCACGCTGGGATTCGTTGCGGTGGCCATGACCAGTCCCTCGATGAGTTCGCCTTTCGACCACGTCTCGCCCTTGTCGCTGGAATAGGCACGAGCCGGGTGGCCGCTGTAGGTGCGGGCGAACAGCATGATCCGCCCGTCCTTGAGCTCCACACCGTCCGCCTCCTGAAATTCGATGGGGGACATGTCCACGGTGTTCCTGCTCGCCTGCCAGATGTAGCCCTGGTTGTCGGAGAAGAACGACATGCCGACGTAGCCGGAGTGGTCGTCGGAACTCGGCCGATGCGCCTTGTATTCCGCGATGGCCAGGATTCGGCCGGTGGACAGGATCTGAAGCCGGTCGTTGTGGGCGTAGACGCAGCCGGGGTGCGGCGTCAGGATGAATTGCTCGCCCCAGGTCTTCCCTTCGTCCGTGGACCGGCGGTAGTAGTTGTGCCCATAGTATGGAGTCTCGCCGCCCGTCGAGTAGATATAGGAGTTCAGGATCTCCCCGTTGGCGAGCCGCAGGAAACTGGGATGGCAGAAGTACCCCATGCCGGAGGGGCTGGCGACCAGAGTGAACGGCTCACCCCAGGTCTTGCCCAGATCGGGCGACTTGATGCCCATGATCGCGCCGTCCTTCGTAAAGGACATCATCACCGTGCCGTCCTTGAGCGTGATCAGATCGCCCATCATACCCCGCGGGCCATAGACACCCCGCGGAACTCGCACAGCCAGCGTTTCCTCGAACAGCGAGGCGTTCACCGAGGCCGACAATA
>Ga0116141_10004389_pt1 | contig 11887 bp, 11 predicted proteins | sample AD_UKC097_MetaG_FD_89744 | JGI IMG/M metagenome (GOLD analysis project Ga0116141, IMG submission 89744) | Active sludge microbial communities of municipal wastewater-treating anaerobic digesters from USA - AD_UKC097_MetaG | ecosystem: Engineered > Bioreactor > Anaerobic > Digestate | place: USA... | reverse complement strand
GAGGTCTTATACAAGAGTATGATCCGGGTCAACGGCAAGGGCCAAGCGGATCTTTACAGCCTGCCCACCGCCGGAATGCATTTTTTTCTTGACCCACCACGGAGCTATTCATGCCGAACACCAACGAGCAACTCAGCCGCGAGCAACAGATCGCCGCCCTGGAAAAAGACTGGGCCAGCAACCCGCGCTGGAAGGGCATCAAGCGCGGCTACAGCGCCGCCGACGTGGTGCGCCTGCGCGGCAGCCTGCCGATCGAGCACACGCTGGCCAAGCGCGGCGCCGAGCGCCTGTGGCGCCTGATCAACGGTGAGGCCAAGAAGGGCTACGTCAACGCCTTCGGCGCCATCACCGCCGGCCAGGCCATGCAGCAGGCCAAGGCGGGCCTGGAGGCCGTGTACCTGTCGGGCTGGCAGGTCGCCGCCGACGGCAACACGTCCGAGACCATGTATCCCGACCAGTCGCTGTACGCCTATGACTCGGTGCCCACCATGGTGCGCCGCATCAACAACACCTTCAAGCGCGCCGACGAAATCCAGTGGGGCCGCGGCATCAACCCCGGCGACAAGGAGTTCATCGACTACTTCCTGCCCATCGTGGCCGACGCAGAGGCCGGCTTCGGCGGCGTGCTCAACGCCTTCGAGCTCATGAAGAACATGATTGCCGCGGGCGCCGCCGGCGTGCACTTCGAGGACCAGCTCGCCGCCGTGAAGAAGTGCGGCCACATGGGCGGCAAGGTGCTCGTGCCCACGCAGGAAGCCATCGAGAAGCTGATCGCCGCGCGCTTTGCCGCCGACGTGATGGGCGTGCCCACGCTGATCCTGGCGCGTACCGACGCCGAGGCCGCCAACCTGATCACCAGCGACCATGACGCCAACGACAAGCCCTTCCTGACGGGCGAGCGCACGCAGGAAGGCTTCTACCGTGTGCGCAACGGCCTTGAGCAGGCCATCAGCCGCGGCGTGGCCTACGCGCCCTATGCCGACCTGGTGTGGTGCGAGACCGGCACGCCCGACCTCGGCTTTGCCCGCGAGTTCGCACAGGCCGTGCACGCCGCCTGCCCCGGCAAGCTGCTGTCCTACAACTGCTCGCCTTCCTTCAACTGGAAGAAGAACCTGGACGACGCGACCATCGCCAAGTTCCAGGACGAGCTGTCCGCGCTGGGCTACAAGTACCAGTTCATCACGCTGGCCGGCATCCACAGCAACTGGTACAACACCTTCAAGTTCGCCCACGCCTACGCCCGCGGCGAAGGCATGAAGCACTACGTGGAGATGATCCAGGAGCCGGAATTCGCCGCGCGCGAGCAGGGCTACACCTTCGTGTCGCACCAGCAGGAAGTGGGCGCGGGCTACTTCGACGACGTGACCACCGTGATCCAGGGCGGCTCCTCCAGCGTGAAGGCCCTGACGGGTTCGACCGAGGAAGAGCAGTTCCACTGATCCGCGCTTGAAGGCCGACCGGTGCGTGCCGGTCGGTGAGGAGACAGGAAAAGCCACGGCATGCCGTGGCTTTTTCGCTCATGGGCGAACCCGAAGGCGCTGGCAGAGCCGGCGTCGGCGGCGACGTTCCGTCTCGCGGCTTCACAGGCGGCGGCGGGCAGTGGTTGTGCCCGTGCCAGTTTGCTATCGAAAAGAAAGCTCTTGACGCAGTTCCGATGAGCCTCGGGGCTTGGTCATCGCATCCATGCGCCGCCTTGCAGATACCAGCCGCCGTGCGGCGACCGGTGCCAGCGGTGCGGCACATAGTGGTGACCGGGGCGGGGGCGTTCATAGCGACCGGGCACCCAGACATGGCGGTGCCCGCCCCAGCGCCAGTAGCCGCCGATCCACACCGCGCCGGGATACGGCAGGGCCGGCTGCACTTCGTAGTAGGGCGCCGGTGGCGCCACCGGCGCGTACACCGTGGTCGAGGTGACCACACCGTCGCGGTCCGTGTAGACCGCGCCGGGCACCGGCGCCACCATGCAACCCGCCAGCGCCGTGGCCCCTGCCAGGCATCCGGCGAGCAGGGCACGGCGAGAAGGCGTGTGGCTTGTCAGGGTCATGTCGGCAACTCCTTGAACAGGCTAAGGCGGCAGCCTCGCGCCTGTTGCAACGCGTGGCCCCACCCTGGCGCCGACGCGCCTGCGTCTGCTCACCTGGCTTTACCTGACCTTGACACGCGCTTCCCCCTACGCCCTGCATATGGAAAGATGCTGCGTCGGCGCTGTTTACAATCCGTCTTTTGGAGCCTATCCCATGCGCCTGATCGGCCAAGCGCTGACCTTCGACGATGTGTTGCTGGTGCCAGCGTACTCCCAGGTCCTGCCCAAGGACGTCAACCTCTCCACCCAGTTCACCCGCCGCATCCGCCTGAACCTGCCGCTGGTGTCTGCCGCCATGGACACCGTCACCGAGGCGCGCCTGGCCATCGCCATGGCCCAGGAGGGTGGCATCGGCATCGTGCACAAGAATCTGACGGCGCACGAGCAGGCCACGCAGGTGGCCAAGGTCAAGCGTTACGAAAGCGGTGTGCTGCGCGATCCGGTGGTGATCACGCCCGAGCACACGGTGCTGCAGGTGATGCAGCTGTCGGACGAACTGGACATCAGCGGCTTTCCCGTCATCGACCATGGCCGGGTGGTGGGCATCGTCACCGGGCGCGATCTGCGGTTTGAAACGCGCTACGACGTGCCGGTGCGCGAAATCATGACCCCGCGCAACAAGCTGATCACCGTGCCCGAGGGCACCACCCTCGATGTCGCCAAGGCACTGTTGAACAAGCACCGCCTGGAGCGCCTGCTGGTGGTGGATGAGCAGGACCGCCTGAAGGGCCTGATCACGGTCAAGGACATCACCAAGCAGACCACCTTTCCCAACGCCGCGCGCGACGCCCATGGCCGGCTGCGCGTGGGCGCCGCCGTGGGCGTGGGCGAGGGCACCGAAGAGCGCGTCGAGGCGCTGGTCAAGGCCGGTGTCGACGCCCTGGTGGTGGATACGGCCCATGGCCACAGCCAGGGTGTGATCGAGCGCGTGCGCTGGGTGAAGAACAAGTATCCGCAGGTGGATGTGATCGGCGGCAACATCGCCACCGGCAAGGCGGCGCGCGCGCTGGTGGATGCCGGCGCAGACGGCGTCAAGGTAGGCATCGGCCCGGGCAGCATCTGCACCACCCGCATCGTCGCCGGCGTCGGTGTGCCACAGATCACCGCCATCCACGACGTATCGCAGGCGCTGGAAGGCACCGGCGTGCCCATGATCGCCGACGGCGGCGTGCGCTACTCGGGCGACATCGCCAAGGCCATTGCCGCCGGCGCGCACAGCGTGATGATGGGGGGCATGTTTGCCGGTACCGAAGAGGCGCCGGGCGAAATCGTGCTGTTCCAGGGCCGCAGCTACAAGAGCTATCGCGGCATGGGCAGCATCGGTGCCATGCAGCAGGGCAGCGCCGACCGCTATTTTCAGGAAAGCAGCACGGGCAACCCGAATGCCGACAAGCTGGTGCCCGAAGGCATCGAGGGTCGCGTGCCCTACAAGGGCAGCGTGGTGGCCATCATGTTCCAGCAGGCGGGCGGCCTGCGCGCGGCCATGGGATATTGCGGCTGCGCCACCATCGATGACATGCACGCCAGGGCGGAATTCGTGCAGATCACCGCCGCCGGCATCCGCGAAAGCCACGTGCACGACGTGCAGATCACCAAGGAAGCGCCGAACTATCGCGCCGATTGAGCCGGACGCCGCAGGCCATCGGCCGGCCGCGCGCTATGTTGTTGATAGCTATCGGCGCTGGTCCAGTAAGCGCCAGAAGCCAATTTAGCTTCGAAACGTCATGCCACACGACAAGATCCTCATCCTCGACTTCGGCTCCCAGGTCACCCAGCTGATCGCGCGCCGCGTGCGCGAAGCCCATGTGTACTGCGAGGTCCACCCCTGCGACGTCAGCAGCGACTGGGTGCGCGAGCATGCCGCCGACGGCAGGCTCAAGGGCGTGATCCTTTCGGGCAGCCACGCCAGCGTCTACGAGGTCGATGACAAGGCGCCCGACGCCGTGTTCGAGCTGGGCATTCCGGTGCTGGGCATCTGCTACGGCATGCAGACCATGGCGCAGCAGCTGGGCGGCAAGGTCGAAGGCGGCCACACGCGCGAGTTCGGCTACGCCGAGGTGCGCGCGCATGGGCACACGCCCCTGCTCAAGGACATGGCCGACTTCACCACGCCCGAAGGGCATGGCATGCTGAAGGTGTGGATGAGCCACGGCGACAAGGTGACCGCCCTGCCGCCCGGCTTCAAGCTGATGGCCAGCACGCCCAGTTGCCCCATCGCCGGCATGGCCGACGAAGCGCGTGGCTTCTATGCGCTTCAGTTCCACCCCGAAGTCACCCATACGGTGCAGGGCAGGGCGATGCTGGAGCGCTTTGTCCTTCAGATCTGTGGCGCCCGGCCCGACTGGGTGATGCGTGATCACATCGAGGAGGCCGTGCAGGCGATTCGGACTCAGGTGGGTGACGAGGAGGTGATCCTGGGTCTGTCCGGCGGGGTCGATTCGAGCGTCGCCGCCGCCTTGATCCACCGCGCCATCGGCGACCAGCTGACCTGCGTGTTCGTCGACCACGGCCTGCTGCGCCTGCACGAAGGCGACATGGTGATGGCCATGTTCGCCGACCGCCTGCACGCCCGGGTCGTGCGCGTGGACGCCAGCGAGCTGTTCCTGAACGCGCTGCGGGGCGTCAGCGATCCGGAGCACAAGCGCAAGATCATCGGCCGCCTGTTCGTCGACGTCTTCAAGGCCGAGGCTGAAAAGCTGAAAGCCGGCGGGGCAGGGCACAAGGGGGCGAGCTTTCTGGCGCAGGGCACGATCTACCCCGACGTCATCGAATCGGGTGGCGGCAAGGGCAAGAAGGCGGTGGTCATCAAGAGCCACCACAACGTCGGCGGTCTGCCGGAACAGCTCGGCCTGAAGCTGCTGGAGCCGCTGCGCGATCTGTTCAAGGACGAGGTGCGCGAACTGGGCCTGGCGCTGGGCCTGCCTGCGGAGATGGTGCATCGCCATCCGTTTCCGGGGCCCGGCCTGGGGGTGCGCATCCTGGGCGAAGTGAAACAGGAATACGCCGACCTGCTGCGCCACGCCGACGCCATCTTCATCGAGGAGCTGCGCTCCACCATCGAGCCCCACTCGGGCAAGAGCTGGTACGACCTGACCAGCCAGGCGTTCGGCGTCTTTCTGCCTGTCAAGAGCGTCGGCGTGATGGGCGATGGACGCACCTACGACCACGTGGTCGCGCTGCGCGCGGTGCAGACCTCCGACTTCATGACCGCCGATTGGGCCGAGCTGCCGTACGAACTGCTCAAGCGCACCAGCAGCCGCATCATCAACGAGGTGCGCGGCATCAACCGCGTCACCTACGACATATCTTCCAAGCCGCCGGCGACGATCGAGTGGGAGTGAAGAACATGGTGTAGGAGCCATCGTCGGTGATCGAGATCTCACCTGGGAATGGAGCTGCACTCCACTCGTAAGGCAAGGGCTTCTCGGTCTGGCTCGCTGGCGACACCATCAGCGCAACCCTCAGACGGTTACCCACCGGGGGTTGTCAGGGTCGATCCCCAAGTCACAGCGTATGTACCTGCCCTCGCAATTCGCCACTCAAGACCAGCGCCTGGCCGCCCGGGTGATGCGTGAGCACCCGCTGGCCAGCCTGATCACGACCGACGACGCGGGCCTGCCGTACGTGTCGCATCTGCCCTTGCATCTGCAGCACGAAGACACGGGTTTTCGCCTGCTCGGTCACATGGCCCGGCCCAACGTCCAATGGCGCCACCTGCAGCAGCGTGCACGCGCGCTGGTCACCTTCATGGGGCCGCACGCCTACATGTCGCCCAGCGTCTATCCGGACCGGGCGCGCGTACCCAGCTGGAACTACGTTGCCGTGCATTGCAGCGTGACCGCGCGCCTGCTCGACCACGACGATGCGCACGCCAAGGACGCACTGCTGAAATGCCTGATCGGTGATCACGAACCTGCCTATGCCGCCCAATGGCGCGACATGGAAGGCGAACTGGCGCGCAAGCTGCTGGCCGGTATCGTGGCCTTCGAGCTGCAGGTCGATCACTGGCAGTGCAAGATCAAGCTCAACCAGCATCGTCCGGAATCCCATGCGGCGCTGCACGCCGCGTACCTTGGTGGCGGCGCCCAGCAGCAGGCGCTGGCCGACTGGATGGTCAGGCTCGGGCTGGTGGGCGGCTCGTCGGCACCGTCAGGCGGTCCGGACGACCCCTGTGGCTCAAACGCCGATTCGTGAACGCTTTTCAGCATCAGGCCTTGTAGAGCATGCGCCAGCAGCTACAAAAACAGGAGTCATTCGGGTGGGCGAAGACCGCCTGACCGACGATCAGGCCATGCGCCTGGCGCTGCAGCAGGCGCAGGCCGCGGCGGCGCTGGGCGAGGTGCCGGTGGGCGCTGTCGTGGTCAGGGATGGTCGCGTCATCGCCAGCGGCCACAACGCGCCCATCGGCGCGCACGATCCGACCGCCCATGCCGAAGTGGTGGCGCTGCGGGCGGCGGCGCAGGCGCTGGGCAACTACCGGCTGGACGGCTGCACGCTGTACGTGACGCTCGAGCCCTGCGCCATGTGTGCCGGCGCGATGCTGCATGCCCGGCTGGATCGCGTGGTGTTTGGCGCCAGCGACCCCAAGGCGGGCGCTGCGGGGTCGGTGCTGGACCTGTTTGCCGAAACGCGCCTCAACCATCAAACCGAGGTGCGCGGCGGCGTGCTGGCGCACGAATGCGCGGCGCTGCTGCGCCAGTTCTTCAAACCGCGGCGGATCAACCGCGACCCGCTGCGTGACGACGCCCTGCGCACGCCCGATACCGCCTTCCAAGACTTGCCCGGCCACCCCTGGCCGCCGCACTACGTGAGCGATCTGCCAGCCCTGGCCGGGCTGCGCCTGCACTGGGTGGACGAAGGCCCGCCGGACGCCCCGCTTACCTGGCTGTGCCTGCACGGCAACCCGGGCTGGAGCTATCTGTATCGCCACATGATGGCGGCATTTGCCGCCGCCGGGCACCGCGTGGTGACGCCCGACCTGATCGGCTTCGGCCGCAGCGACAAGCCCAAGAAGGAGGGCACGCACCGCTTCGACTGGCATCGTCAGGTGCTGCTCGAATTCATCGAGCGGCTGGACTTGCAGCGCATCGTGCTGGTAGTGCAGGACTGGGGCGGCCTGCTGGGGCTGACGCTGCCGATGGTGGCGCCCGGGCGCTACCTGGGCCTGCTGGCCATGAACACCATGCTGGCGACGGGCGATGCGCCACTGCCGGCCGGCTTCATCGACTGGCGCCAGTGGTGTGCCGAGCGTCCGGCTTACGACATCGCGCGCCTGCTGGCGCGTGCCGAACCGTCGCTCAGCGCGGCCGAATGTGCCGCCTATGCGGCCCCGTTTCCCGATGCCGGGCACCGCGCCGCCACGCGCGCCTTCCCGCGCCTGGTGCCCGCGCATGCCGACCAGGATGGCGCCGCCATCTCGCGCCAAGCGCGCGACTTCTGGCGCCATCAGTGGCGCGGGCACAGCCTGCTGGTGGTTGGCGCGCGCGACCCGGTGCTGGGTCAGCCCGTGATGGCGGAGCTGGCGGCGCTGATACGCGGTTGCCCACCGCCCTGGGTGCTCCCTGAGGCGGGGCACTTCGTGTCCGAGCACGGGCGCGCCATCGCTGAACGCGCCCTGCAGCACTTCGGCGCTGCCCGAGGATCGACCGCAGCCCTATAATTTTGATAGCTGCCGGCGCGCGCCTGGAAAGCGCCGCAAGCCGTTATTTTTCAGAAGACCGATCATGGCCCACATCTACGTCTATTCCCCCTCAGGCGCCGTGCGTGACCGCGCCGCCTTCCGCCTTGGCGTGCGGCGCCTGCAGGCGCAGGGTCATGAGGTGGAGATCGACCCGACGGCGCTGGCGAGTTGGCAGCGCTTTGCCGGCGACGACGCCACGCGCCTGGCCGCCATCGGCCGTGCGGCGGCCAGCGGCGCCGACGTGGCGCTGATGACGCGCGGTGGCTACGGCCTGAGCCGCCTGCTGCCGTCTTTGCCGTACCGCCAGCTCGCCCGGGCCATCGCCAAGGGCACGCGCTTCGTGGGATTCAGCGACTTCACCGCACTGCAGCTGGCGCTGCTGGGCCGCACCGGCGCCGTGACCTGGGCGGGCCCGGCGCTGTGCGAAGGCTTCGGCGGCGCCGGCGCGCCGGGCTCGGCCAAAGGCGAGCGGGCGGCGCCGGACGACATCATGCAGGCCTGCTTCGACGATCTGCTGTCGGGTGCAGGCGAGGGCAGTGGCTGGCGCCTGCCTTCCTCGGATGTCCTGGCCCTCAACGGCCGGCAAGGCGCGCTGGCGCAGGGCGCGCCGCTGTGGGGTGGCAACCTGACGGTGCTGCTGTCGCTGCTGGGCACGCCGTGGTGGCCGGCGGTCAGGCACGGCGTGCTGTTCCTGGAAGACGTGGGTGAACACCCGTATCGCATCGAGCGCATGCTGGCGCAGCTGCTGCACGCGGGGGTGCTGGCGCAGCAGAAGCTGATCGTGCTGGGCCAGTTCACCGACTACAGCCTGAGCGCGCACGATCGCGGCTACTCGATGGCCAGGGTGGTGGAGTGGCTGCGCGCCAACCTGAAGGTGCCGGTGCTGACCGGCTTGCCTTTCGGTCATGTGCCCACCAAGGTGCTGTTGCCGGTGGGCCAGCCGGTGCAGGCGCTGATCGAGGGCAGGGATGCGCTGCTGCTGTGGGGGCACTTGCACTGAGGGCCAGCCAGCATCCGCCGGCCCATGGCAGAGGCAGCGGGCTGGCCGTTCGCGCGACGGTGGGCGTATCAGAAGCGCGACAGAGAAGAAGGGCGCGATGCCATGCCCTTGGGCAGGGTGCCTTCGAACAGGACCGACAGACTGACCATGCGGGTGCGCGCCAGCTGCTCGCCGTGCAGACCGGCCAGGGCCGCCATCAGGTCAGCACGCGCATACCAGAGGGCCAGCGCGTCGCCCGCGTAGCGGATGCGGCGGGCCACCTGAGGGTGGCTGTGCTCACCCTGTTCACCCAGCATATCCAGCATCGCCACTCGAATGTCTTCCACTCGATAGGCCATGCGCTCAGGGTCGGGCGTGGAGCCGGACAAGCGCTCGTACAGGGCAGTGAGCCCGCCGTGCTTGAACCATCTCATCGGCTTGTTACCAATAGGAATTACGGATAACTGTTGGTAACCATACTAGTGCAAATTCCCCAACTGCGCCATTGGCGTTGTTGACCAGGCCCGAAAAGAGAAAAAAATACAACGCCCAAATCGGTTCGCCTGCCACGTGCGTCGGGCGTGCGACGCTCACGTGCTACCATTTTTACAATGCACGGCACGCTGTGATCAGGGTAAACACGGAGGAGCAGGGCGCCCGATCATCGAGGCAGCCAACCTATTGCTATGAGCGCTCCAGTCACCATGGTTTTCGTCGATCTGGCCGACAGCACGGCTGCGTATGCCGCGCTGGGCAATGCCCCGGTCGCCGAAGTTGTCTCCAAGGTCACGCAGTGGATCGGGCGCGTCTGTGATGCCCACCAGGGGCGCATCGTCAAGTATCTGGGCGATGGTGTGCTGGCGCAATTTGCCGACGCGCAACAGGCAATCGAGGCGGTGGTTTTCATGCAGCAAAGCCACACCGAACGCCTGCGCAAGTGGCCCGAGCCGCTGCACATGGGTCTGAAGATCGGCATGGCCTGCGGCCCGGTCGTGCACAAGGATGGAGACACCTACGGTGACCCGGTGAACCTGGCTGCCCGCCTGTCCGATCTGGCAGGGGCGCACACGATCTGGGCCGACGACACGGTGATCACACACCTGCGACAGACGCATCCCCGGAACTCGCCCGTCGTCGACAAGGTGCGCTACCGTTCGCTCGGGTTGATACGCGTGCGCGGTCTGGCCCAGCCCCAGTCGGTGTTTCAGATCGAATGGAACGAAGAGCTGTCGTCCGATCTGATGACGGTGCGCGGGGCGTTGCACGATCTTTCGCGGGATGCGCAGTCCAGCGGCGCCAGCATTGCGTTGGCTTGGCTGGGCACGTCCAGGGTGTTTTCGGTGTCCGACATGTCGGTCACCATCGGGCGGACTCCCGACAGCAGTTTCGTCGTCAGCGATCAGCGGGTATCGCGCACGCACGCGCGCATCGAGTTCATCAACGGCAGTTTCATGCTGTCGGACGTCAGCAGCTTTGGCTCCTGGGTTCGCTTCGCCGACAAGCCAGAAGCTGAGATTCTGCTGCGTCGCAACCAGTGCATCCTGCATGCCGCCGGCGAGATCGCCTTGGGCGCGCCGTTCAGCGATTTCAGCGCCGCCACCGTGGCGTTCGACGTCGCCGCAGGTCAGCTGGCGCCGCTCGGCAGGGCGGCGACCCGATCGCTGTTCGGCGATTCGACGCAGAGCTGAGCAACCCTGCGCTTTGATTCTACCTTAATATTAACATAATATACATTGTATCTTATTGCTAGGTAAAGAAAAAAGGCCGTCAAGCCTTTCCTGGTCACTAGCTAGTCGCTTATGTTGCCGCCCGTTTCAGCCCTTCTGAACTGCACACGCCTTGGACTCTAGCCACGCTCAGAGCCAGTGTCAACCGATGTGGACGAATCCGCACGCCGACCGGGATCGACGAGCACCTTGATGTGTACCTCCTCATGCCAGTTGCAACACCGGGTTGGCGGGCGGCACAGGCATGACCCAGCGATCGGGTTCGGTGAGCACGACCGCAGAAATCTTACCCACCGCGACACCGCCGCGGCCCAGCACCGCATAGCGCAGGATGTTGAGTCGGCCGCTGCCCTGGGCACTGGTCATGCGGTGCCAGCCGGCCTTGATGACCTCGCGCTGCACCTGCAGGCCATCGGTATCGACCTGCGACTGGGGGCCGGTTTCGCTGGCATACAGCTTGAAAATCAGCGGTGACACCAGCGCCATGCCCTCCGACGTGAAATGCACCGGCGCACCGGCCTCGTTGTACTTGATCTGCCGGCTGGCCAGGCCTTGCTGCAGCCATTGCATGAAGGCCAGCGCCGTTGGACTGGGCTCGGCCTTGCGCGCTGCGGCCTCCTGCGGCAACTCGGGCAGCTGGGGCGCCAGTAGCACCGGGCCGGGTTCTGCCGGGCCAAACATGGGCTGGACGAGATGCGGCTTGGCACGCACTGGCGCCGAGGCCATTGCTGCAGTTTGGTGCTGTTGGGGTGCTGGTGTAGCTGTTTGCCCTTCGCGCGGTGTGCCTGGCGCAGATTTTTGTGCCTTGGCCGCGGGTTGTGCAGCATGCTGATGGCCGTTCTGCCGTGGTTTGGCGCTCTGGCCGGCATGGGACGGGCCAGGCGCCGTCAAGTGCTTGTCGGGCAGTTGCCGCACATCATCGTCATCGCCCAGCAGACCATCGTCCGCATCAAAGCCATCGACACCCCCGCCAACGGTGATTTCACCGGTTGGCACAGTCTGGGTGGGTTTTGACACAGCAGGCGCGACCTGGCGCTGGCCCAGCCCTGCAGCATGCTTGGAAGTCTTGCCCGCAGATTCTGCGCCAGCCTTGGGCTTGTTGAATGCCGGCGCACGCAGATGGGTTCCGGCAGGCGCTGCAGCAGGTTTTTTGCTTTGGATGGGTAGAGCTGTTGCAGCTTCCAGCGGTGCGGTTGATTCTGCTTCAGTTTCCGGCTCCAGAAAGCGTGGTACAGGCTCTAGGGATTTGGTTGCCACAGCCTCATCGACGCCTGCCTGAGCGGGCGGATCTTCCTTCGGGCGCTTGTCCTTGACCTCGATGCGCCCAGTCATCACCCGCGGGTACCGGGTTGCATCGTCATAGAGACGCGCCAGCGGAAACCGGAGCATGGTCAGTTGGTGCGAGTAGCCTGCCGCTT
>Ga0116141_10004379_pt1 | contig 11903 bp, 9 predicted proteins | sample AD_UKC097_MetaG_FD_89744 | JGI IMG/M metagenome (GOLD analysis project Ga0116141, IMG submission 89744) | Active sludge microbial communities of municipal wastewater-treating anaerobic digesters from USA - AD_UKC097_MetaG | ecosystem: Engineered > Bioreactor > Anaerobic > Digestate | place: USA... | reverse complement strand
GCTGGCCCGGAAACATCAGGGAACTGGAGAATATTATGGAGTATCTCTTCGTCCGCTCTCAAAGGGAAACGAAGATAACTGCCTCGAAGATACCCGAAAGTATCACCTCCGAGAAACCTGTCGTTCAGCCTGTCCGGGAAAGGTACCTCTCCGAACTTCTCGCTGATACCAATTCAGAGAGCAGCCGGATATTGAAGGCTCTGAAGGCGCACCGCTGGAACCGAGGGAGAGCCGCTGAAGAACTCGGAATGGGGAGAACCACTCTCTGGCGGAAAATGCGCCAATACAATATCGACATGGAATAGTATGTTTCATTTTTGAAACAATTTGTTTCGTTCACCGTATCTCTTTGTAATTAAAGGAGTTCGGTGGTTCATTAATCATCAGTGAAACATTTCGTTTCATATTTGTTCCACGCGCACCTCCTTAATTCCCTTTTTTCACGATAATTTCTGCTTGGCAAGGTTTTTGCAGTATTTCCTCACTATGTCTGAGATGCTTGCAAACAATTATTTCATTGTTAGAGACTACGCGAAAGCCAGAGAGGTTTTTCTTCAGTTACCGGAACCGGTCCGGGATGACTGCCGGGTACTGAAAAAACTGATCCTGTGCGAAATCTTCCTCTCGCAACCATACAAGGCCCTCCACTATCTTCTTACTATTTTGAGACGCGATCCCGCGATAATTATCAAAACAGACATCGACACAGAAGACTGCCCCTGCCGCGACCTGATTATTGAACTTGAAGAAAGAGCCGGATACAGCGACGGCGACGAGAGGAGTATACTCTCGCTCGCGATGCTATGGCTCTACTGTAACCTTCAGAGGGCAATGGAATACCTCGACCTGATTGAAGACCCCGAAAACAAACCGGGCATCCCTGAATTTAAATTCTTAATCAACAAATATCTAACTACCACACTCAATTCACCGGAGAGAAACTGATGAAACGCACCGTACTACTTTTCTCGGTAGCATTAGTCTTACTTCTTATGGCCGATGCCTTCGCGCAGCCACAAAACTTCAATACATCACTGCACAAAACCCGTGCCGGTAAATACTTCTGGTACTCAGCCGCCAACGGCGGTTTTGAGGGTTTAACAGGTGTCCCCAATACTCACCCAAACCTTGAGTGTGAAGGATGCCATGGCTCAACCAACGCCGACGGTGTGGCTTACACAGGCACATACGATCCATCGTGTGTCGATTGCCACCCATCGAACAGTATGTTCAACCCCGATTCTCTTAAAGAATCACAGTGCCGCAGCTGTCACTCGAGACAGAGCACTGAAATAAACCTCGGCTATACCGATGTTCACAGAACTGCGGGAATGAAATGCTGGGACTGCCACGGTACGCAGGATATGCACGGTGACGGCATCGCTTACAACTCGATGCTCGCCCCGGGCGCTATGAAGACCGACTGCCAGCAGTCAGGCTGCCACACCACGCTTCCTGCCAACCATGCGGGATACGATCCGCATAACGGGAAACTCCACTGCAGTTCGTGCCACGCCAAAACAGCCATCACATGCTACAACTGCCACTTCGACTCACAGGTCGAACACCACCTGAAGAGACCGCGTCAGCAGTTAAAAGATTTTGTCTTCCTCGTTAACCGTGTAAAAGACAACAAAGTCGGTGTCGGTTCAATGCAGAGCCTTACTTATCAGGGTACCAAATCATTCTTCGCGATTGGCGTTTACAGTGCCCATACCATCGTTAAAACAGGCGCAAGAACCTGTACAGATTGCCACGCCAACTATGGCGGATCGATCCCGGCGATCACTCAGTTCAACTCGACAGGAGCGATCAAATTCGCCACATGGAACCCTGCCGACAGCACAATGAGCAACTTAAAGGGTGTTATCCCCATCCCTAACAACTACCAGACTTCATTCAAGATGGACTTCCTGAAATATATGGGAAGCACTGGTGATCCTGTTGCTCCATCGAAGAACTGGATACCAATAGGTGAAGATGTTGCCGACGGCGCTCACATGCAATACACCGAGCCACTTACTGCCGCGCAAATGTCGAAACTTGGCATGGTTCCAACTTCCGTGGAAGATCAGACCACTTCGAAATTCGATTTCAGACTGGATCAGAACTTCCCGAATCCGTTCAACCCGTCAACCAAGATATCATTCTCGCTTCCTGCTGATGGCGCGACCACGCTACATATCTTCGACAGCAACGGTAAACTGGTTCAGACCCTCGTTGATGGTCAGATGAACAGAGGTATTTACAACTTTACATTCGATGGTGCAAAACTTGCGAGTGGAGTTTATTTCGCCAGACTGACAAGTGGAAAATTTGTCAGCACTCAAAAGATGATTCTCCTCAAGTAACACTTGAGAAGTAAAATCGCTTGCCCCGGCAGCCCTCCCTGTTTAAGAGAGGGCTTCCGGCTTTTTTATTTTAAAGTTTGAGGCGGAGGCCGGCATTAATGCCGAAGAGCGATCCGTTTGATTTTGATTCGGTGTAGGTAACCGAACCACCCGAAACTGTGGTTGTGCTTACGGCAAATTCATGACCGAGGAGGGCATACCTTGCGTTTATATCAAGATCAGCCACGATGCCCAGCCCAATTACAACTCCTGCTCCCACTCCAAGATACTGTTTGGTTTCCGAACTCTCCGCTGATCTCATGTGATATGGATTTCCTGGAAGAGGATCGGGAACTCTTGCCTTTATCGTTCCGAACGAAAGCCCGAGATTAACTTCCGCGTAAGGTTTTACCAAAGCCGGGAGGAAGTAGTATCTCGCGTTCGCCGTAACGGGAATGATCGTCAGCGGGATATCAAGATCGAGACCGGGGTCAGTACCTGTCGCGTCTTTGAAGAGTTTATTGATGTACTCATTGTTGAACTTAAATGTATTAAAGCCCGTGGTGGCTGATATTTCGAACGGGCCCGGGATCGGCAGGATCAAAGTGAAGTAACCGCCATATCCGGTCTTGTAAAGATCGCCCATTTCGCCCTGAGGCATCGCGACACTTCCGCCGACTGCCATCCCGAATTTTGGGATAAGCTGACCAAATGTCAACGGCACGAAAAAGAGCACAAAAAGAAGGGTGAATATCCGTTTCATGAATACTCCGTTATTTTGTTGATGATGATTGATTATTAAATAACGGCGGCAAATATAACACTATTTGCAATTAAACGCGATATACGGCCCTAAAATAAAAAAGCCGCCGGTGCGCGGCGGCTTGATACCATAGATGGTCTGTTAAAGCTTGAAGCGGAGTCCCGCGTTAATACCAAGGAAAGATCCGTTCGACTCACTGTAGGTAAGCGTGTTTCCCGAAGCCATGGCTTGGCTGAACTTCTGACCGAGGATCGCGTATTTAACATTGATATCGAGATCAGCAACGATGCCTACACCGATCAGAACACCGGCACCGACTGTAAAAAACTGCTTTGTTTCTGATACATCGTCTGTCTTAAGGGAAGCAGAACCGCCCGAGGTCGACTCAAGATATACGCTTTTCAGTGAAGCAATTCCAACTCCAGCAGTTACCTCCGCGTAAGGTCTCACACCCACGGGAACAAAGTAGTACCTGGCATTGGCAGTGATAGGGATCAGGCTCAGCGGGGCATCAACATCGAATGTTTTCGATGAACCTGCAAGCTTCAACTGCTCATTAAAGTGATCGCTGTTGAAACCGAACCTGTAATATCCGATCGAGGCAGAAAGTTCCACCGGGAACGGGATAGGCAGAACCAGGGTAACACTACCTCCAATACCGGTCTTGTACATGTCGCCCATGTCGCCGGAGGGGAGCGCGACACCCGCGTTCACCCCGAGGCCAAACTTTGGAACGAGCTGACCAAAGGCCAAGGGGACAAACAACATGAGTGCCAACAGTAAATGTGATTTTTTCATTCTATTCTCCATTTGGTTGATTTGAGTGATTCAGAATTGTGAATATAAATAAAGCCAAATTAAAATAAAAAAAGCGTGATGAATTTCACGCTTTTTTTCCGTAAAAACCTGATCCTGTCAGTTGCTTCGCGCGCGTTTGATGAGAATATTGTTCAGCGCCTTAAAGAGATATTTCACATCGGTCATGAAACCATACTTGTCGAATTCGCGCAGATATCTCTTTTCCGATTCTATTATCTCTTCAAGTGTCTTGGGAAGATCGGCATAGAACGGAGGCAGTAAACCCGGTTTGTGTTTCAGCCTCATCTCTTTCAACTCGTCATCATAAAGACTGAGGTAGTGCTTGCTCAGGGGACGCACTCCGACAAGTTTAAGATCGCCTTTGAAAAAGTTGATGAACATCGGCAACTCATCTATCCACAATTTCCGCATGATTCTACCCCAGTAAGTTACCCGGAAATCATCTTTTATCTTACCGCCTTCCTGAAGGCTGTTTTTCTCAAAAAGGAATTTTTGCAGATACTCGGAATAGGGGTGCATCGTTCTGAACTTGTAGACATAGATCACCTTCCCGTTCTTCCCGATCCTTTTCATCTTAAAGAGTGGTCCGTAAGAAGGTTCTTCGTTGTATTCCGGATCCGAGATCTTTTTTACAGCGAAGTAAGTCTGTTCATTGTAGGCCTTATAGTCAACCACCTCAAATCCGCACGAGACGAGCCTCCCCAGCACTTCCGTGAGTGAATAGACGCGGTTGGAGCCTCCGGTGAGAAAGAAATATATCTTTCTCGTCAGTTTGACTTTAGGGAAAACACGGTGAAACATGAAGTCGACGAAGTAAACGGGCGCTGCAATCCACTTCTGATACTTGTTGAATATCCTCCGCCTTCTTTGGCCGAAGGTTTCGAAGGTACCGATGAAAATACCGTTGTCGGGCAATTTTCTGTTAACAGCCTCGAAGAACTTGTTCAGATATCTGATATGGTTAAGTGTGCGGATGTTCACGAAATCGGCGACTTCATCATCGGGAAGGGACTCCACATTGAATTTCGAGGAAGTGTGGAGAACTTTTGTGGCGGCACTCGCCAGGTTTACATGTTCTCTGATGAATGTAAGTGCCTGCGCGCCTACTGTGTTGGCGATTCTATAGTCGAGCATTAGATTCTCAACAGGCATAGCCTCGCCGAATGAGGTGTTTACCTCATCATGTCTTATCGCGCGGTTATTGGTTGAATCTGTGCTCATGTTTCTATTAGAAAATCAAATTAAAATAATCTGTTTTACGCCTGCATATAGTTATAAAATTTACCGGTTCGAAAATCGCTCTGAAAAAATTGAAAAACTATGATAAATATCACAGATTAAACTACTTAAGGTCTTTTTCCGGTATCGAGTAACTCCATTTTTCAACGCCATCGGTGTTGTAGACCGTGCACTTCAATACCCTCTCCTTGTTCTTGCCTGAAACAGTCATCTTTGCATAATTCCTCTCGGTGAGCAGGGTACCGGGATGCCGGAGGGGATTATCGTCTTTTTCAGCTGAAGTGCTTGGTCCCGCTGAGAGGGTTGAAATTGTAAACTCGTGTAACGGATAGGTCCCCTCTCTCGGCATTATGTCAAGTTCAGTGCTGTGCCTGTCGCCTGTAAGGAAGATCACCCCGGTTATTCCCTCCTCTCTGATCATATCGAGGATCCACTGCCTCTCCTGCTCAAAATTGGAGTAATTCTCAAATCTTTTGGCGGGATTAAGGAACTGGCCGCCCATCGCCACGATCTTGAAAGTGGCGTTGCTCCCGGCGAGCGCGTCGATCAGCCACTCCCGCTGATGCTCTCCAAGCACGGTTCTATCACCTGTTTTGCGCTTGTTCGGTGTTCTGTAATACCTGTTATCGAGCAGGAAAAACTCGACATCAGACCACCGGAACGAAGTTGTGATCCCGGGCTTCCCCTCAACCCCGTAGGTCGGGTTTCCCCAAAACATTTTAAAGACATCCAACGCGTCTTCTTTGTTGCGCCAGCCACGGTCGCTGTCGTTAGGGCCAAAATCGTGATCATCCCATATCGCGTAATGATGCGTCGAGGAAAGAAGTTTCTGCATCTCCGGCAGGGCGCGTGTGTGGGAGTATCTGTAGATCATTCCGTCGCGGGTCGACCACTCCGCCTCCCTCAAATAAACATTATCGCCGAGCCAAAGCATGAAATCGCCGCCTCGCGCGGCCATGTCGCTGAAGATCCTGTAGTCGCCGCCATATGGCTTCCCGGGGCGATCGTAAGGTTCATCATTAATATAAGCGCAACTTCCCGTAAGGAAACTGAACTCCGGAGGATCTTCCCTCCACTCCCACAATTTCTGTGTGACGAAAGTGAAAGGGTATTCCCTCTCTGTTTTTTTTCCATCGATGAAGATGGCATAATTGTATTTTGTCCCGGGCTGAAGCCTCTTCAGTATGATAGAGGCGGTAAATCCGCTTTTTTCCGAAGTGGTGATCTCATCCGAACGGAGTACGGCACTACCCTGCCCTTCAGGGAAATATTCAAGATAAACTTTTGAAGCGCCGCGAGTTTGCAGCCAGATTAGAACTTCTCTTTTTTCGGAGTATCCGGGCATTGGTCCGGAAACAAGCTGATCATTCTGCCCGTTAACCGTCCGGGCGATTAAAAATAAAAATACGAAAGCTACCGAAACCTTGGTCCGGCTAAACATTGACCTTCCTGCAGTGATCACTCTCATTTAAGCTTCCATAATATTTTTAGTTAAGACATGTAATTTAATCACAACAATAGAAATGATGCAAAGATTTTCCCCTTATCACCGTTAATTTTCTGTTAAACTGTCAAAAAAAAATCCCCTGAAGCGGTTTTACACCTCTCCAGGGGATCAAAAGCCTATATTTTTTCGAGCAGGTATCTCAGGGTGGCTGAAGCATCATTGCCGCCGAAAACGGTAAAGACCTTCCTTCCTTTCCCTGTGAGGGCATCCCTGTCACCCATTGCCTGAGCCACTACCAGGGTACCGAACGACATCTTACCGGCACTGTTTCCGGCTTCATCAGGAATAATGGCATCGCCATCGATTCCGGCTATCACCTGAATGAACAGTCCGTGACCATGATCCCCCTTGTGCAACTGCCCGGTCGAGTGAAGGAATCGTGGGCCGTATCCCGTTGTTACCGCGACGCGGTACTTTTTCTGGAATTTCGACCTGATCTCACTCAGGATGGCACCGGATTCAGCTGAAGATCTTACATATGCCTGGATCGAGAGGTAGCTTCTCAGGTCGTCACCCGGGTTACCCTGGTGCAGCGCCTTCATGTATTCGGTGAGAGCATCTTTAAACTCTTTGGCTTTAACATCCGCCACCACTCTAACACCGTTTTCTTCAAACGCGACAGATGGTTCAGGCAATTTTCCCTCTTCGGCGTATTTCCTAAGAACCGCGCGGGCGGATACCTTTGCCGACTCAACATCGGGCTGGTCAAAAGGATGAATGCCGAGCCCCCATCCCGCCACTGCCGTGGCGATCTCCCAACGGAGAAATTCGTAACCGATATAACTCTTATCGGGAACGATTATCTCAACACCCGGGTGACCAGCTTCAACCAGAGCGTCGAACTTCACTTTCAGGGGGTCATCGGAAGTGTCGGCGAGGTAAACAAAAATCCTGTCACCGGCGTATTCCGCCGGTTCAAGGATATCTTCACCCTCGACGGGAAGAATGCCTTTTCCGATTTTCCCTGTGCTTTCAGCTATCAACTGTTCTGCCCAAGGCCCGAAGTGTGAAAACACGCCTGGGGTAATGAATGTAACTTTATCGTACGCGGCCGCGGCTCCTTCCGCCATCAGCACCCCAAGTTGTGCCGGACTTCCACCTTTGGTTTTCGCTTCAGCGATCATAAGAAAGGTTTTGTGCAGCACATCTTTGATGTCGATTCCCATCAACGCGGCAGGAACCATCCCAAAGAGTGAGAGGGCCGAATACCTACCGCCGATGTTGGGATCGTTCAGGAATATCTTCCTGAAACCGAGTGCCCGGGCCATATCTTCGAGTCCGCTACCGGGATCGGTGATCGCCATAAACCTCTTTTTCGCCTCTTCAACGCCGAGTTTTGCTGCAACCGATGTGAAGAAATACTTCATGAAAGAAAGGGTTTCAACCGTTCCGCCTGATTTGGTGGAAACGATGTAAAGGGTCTTTTTATCCGCGAATTTGGCTTCTTTTTCCAGGACTGCCGCAGGGTGCGTGCTGTCGAGTATCTCGAGTGAAAGATAGCCTTCCTTCGCGCCGAACATCCGGGAAAAAACCTCAGGCGCGAGCGATGAACCACCCATACCGAGAAGGAGCGCGTCGGTGAATCCTTCGTTATTAATCTCCTCAACGAACGAATTAATTTCATCAAGTGAAGCAAGAGTGTTCCCGGGACTGTCGAGCCAGCCGAGTCTGTTTGCTATCTCGACCGGTGAATCGCTCCACACGCTGTGATCTTTGGCGAATATCCTATCAGGAATATTGGCCTCGCCGAGTTTCTTCATGCCGCCGGCAAAATTCTCGGCCAGAACGGTCGGGTAACACTCAAATTTGCTTCCATTACGGAGGATCGCGAGTGATTTCTTCTCGACAGAGCCAAGAAGCGAGACAAATGATTCTTCAAAAAGTCTTACACCGTCAATCTGGAGTTTATCGGTAATCGCGTTGATATCGATACCAAGTCCGGCCAGCGCGGCGATCTGCGCCTCAGCTTCTTCCACACCTTTATCGAGTGTGATCTCAAGTTTACTGTGATCGAGGAAGGCATCGATCGTTGCCGGCGGCATCGTGTTAACCGTGGGGTTACCGATCAGTTCGTCAACATAAAGCACATCGGAGTAAGCCGGATTCTTGGTTCCCGTACTTGCCCAGAGGACGCGCTGAGGCATCGCTCCGGCTTCGGCGAGTTTGCCCCACCTCTCACCCGAGAAGAGTTTTCCGAACTCCTTAAAGGCAACTTTTGCATTGGCAACAGCTATCTTCCCTTGGAGCTCTTTGTTACCTGCCTTCTCGAGCGCGGAGTCGCAGGCTGAATCAACACGGCTGACGAAGAATGAAGCAACCGAAGCTACCTTCGATACATCACCACCGTTGGCCTTAAGGATCTCAAGACCTTCGATATAAGCGTTTGCGGTGGCAATATAACTCTCGATCGAGAAGATCAGCGTGGTGTTAACCGAGATCCCGTGTGAGATCAGTTCTTTTACCGCGGGGATGCCTTCTTTTGTTGCAGGCACCTTGATCATCAGGTTCGGCATCTTAACCGCTGTGTAAAGCCTTACCGCTTCCTCGATGGTCTCCTGAGTTTTGTAGGCGAGAGTGGGGTTCACTTCGAGACTTACAAAACCGTCGAGCCCTTTGGTCTTCTCAAAAACGGGGAGCATCATTTCGCAAGCAGTTTTAATATCCTTGATCGCTAACTGCTCGTAGATCTCGAGCGTGCTGTGGCCTTTCGCGAGGAGATCAGCGATCTCGGCGTCGTAGGCGGCACTTCCGGCAATGGCTTTATCAAATATCGTCGGATTCGAGGTAATACCCCTGAGGCCGTCGTTTATCATCGCCTGGAGTTTCCCACCCTGAATGTAGTCACGACTGATAAAATCGAGCCAGAGTGACTGTCCGAGGGCTGCAAGTTCTTCTATTTTACTCATGTTGGTGTCCTTTTCTAAATTTATATCAGGCCCGCGGCTATGTAAGCAGAGCCGTGGAGACCAGCGCTGCTGTCTTTGATCAGGTAAACGGGGGTGTTCTCCACAATGTAACTGAGGCGGCCTTTTGCTTTATATGCCTCGAGGAATGATCCGTCGAGTAACTTGTCGGCGATCTTGGGGGGAATACCTCCACCGAGATAAACACCACCCTGAGCCATCAGTGTAAGAACCAGGTTTCCGGCCTGCTGCCCGAGCACCCTCGTGAAAAGATCAAGCGCCAGCACTGCCAGTTCATCCTTCCCTTCCAGCGCGAACTTGGAGATCATCGCTGCTGTGTCCTCTGTCTCTATGGCTTCGAGGAGTTCAGGGGTCGGCGTGGCTGTTTTGGTCTCATAGAGGAATTTGAAGATACCCCTGAGCCCCAGCCCTGAAGAAATTCTCTCGATGCTTACCCGGCCGTATTCCGCGGTCATGAATTTAAGCATTTCAATCTGGAGGTCATCGATCGGGGCAAAATCGGCGTGACTTCCTTCCGAAGGGATCACTTTAAACTTCCCGTTCTCAAGAGGAACGAGGAAGCCTTGGCCAAGGCCTGTTCCCGGCGCGAGTATGGCCTTCACGCCATATCCGTTTGTAGGTGAACCGGGGTACACGGTGAGGATATCCTCCTCCGCCAAAAACGGCACCGCCGAGGCGAGAGCGTAAAGATCGTTAACGAGTTTAAAGTTGGGGATCCCCGTTTTCTCCCTTATCACCTCTTCATCCATTGCCCAGGTAAGATTTGTGGATGAGCTTTTTCCGTCGACCACGGGTCCGGGCACACCCGCGCATCCTGTCTCAATATTATATCCCGTATCCTTCAGAAAGTGGATGATAATATCTTCAAGACTGTCAAATTCGTTTGAGTTGTAACGCTCTGATTTGTGAGCGATAAGTTTTTTACCTTCCAGAGTAAATACCGAAAGCACTGTTTTTGTGCCGCCGGCATCGCAAGCCAGTATCATCAATTTTCTCCGTAATAATATAATAGTTGTTTCACGGCAACCGGTATGCCTCTGTGTCGAGGAACCAGTAGATGCCTTCGTGCGCGTTGATCACGAGCCCGGCAGGGAAGCTTTCCCTTTCCCGGTTATCGAGTATCAGTTTCAGCACTTCCTTCTTTTCTTTGCCGTGAGCCAGAAATATTGTTGTTAAGCTGTTATTTATCAATTTCCCTGTCATTGTAATTCTTTTCTGCCCTGTGTAAGGGTTTTGCGTCGCGGCCACCGGAACCGACGCACTCATCAGTTTGATCTGCGGCGGAAAAACAGAAGCAGTATGGCCGTCACTCCCCATCCCGAGCAGGCATATATCGATCACACCTTCTGGACCGAGCTCATTCTGAATAACAGAAGTGTAGCGCGCCACTTCGTCCGCGGGGTCGTTCTCACCATGGATCCGGAAAACCATTTCATCATTTATCCCGAGGGGATAGAGGAGGAGTTTCTTCGCGGTACCATAGTTGCTTTCGGGATCATCAGGTGCCACACATCTTTCATCAACCCAGAAAAATTTCAGTCTGTCTTTCCAAGGGGCATCGCTGTATGAATCAACCAGCACCTTGAATAAAAGGGCGGGGGTCGATCCACCCGAAAGCGCCACTGAAACAGTCTCCTTCTGCTCGAGTAACCGGGTGATCTCCCTGTCGAGGAGCGCGGCACACGCCACGGCCGACATTTCAGGATCAGGGTATATTCTGATTATATCCTTCATTTAAAGCTCGCAGAAATTTTCGTCATCGGTCAGGTTCTTGCAGGGATAACGCCAGCTCTGTCCGTTTGAGTTCAAGAGTGCGTCGGCCTCAGCCGGTCCCCAGGTACCTGCCGGATAGCCATAAATTTTTTGAGCCGGATCATCCTTCCAAGCGTTCAGAATCGGGTCGATGAACTTCCAGCACGATTCAAGCGCGTCGCCGCGGGTGTATAGCGTCGAGTCGTTCATCATGCAGTCGTATATAAGCCGCTCGTACGCCTCGGGAAGCCTTCCCTCGCTGAGCTCTGAGTAGTGAAAATCGAGCGAGGCATTCTTTACCGTGTATCCCGCCCCGGGTTGCTTGAGCGAGAACCTTAGAAGGATTCCCTCATCCGGCTGGATCCTGATTATTAGCTGGTTCGTGCCCGATTCATCATCGAAAATGCTCCTGAACAGCCTGTGAGGCGTGTTCTTAAACCTTACAACAATCTCGGTGACACGCGTCGGGAGCCTTTTACCGGTTCTGATGTAGAACGGTATTCCACCCCACCGCCAGTTGTCGATGAAGAACTTCAGCGCCACAAAGGTTTCGGTTCTCGATGCGGGGT
>Ga0116141_10004376_pt1 | contig 11911 bp, 9 predicted proteins | sample AD_UKC097_MetaG_FD_89744 | JGI IMG/M metagenome (GOLD analysis project Ga0116141, IMG submission 89744) | Active sludge microbial communities of municipal wastewater-treating anaerobic digesters from USA - AD_UKC097_MetaG | ecosystem: Engineered > Bioreactor > Anaerobic > Digestate | place: USA... | reverse complement strand
CCGCGTCATCTGGGCGGTGCGATCGACGCCGATGCGGGCGACAAGGCGGCGCGCTTCATGCAGCTGTGCGACGCCTTCGACCTGCCCATCGTGTCGCTGTGCGACACGCCCGGATTCATGGTCGGTCCGGAGGCGGAGAAGACCGCGCTGGTGCGGCACGTGTCGCGCATGTTCGTGACCGCCGCCAGCCTGAGCGTGCCGGTGTTCACCGTCATCCTGCGCAAGGGGTACGGTCTCGGCGCCCAGAGCATGGCCGCGGGCGGCTTCCACGCGCCGTTCTTCACCGTGTCCTGGCCCAGCGGCGAGTTTGGTGCGATGGGCATCGAAGGCGCGGTGCGGCTCGGGTTCCGCAAGGAGCTCGAGGCGATCGAGGATCCCGAGCGCCGCAAGGCCGAGTTCGAGCGCCGGGTGGCCGAGGAGTACGAGCGCGGCAAGGCGCTCAACATGGCGATGTTCCTGGAGGTCGACGACGTGATCGATCCGGCCGACACGCGGCGCTGGATCGTGCGCGGCCTCGCGTCGATCCCCGCACCGGCGCCGCGCAGCGGCAAGAAGCGCAACTGCATCGACACCTGGTAGGCGCTGCGACCTTGCCGCGCGTCGCCCGGCTGCCGGTCCGATCGCTCGATCGACCGTGCGGCGGCCGCGGCCCTCAGCCCCCGAACGCGTAGTCGCGGCCGGGGGCGGCGGCGAACAGCGCCTGCGTGTACGGGTGGGTGGGGGCGCCGAAGACCTGCGCGGCCGGGCCGTACTCGACGACCTGTCCCTTCGACATCACGGCCACGTGGTCGCACACCTGGGCGGCCACGCGCAGGTCGTGGGTGATGAACAGCATCGCCAGGTTCAGCCGGTCGCGGATCTCGTCGAGCAGCCGCAGCACCTGGGCCTGCACCGACACGTCGAGCGCGGACACGGCCTCGTCGGCGATCAGCAGTTCGGGCTCCATCGCCAGTGCACGGGCGATGCAGATGCGCTGGCGCTGCCCGCCGGAGAACTGGTGCGGATAGCGGTCGAGCGCCTTGGGATCGAGCCGCACCAGTTCCATCAGCCGGTTGGCGCGATCCATCGCCTCGTCGCGCGAGGTGCCGTAGTTCATCGGGCCTTCGATGATCGACTCGCCCACCGTGCGCCGCGGATTGAGCGAGCGGTACGGGTCCTGGAAGATGACCTGCACCCGACGCCGCAGCGGCTGCAGCTGGCGCACCCCCATCTTCGCGATGTCGTCGTCGCCGAGCCGCACGACCCCCGTCGTCGGGTCGATCAGGCGGGCGATGCAGCGCGCCACCGTGGACTTGCCCGAGCCCGACTCGCCGACGATGCCCAGCGTCTGTCCGCGCCGGATCTGCAGCGTCACGTCGCTGGCCGCACGCACCTCGTGGCGGGCGGCCAGGAAGCCGCCGCTGCTGTACACCTTGGACAGGCCTTCGGTGGCGAGCACGACCGGCGCCTCGGCGTCGGCGCCGCGGTGCCGCGGCACGATGCTGGGCACCGACGCGATCAGCATGCGGGTGTACGCATGCTCGGGCGCCGACAGCAGGTCGTCCTTTGCGCGCGCCTCGACCATGTCGCCCAGCCGCAGCACGGCGACCCGGTCGGCGATCTCGGCGACGACGCCGAAATCGTGCGTGATGAACAGCACGCCCGTGCCGTGCTTCGTCTGCAGCTCTTTCACCAGCTTGAGGATCTGGGCCTGCGTGGTCACGTCCAGCGCCGTCGTCGGCTCGTCCGCGATCAGCAGCGCGGGCTCGAGCACGAGCGCCATCGCGATCATGATCCGCTGGCGCTGTCCGCCGGACAGCTGGTGCGGATACGACGCGATGATGCGGTCCGGATCGGGCAGGTGCACCTCCTCGATGATCGAGCGGATGCGTGCGCGCCGCGCCGCCGGGTCGAGGTCGGTGTGCGTGCGCAGCACCTCGTCGATCTGGGCGCCGCAGCGCATCACCGGGTTGAGGGCGGTCATCGGCTCCTGGAAGATCATCGACATGCGCACGCAGCGCAGTTCGCGCAGGCGCTGCGGAGTCGCCGCGAGCAGGTCCTCGCCCTGCAGCCGGATCTCGCCCGAGCGCACCGGCAGCTGGCGGGGCAGCAGCCCCATCACGGCCTGTGCGATCACCGACTTGCCCGAGCCGGATTCCCCCACCAGGCAGACGATCTCGCCGGCACCCACCGTCAGGTTCACGTTGCGCACCGCCAGTGCGCGGTCGCCGCCGGCCGGCAGGCCGATCGACAGGTTGCGGATCTCGAGGATGGCGCTCATCGTCAGCCCGCCCGCTTGGCCATCTTGGGGTCGAGCGTGTCGCGCAGCCCGTCGCCGAGGATGTTCACCGCCAGCACGCACACGGCCAGGAAGATGCCGGGGAACAGCACGTTGTGCGGGAACTGCTGGAACTGCACCCGGCCCTCGGCCATGATGTTGCCCCAGGTCGGGATCTCGCTGGGCAGGCCGACGCCCAGGAACGACAGGATCGCCTCGACCAGGATCGCCGAGGCCGCGATGTACGTGCCCTGCACGATCAGCGGGGCGATCGTGTTGGGCAGGATGTGCCCGAACATGATCCTGTAGCGCGGCGTGCCCAGCGAGATCGCCGCCTCGACGTAGGGCTCCTCGCGGATCGACAGCACCAGCGAGCGCACCAGGCGCGTGACCCGCGGGATCTCCGGGATGGCGATCGCGATCACGACGGTGAGCAGGCTCGCACGCCACAGCGTCACCAGCGCGATGGCGATCAGGATGCCCGGGATGGCCATCAGCCCGTCCATCACCCGCATCATCGGACCATCGAGCCAGCGGATATAGCCGGCCGACAGCCCCGCCAGCACGCCCAGCGTGATCGACAGCAGCGCGCAGGCGATGCCCACGACCAGCGACACGCGTGCGCCATACAGCACCCGGCTGTAGATGTCGCGCCCGAACGAGTCGGAGCCCATCAGGAACGTGTGCTTCAGCGTCTCGCCCTCCAGCGTCATGATCTCGCCGGCCGCACCGGGCAGCAGGTCGCGGCTGCCGGGGTCGAACAGCGCCGGATCGACCGTGCCGAGCACGGGGGCGGCGAGTGCGATCAGCACCAGCAGCGCCAGCAGCACGCCGCCGATGCGCACGCTCCAGTTGCGGGCCAGGCGCGACCAGACCGACGTGCGCTGCACGACGGTGGCCGATTCGACCGACAGGGCTTCGTAGGCCTCGTCGCTGAGCGCGGCGCCCGCGTCGGGCCGCCGGGAAGGTGCGGCAGCCATCAGTAACGGATCCTTGGGTCGAAGATCAGGTAGGACAGGTCCACCAGCAGGTTGATCATCACGTACAGGAAGGAGAAGAACAGGATCACACCCTGGATCGTCGGAAAGTCGCGGGCCAGCACCGCGTCGACGGTGAGCCGGCCCAGCCCGGGGATGCCGTAGACCGACTCGGTGACCACCACGCCGCCGATCAGCAGCGCGATGCCGATGCCGATGACGGTGACGATCGGCACGGCGGCGTTGGCCAGCGCATGCCGCATCAGCACCTGGAGCTCGGGCAGGCCCTTGGCGCGGGCCGTGCGCACGTAGTCCTCGGTGAGCGTCTCGGAGACGGCGGCGCGCGTGACGCGGGCGATCAGCGCGATGTAGATCACCGACAGCGTGATCGACGGGAGGATCAGGTGCTGGATGAACGGCCCGAAGCCCTCGGCCACGCTGCGATAGCCCTGCACCGGCAGCCAGCCGAGCCTGATCGACACCAGCCAGATGAGGAGGTAGCCGAGCACGAACACCGGCACCGAGAAGCCCATCACCGAGAAGCCCATCAGCATCCGGTCGAGCCAGCCGCCGTGGCGCCACGCCGCGATCACGCCCAGGGGCACGGCGATCAGCACGGTGATCACGATGGTGACGAGCGCCAGCATGATCGTGGGTTCGAGCCGCTGTGCGATCAGCGACGTCACCTTCATCTTGAAGTAGTACGACTCGCCGAGGTCGCCCTGCAGCAGGTTCATCAGCCAGATGCCGAACTGCACGGGCAGCGGCTTCTCGAGGCCGAGGATCTCGCGGATGCGCAGGATGTTCTCCGGACTGGCGGCATCCCCGGCAATGATCGCCGCGGGGTCGCCGGGGGTCAGTCGCAGCAGCAGGAAGACGAGCACCGCGACGATCAGCAGGACCGGGATCGTCGAGGCGATGCGCTTGAGTACAAAACCGAGCATGAGTTCGCCGTGTTCGGGACGGGAGGGCAGGGCGCGGGGCACGCCCGCAGGACGAGCAACATGCGTGCCCGTTCCGCGGTCGGCGGCGCGCCGACCCGTCCCGCGGTCCGGGAAGCCCCCCTGCCGACGCCACGCGCCGGCGTGGCCACCGCGGGCACCGGTCGCCGCGTGCGCCGCGCGTGATGTGCGCGGCGGCCGCGGCGCACCCGACCTATTTCTGGATGTTCCAGTAGAAGTTGCCGGGGCCGGTCACCAGGCCCTTGACGCCCTTGCGCACGGCGGCCGGGTTGATCGTCTCGCCCAGCGGCACGTGCGTGCCGTACTCGAACGCCTTCTGCTGGATCTGCTCGGCCAGCGCCTTCTTCTTCGCGGTGTCGACTTCGCGGGCGAAGAGGTCGCGCAGCTTCTCGATCTCGGGCTCGTTGGACCAGCCGAACCAGGCGCGGTCGCCGCCGGCACCGATCGCGGCATTCGTCAGCGGGTTCCAGATGTCGGGCGACACCCAGGCGGTGGCGAAGATGTTCCAGCCGCCGGCCGAAGGGGGGTCCTTCTTCGCGCGGCGCGACACCAGCGTGTTCCAGTCCATCGCCTGCAGATCGACCTTGAAGCCGGCCTGGCGCAGCAGGAGCGCGGCCACGTCGGGCAGCTTGCTGATCGACGCGAGGTCGGTGGGCTTCATGATCACGACCGTCTCGCCGTTGTAGCCCGAGGCCTTGAGCAGTTCCTGCGCCTTCTTCAGGTTGCCCTTGCCCATGTTCTGCATCTCGGCGCCCTTCGTCGATGCGTAGGGCGTGTTGCAGGTGAACATCGACGGGCAGACCTTGTAGAACTCGGGAATGCCCACCTGCGCCTTCAGGAACGGCTCCTGGCCGAGCGCCATGATGGCCGCCTGCTTGATCTTCGGGTTGTTGAACGGCGCGTGCAGGTGGTTGAAGCGCAGCATGTACTGGAAGCCGAGCGGATTCGAGTTCACGATCTCGACGTTCGGCGCCGCCTTCAGCGCGGCATACGACTCGTAGGCGGGCTGCTCGATGATGTCGACCTCGCCCTTGGTCAGGGCGTTGACCTGCTGCTGCGCGTCACGCAGTGCGAGGTTCCACTCGACGCGGTCGACGTACACCTTCTTGCCGCCGGTCGTGCCCGACGGCGGCTCGCTTCGCGGCACGTACTGCGCGTTCTTCACGTAGACGGCCTTGTCGCCCGGCTTGTACTCGTCGCGCTTGAACACGTACGGACCCGAGCCGGTGTAGTCGTCGATCTGCTTGTCGGCCGGGGTGTCGGCCACCCGCTTGGGCATGATGAACGGCACGTTCGACGACGGCTTGCCCAGCGCCTCGATCACGAAGCCGCAGGCCTCGCGCAGGAAGATGCGGAACGTGTCGGGGGCGGGCGAATCCAGGTTCTGCACGAACGTGAAGAGCTTCTGGCCCATCGCGTCACGCTTGCCCCAGCGGTTCAGCGACGCGATCACGTCCTCGCCGGTGACCGGCTTGCCGTCGTGGAACTGCAGCCCCTTGCGCAGCTTGAACGTCCACAGGCGCTTGTCGGGGCTCTCGGTCCAGCTCTCGACCATCTGCGGCTTGATCTGGCTGTTGGCGTCGGTGCCGAACAGCGTGTCGTAGATCATGTAGCCGTGGTTGCGGACCATGTACTGCGTGGTCCAGATGGGGTCCAGGATCGCGAGGTTGGAGTGCGGCACCACCTTCAGCACCTTCTCCTGTGCCTGCACGGCCGGTGCGGCCATCAGTGCGCCGACGGTGATGATGCCCGACGCGATCAGCGCCCGGCCAGCCCAAAGTCGTTTCATGCGAACTCTCCGAATGAAGTGACGCCCACCGCGTCGGATCGGCGTTGCGGAACCCGGGCCACCATCCAGGCGCGGGCCGTTTCGTCGGGCAATAGTACTCCGCGGTGGATGCCGTTCCGCGCCGTTCCACCCCCGGGGATTCCACCAAACGACAATCGCCCCGATGGTGCGCGGAGCGAACCGGATCGGGGCGATCGAAGGGTCGGGCGCGGGGCGTTCCGCCCCGCGGCGGTGCGGCCTCGGGCCCAGTCTGGCCGGCGCCGTGTGCGGCGGTACTGACGTCCGCCGGGACCGCGTCCGCCAGCGGCGGCGTCAGGCGACGCTAACCGGGATCTTGCCGATGCGCGCCTGCCATTCCCTGGGTCCGGTCTGGTGCACCGACGTCCCATTGGAGTCGACGGCCACGGTGACCGGCATGTCCTTGACCTCGAACTCGTAGATCGCCTCCATGCCGAGATCGGCGAAGCCGAGCACGCGGGCCGACTTGATCGCCTTCGACACCAGGTAGGCCGCGCCGCCGACCGCCATCAGGTACGCGGCCTTGTGCTTGCGGATCGCCTCGATCGCGACCGGGCCGCGCTCGGCCTTGCCGATCATCGAGATCAGCCCGGTCTTCGCGAGCATCATCTCGGTGAACTTGTCCATGCGCGTGGCCGTCGTCGGGCCGGCGGGACCGACCGCCTCGTCACGCACCGGGTCGACCGGGCCGACGTAGTAGATGACCCGGTTGGCGAAGTCCACCGGCAGCGGCTCGCCCCGGGCCAGCATGTCCTCGATGCGCTTGTGCGCGGCGTCGCGGCCGGTCAGCATCTTGCCGGACAGCAGCAGGGTCTGCCCCGGTGTCCACGAGGCGACCTCCTCGCGGGTGAGGGTGTCGAGGTCGACCCGCTTCGAGCGCTGCGTGTCCGGCACCCAGTTCACGTCGGGCCACTCCGACAGGCTCGGCGCCTCGCAGTAGGCCGGGCCGGACCCGTCCAGCACGACGTGGGCGTGGCGCGTGGCCGCGCAGTTCGGGATCATCGCCACCGGCTTGGAGGCCGCGTGGGTCGGGAACATCGCGATCTTCACGTCCAGCACCGTGGACAGGCCGCCCAGGCCCTGCGCGCCGATGCCCAGCGCATTGACCTTCTCGTAGAGCTCGATGCGCAGCTCCTCGGTCTTGTTCGCGGGGCCGCGCTGCAGCAGCTCGTACATGTCGAGCGGCTCCATCAGCGATTCCTTGGCCATCAGCATCGCCTTCTCGGCGGTGCCGCCGATGCCGATGCCGAGCATGCCCGGCGGGCACCAGCCCGCGCCCATCGTGGGCACGGTCTTGAGCACCCAGTCGACGATCGAGTCGGACGGGTTGAGCATCACGAACTTGGACTTGTTCTCGGAGCCGCCGCCCTTGGCGGCCACCGTGACCTCGACCGTGTTGCCCGGCACGAGTTCCATGTGGATCACGGCCGGCGTGTTGTCCTTGGTGTTCTTGCGCTCGAACTGCGGGTCGGCCACGACCGACGCCCGCAGCACGTTGTCGGGGTGCAGGTAGCCGCGGCGCACGCCCTCGTTGACGGCGTCCGCGATGGAACCCGAGAAGCCCTCGAAGCGCACGCCCATCCCCACCTTCAGGAACACGTTCACGATGCCGGTGTCCTGGCACAGCGGCCGGTGGCCTTCGGCGCACATGCGCGAGTTGGTCAGGATCTGCGCGATCGCGTCCTTGGCGGCCGGGCTCTGCTCGGCCTCGTAGGCACGCGCCAGATGCCGGATGTAGTCGGTCGGGTGGTAGTAGCTGATGAACTGCAGCGCACCGGCGACGGTCTCGACGAGGTCGTCGTACTTGATCACGGTCATGGTGGATTCCTCGCGTGGAAAGGGGGGCGGCGGCGCGCCGCCGGGGCGGGTCAGTGGCCGTCGGGCGGCGCGTTCCGGTGCCTGGGCGCCGGGTGGCCCGCGTGGCTCATCAGGCGGTCGATCAGCGCGATCGCCAGCGCCGACACCAGGAACATGCCGTGGATGATCGTCTGCCACAACAGGGTCTGGTGCGGCAGGGTCCCGGCGGCGATGAAGCTCTTGAGCAGATGGATCGACGAGATGCCGATGATCGCGGTGCCCAGCTTCACCTTGAGCACGTTCGCGTTCACGTGCGACAGCCACTCGGGCTGGTCGGGATGACCCTCCAGGCGCAGCCGGGACACGAAGGTCTCGTAGCCGCCGACGATGACCATGATCAGCAGATTGGAGATCATCACCACGTCGATCAGCGCCAGGACGATGATCATGATCACCGTCTCCTTGTTGCGCTCGGCGATGCCCAGCCGGGCGACGGTGGCGTCGAGCGCGCCCGGATTCCACAGCAGCTCGACGAGGTGGATCAGTTCCTCCACGAACAGGAACACGTAGACGATCTGCGCGATGATCAGGCCGAGGTACAGCGGCAGCTGCAGCCAGCGGCTCGCGAAGATCAGGCGGGGGATGAAGCTCAGCGGCTTGTTCTCGTCCAGCACGGGGCACTCCAGTCGTCGCTCGCCGCCGATCCGGTCGGCGGCCGCGGCGGATTCTATCGGAATCGAACCCGTCAGCGCCCTCGGGCCGGCATGGGCTCCGGCGGGCGGCGCCGGGCACGCTGCCGTCCGGGTCGTAAGGTCTGTGTAAGCTTGCATCGCGAGCGTGGCGTAAGCAGTCCGTAAGAGTGGCTGCATAACTTGCCGCGCTGTCAGCGCGGGTCCGTTCCGGGGCCCGCGACCGCATCACGATGGCTCGACGAGGGGGAAGCAAAATGGCAGGTGAGATCGAATCGGTGTTGGAGGAATCGCGGGTGTTTCCGCCGCCCGAGGCGTTCGTGCGCCAGGCGACGATCGCCGGCATGGAGCAGTACCAGGCCATGTGCGCCAACGCGGCGCGCGACCATGCGGGGTTCTGGGCGCGCCTGGCCCGGGAGCAGGTGCTCTGGCACAAGCCGTTCACCCGGGCGCTGGACGAGTCGAACGCGCCGTTCTACAAGTGGTTCGACGACGGCGAGCTGAACGTCTCGTACAACTGCCTCGACCGGCATCTGGGCACGCCGGTCGAACACAAGACCGCCATCCTGTTCGAGGCCGACGACGGCACCAGCACCGCGGTCACGTACCGCGAGCTGTACCACCAGGTCTGCCGCTTCGCGAACGGCCTGAAGGCGCTGGGGTACAAGAAGGGCGAGCGCGCGATCATCTACATGCCGATGTCGGTCGAAGGCGTGGTCGCGATGCAGGCCTGCGCACGCCTGGGAATCATCCACTCGGTGGTGTTCGGCGGGTTCTCGGCCAAGAGCCTGCAGGAACGCATCCAGGACGCCGGCGCCACCCTGGTGATCGCGGCCGACGAACAGGTGCGCGGCGGCAAGACGATCCCCCTGAAGCCGGCGGTCGACGAAGCGTTTGCGCTCGGCGGCTGCGAATCGGTGCGCAAGGTGGTGGTGTACCAGCGCACCGGCGGCCAGGTCGCCATGACGCCCGGCCGGGACGTGACCTGGAGCGAGGTCGTCGCCGGCCAGGCCGACACCTGCGCGCCCGAATGGGTCGACGCCGAGCATCCGCTGTTCATCCTGTACACGTCCGGCTCGACCGGCAAGCCGAAGGGCGTGCAGCACGCGTCCGGCGGCTATCCGCTGCACGCGATGCTGACGATGAAGTGGACGTTCGACATCAAGCCGAGCGACGTCTTCTGGTGCACGGCCGACATCGGCTGGGTGACGGGCCACACGTACGTCACCTACGGCCCGCTGGCGGTCGGCGCCACCGAGGTGGTGTTCGAGGGCGTGCCCACCTACCCGAACGCGGGCCGGTTCTGGCAGATGATCCACAAGCACAAGGTCAGCATCTTCTACACGGCGCCCACGGCGATCCGCTCGCTGATCAAGGCCTGTGATACCGATCCGGCCACGCATCCAGGCAGGTTCGACCTCTCGAGCCTGCGGCTGCTCGGCTCGGTGGGCGAGCCCATCAACCCCGAAGCCTGGATGTGGTACTACAACCAGGTGGGCGGCGGTCGCTGCCCCATCGTCGACACCTTCTGGCAGACCGAGACGGGCGGGCACATGATCACGCCGCTGCCGGGGGTTACGCCGCTGGTGCCCGGCTCGTGCACGCTGCCGCTGCCGGGCATCGAGGCCGCGATCGTCGACGAGGCGGCGCACGACATCCCGAACGGGCAGGGCGGCATCCTGGTGGTGAAGAAGCCGTGGCCGTCCATGATCCGCACCATCTGGGGCGACCCGGAGCGGTTCCGCAAGAGCTACTTCCCCGAAGAGCTGAAGGGGTACTACCTCGCGGGCGACGGGGCCGTGCGGCACCGCGACACCGGCTACTTCCGGATCACCGGCCGCATCGACGACGTGCTGAACGTGTCCGGCCACCGCATGGGCACGATGGAGATCGAGTCGGCGCTGGTGGCCAATCCGCTGGTGGCGGAAGCGGCCGTGGTCGGGCGTCCGGACGACCTGACCGGCGAGGCGATCTCGGCCTTCGTGGTGCTCAAGGGGGCGCGTCCGGCGGGCGACGAGGCGAAGAAGATCGCGGCCGAACTGCGCAACTGGGTCGGCCAGGAGATCGGGCCGATCGCCAAGCCGAAGGACATCCGCTTCGGCGACAACCTGCCGAAGACCCGCTCCGGGAAGATCATGCGCCGGCTGCTGCGCGCGATCGCCAAGGGCGAGGAGATCACGCAGGACGTGTCGACGCTGGAGAACCCGGCGATTCTCGAGCAGCTGAAGCAGAACAACTGAAGGACCCGGTCGCACGGGCGCGCCGCGAAGCGTGCGGGCGTTCGTGCACCGGAGGGCGCCACCGCGGCATCAGACCGCGGGGTGCCGCAGGAGGAGGACCCGCAGTGCAGCTCGTATTGGCGTTGATCCACGAACTGGTGAAGTTCGCCGGGCTGCTGCTCCTCGGGCAGGGGCTCGTGTTCGCGCTGAGTTTCGGTCGGCACGAGCAGAACCCGATCTACCGCGGGTTCCGTTTCGTGACCGGACCGGTCGTGCGCGCCGTGCGCCGCATCACCCCGGCGGCGGTGCTCGACCGGCACGTGCCCGTGGTCGCGTTCCTGATGCTCTTCTGGCTCTGGGTGATCCTGATCTTCGTGCGCCGCGCGCTCATCCTCGAAGGGGCAGGCTGAGATGCATGCGCTGATCCGTGCGCTGACGGTCGCGTTCCATCGCCAGTGCGCCACCTGGGCGGTGATCTTCAATCGCACCGAGGCGGCGCTGCGGCACTGGGAGGCGGTGCGCGCGCTGCGGCCGCACGACCCGGACGTGCTCGGCGCGCTGGCCCACCTGCGCGCGCAGCTCGGACAGCGCGAGGCGGCGCTCGCGCTGCTCGGCCAGGTGGTGCAGGTCGCGCCCGACCGTGCGGCCGCCTGGTTCAACCTCGCGTTCATGCGGCAGGAGGGCGGCCTCCACCTCGAGGCCCTCGAGGCCTTCGACCGCGCGCTCGCCCTCGACGACAGACTCGACCGCGCCTGGTACGGCAAGGCGCTTTCGCTGATCAAGCTCGGACGCGTCGAGGAGTCGATCCCCTTGCTGACGAAGAACACCGAGCTGCAGCCGATGAGCCCCTACGGCTGGTACCAGCTCGCGCACGCGTACCACCGGCTCGGCCGGCCGGACCGGGTCGAGAAGGTGATCCGCAAGCTGGCCGGGTTCGAGCCGAAGGTCGCACAGCAGCTCGAGCGGGAGACCGGCGTACGCGTGGGCGTCGAGACGCCGTTCTGATCCGCACGCAAAGAGTTCAACTCGTACCGGGGGAGGGCGCACACCGGAAACTGCCGCATCGGACAACAAAGAGATCGATTCGAGATCCATCCATTGGAGGAGCACATGCAACAGACCGAAAAGCACCGCGAGTACTGGCGCAGGAACTTGCGGATCACGGCCATCCTGATGGTCATCTGGTTCGTCGTCACGTTCGTG
>Ga0116141_10004373_pt1 | contig 11913 bp, 10 predicted proteins | sample AD_UKC097_MetaG_FD_89744 | JGI IMG/M metagenome (GOLD analysis project Ga0116141, IMG submission 89744) | Active sludge microbial communities of municipal wastewater-treating anaerobic digesters from USA - AD_UKC097_MetaG | ecosystem: Engineered > Bioreactor > Anaerobic > Digestate | place: USA... | reverse complement strand
TACAACTCCTTCATTTCAAGGTAATACACCGCCGCGTCACAGAGTTGCTGTACGCAGTTGCCGAGGGTCAAACCGAAATTCGCCCACCAGTCCTTGTTAAAGATCGATCCTGTCCCGGCAAAGGAAATGACGATCTCGTCCGTGGCTAAGTTTCTGAATGCTGTGGCTTCAAAACCACTGCTTGTAACATCATGTGCCCCTTCAATCTCCGGCCAATCGTCAGCCACGGGAAACCAGTTCGCCTTGTTACGCGTTGACTGATATGATCGTCCTGCCATCAAAGCATATTCAAAATCTGCCGCCATGTTTATCTCCTTTCAGTCTTTTTATTTCTGGAATAACCGGTCACACGGACAATATTCACCAGTAAATCTCTGGCGACTACATTCTTTCACGCAGGCTTCATATGAAGGCTGATTCTTAAACCTTCCGATTCCTACCCATCGACTTTTGCCATCTGTAACCTCTTCGGGACATCCAACTTCACTCGCCTCCCTGGCGGACAGCCGTCCCCTGGCAATCTTTTTCAGATGCGGTTCCAGATAACGGTTTTCTTCCTTGATTTGGGCGATGGTGAGCGTTCCGGTTTGATTTTTAGGTTTTGGACTCCCAACAACAACATTCGCTTCCATCAATTCCGTGGGGAATTCTTCCAGCTTGATACGCTGCCAGGTCTTGCCGTCGTACCTGAAAAAGACATAAGGGGGATTGGGACGGCCCCAGTAGTTGTAGGAAATGCACCCTGCGGGAACCGTGGCGATATATGGTGTGCCCTGTACAAACCCCATCGTCACAAACATCAGAGGAGATCCTTTGGGTGGCAGTTCTTGATTGATCTTCCAAGTAATGATTTTGTTTGTTCCCGGAACGGGGAAATCCCATTTTTCTTCCAAGACTTCGCGTTCCTGGCTAGCCAAATATGGGTAATCTCCCAATTTCTGCGACCGGTCCACGATGATCGTCTGGCCGTCGTGGAGCAGGACCTCCTCTTTCCACCACGCCGAATGCCCTAAGGCGCAACCGCTCAAAAACAGGGAGAGCAGCAAGATGATCACCACCGAAAACAAAAGTCTTTTTCGCTCCACTTTCCGTTCACTTTTATCCTTTGGTCTTCTTTTCATGCCACGCACCTCCTCGTTGATTTTCTCCTCAAATACAATTGAATGCCTGTATTCATTTAATTCTATTAGCTTATTGTCGTTTACAGCGTCTGTTGCGAGACCAATACAGAAAGCAATGACGATGGTTCTCAAGCTGCCGCTTCGGGTAACCATATGGAAATTTGGAACTTACCGGGGAATTGAATAGCGATCTTTGAATTCTGGATAGAATGATGATGTGTCCGCTCCCCCCGGATATGGATTTAATAATGAAATCTTTCCTATTGGTCAAGATTTGAATGAAACAAAGTTCCTTAGGCCGATAGAAAATATTTCATACTTGGACGCATCGGATAATAGGGGGAGTGTCCCCGTATTTTCCAGGAATGTAGACAGAATCTCGCCATCGACGACGATATTCTGAACGTTCCCTTCCCGTTGTGTAAGATTCTCATCACTGAAGCTGAACAATTCCGGCGCTAAAAAGCTCAGGTAGCCCAAACTGTACAGGGCGTCCGGATTTCCTCCTTGCGGCGTGGTCAGGTACGTGATCAGATCGTTCCGGACCGACTCACAGCAGCTGTTACTGAACGGCGCCTGGTCAAAGGTTGTGGCTTGAACGTTGAACAACACGCCTAATATGGCGGCAATACCGCCACCGAGGGAATGACCCGTAAAGGTGATCCGGTTGCCGTAAAACTCCTTCATTTCAAGGTAATATACCGCCGCGTCACAGAGTTGCTGTACGCAGTTGCCCATCGTCAAACCAAAATTTGTCCACCAGTCTTTGCTGGTCAGAACAAAGCCCGGACCCGTCCCGGCAAAGGAAATGACGATTTGGTCCGTTTCCAAATTCTTGAAAGTAGATGCTTCGAATCCACTGGAAGTTTCAGGAATTCGAGATACAAGGGCCCATTTATCTGGAACAGGGAAACGATTGATGTCCGCACGTGTATCAAAATAAGCTCTGCCAGCTAATAATGCATAATCCACATCTGTTGCCATTGCGATTCTCCTTTCAATGTGTAATTGATAATCGGAAGTTCATGATAGCATTACTATTTTCTTTGCTGTTGCTCCTTAAAATCCATAAATTTACGTGCCACTGGATCGTTTGGTAATATCCAGCCACCCTTATAATAAATGAGTTCCTCGCAATCCATTGTCTGTGCCGACTTGACAGGTTGACGCATGATCTTCTTCAGATGTGGTTCCAGATAGCGGTTTTCTTCCTTGATTTGGGAAATGGACAGCGTACCGGTTTGATTTTTAGGTTTTGGACCCCCAACAACAACATTCGCTTCCGTCAATTCCAGGGGAAACTCTTCCAGCTTGATGCGCTGCCAGATATTACCGTCGTACCTGAAGAAGACATACGGCGGGTTGGGACGCCCCCAGTAGTTGTAGGAAATGCAGCCCGCAGGAACGGTGGCGATATAGGGCGTCCCATTTATAAACCCTATCGTTACCAGCATCAGGGGGGTTCCCTTTGGCGGCAGTTCCTGGCTTATCTTCCAGGTAACAAGCTTGTACATTCCCGGAACGGGAAAATTCCATTTCTCCTCCAGAATTGAACGATTTCGGCTGTCCACATAACGGTACCCGCCCAGTTTCCGCGACCGGTCCACGATGATCGTCTGCCCGTCATGGAGCAACACCTCCTCCTTCCACCACGCCGAATGCCCCAGGGCGCACCCACTCAAAAACAGGCTCAGCAGCAAGATGATCACCGCTGAAAACAAAAGCCTTTTACGTTTGACAACCCGTTCACTTTCATCCCCCGGTCTTTCTTTCATGCCGTGTACCTCCTCGTTGATTTTCTCTTCAAATACAATTTAATGCCCGTATTCATTTAATTCTATTAGCTTATTATCGTTGATACCGCCTGGCGTGACGGCCAATTGGAAAAACAACGACAATGCTTCGCAAGCTGCCGCTTTAAGTAACGATGAGTAAATCTGAAACTTGTGGAGGGATCAGAGAGTGATCTTTGAAATCTGCATAGAATTGTGCCATGTCCGTTCCCCCCGGATGTCAATGTAATAATGAAATCTTTCCTATTCGTCAAGATTTGAGTTAAACGACCTTAGGCCAATAGGAAAGATTTCATACCTTCATCTGTCAGCCTGTCACAGCTCTTGCCGCCGTAGAGAACATCGTTGGCCAGGCCGCCGGTGAGTTCGTCCCCCTGATCGCCGCCGATCATGAACGCCCGGTCAGTCCCGGCCGTCGCCTTCAAGGCCGGTCCCCCAGCCTGGACGTACCAGTCCTCCGTGCCCGGCAACTCACTCAACGCAGCAGCCTTTTCCTCCGGATTCCAGGTGTTCAGGTAGGCATCAAAATAGAGGCTGTAGCCCTTCGCCTGGGTCAGGGTCGGGGCCACATCGGAAAACTTGAAATGCAGGCCGCCGCCCTCCGTGATGCCATTGGTATTGAAAAGTTTCTTCTTATCGTCAGTCGCTGCTTGTGCGTTTTTAGCGTACATCTGCATGGCAAAAGCGATCAGCGCCTTCTGCAGGGCTTCGTTCGTCGCGCTTAAACCGCCCTGCACGGCGATTTTCTGTAAATCCTCGGTGAAACGGGTGAGCATGTTGGTTTTTTGAACAAAAGGTTCGCCAGCGCTATCAACGCCAATTTCATAACGAAGCAGTCATTCCTGGAAATTTGCTATACCAGAATTATCACTTGCATAATGGTAGAAGAGATTTTCATCAACCATCATGGCATAAAGTGATTTCAGTTGTGCCGACAACTCCCTGAATTCCGGCTTCATGATAAACAGGGCAATCGTCGCTGTGGCATGGAGGTCTGCAGGCGCTACGCCGACAAACTGATGGGGAAGCGGTATCTGCTGCCCGATGAAATTGTCTCGTAATCCAAGCATGTAAGGCTCGTGAAGACTCTCTCCTACAACGTAAGTGTTCGTCACGAGTCCCGCCCGCGTAGCCAAATTGGTAAAGGTGAACAATTCAGGCGCCAACAATTGGAAATTTTCACGGGAATAAAGGGCCGGATTCCCTCCTTGTGGCGTCGTGAGATAATCGATCAGGTCTTCCCGTATTGCCACCGTGGCACTGTTACTGAACGGCGCCTGGTCGAATGTAACGGCCTTGACATTGAAAAACACCCCGATCAGCGCTGCCAAGCTGCCGCCCAGGGATTGCCCGGTCAAGGTAATAGTCGCCTTTGGATATTGTTGATATTGTTGCTTAATCATCAAATAATAAGCCGCGGCCTGCCGAAGTTGATCACAACAGGAACCTGTTGCCAGATCGTAATTTGCCCACCAGTCCGGTTGACTGATCACTGACCCCGGCCTCGTCCCGGCATAAGATATAACGATTTCGCATCCTTTCCCTTCGTTTTCTATGGTGGGGGTTCCGCGAACATAAGCTACGGCTTCAAATCCGCTATTTTCTAATATTTGTGGAGACCCATATATTTCCTACCAATTATTTGGAACAGGAAACCAGTTATTTTTATTTTGACGAGTTGACTGATAGGCTCGTCCAGCCAGAAGTACATAATCCAGTTCACTTATATCTCCCATTACTAATTCCCCCCAGTCTTCGTTTTATTTTTAAAAAGTCTGTTACATGGGCAATATTCACCTAAGAATCTCTCTTGTTCACACTTTATAATACAAGCTTCGTATGATTGTTGGCCCTCGAATCTACCAATACCAACCCACTTCCCCTTGCCATCCGTAACTAATTCAGGATACCCGACCTCTCGATCAGAGAGCCCCCCTCTGATTATCTTGGTCAAATATAATGGTTGTTTGCGGTTATTCTCTTCCCTGACTTGCACAACTGAAAGAGTCCCTGTTCGCCTGTTCGATCTGGGTTGGCCGACTACGACATTGGCATCCGTAAATTCTTTTGGAAATTCCTCCAGTGGAATACGTACCCATGACTTGCCATCGTACTTAAAAAAAACATATGGCGGATTCGGGCGCCCCCAGTAGTTGTAGGGTATGGTACCGCCCGGCCACGTGGCAATATAAGGTGTCCCTTGAACGAAACCGACCATTATCAGTATAAGACTCTCCCCCTCTGGAGGAAATCGCTGATTAACTCGCCAGGTGACGACCTTCCGCGTCCCGGGTACGGGGAAATCCCACTTTTCCTCCAAAACGGTCCGCGCATAGGCGGGTGCATCCAACGTCCGGTATCCACCCAGTTTCTGCGACCGGTCCACGATGATCGTCTGACCGTCGTGGAGCAGGACCTCCTCCTTCCACCAGGCCGAATGCCCCAGGGCGCAGCCGCTCAAAAACAGGCAGAGCAGCAAGATAAGCACCACCGAAAACAAAAGTCTTTTATGTTTATATCCCTGTCCGCTTTTAACCTTTGGTCCTTCTTTCATACCGCGCACCTCCTAAATGGGGCCAGTGCCCCTTTTTGTTAAGCTATCTTATCGATTTCACTTTGCTATTCCATTGTACCGACTCGTTTCATGTATATTGACCAAGTCAAATGACGAAGCGACAACAACACATCGAACTCAAAAGTACGGTATTGCGTGGAAATCTGGAACTTGCGGCGGGATTGAATATGAATGTCGATCTTTGAGATTTGAATAGAATGGTGGCGTGTCCGTTCCCCCCGGATATGGATTTAATAATGAAATCTTTCCTATTGGTCAAGATTTGAATGAAAAAAACATCCTTAGGCCGATAAGAAATATTTCATACTTGGACGCATCAGCCTGTCGCCGCCGCCGTCAAAAATCACATCGTTACCGTTGCCGGTTCTGAATTTGTAGTCATCATTTCCCGTTGCGCCGATCATGGTGTCATTTCCCGTGCCGCCCGTTAGATCGTCATTGCCGTTGCCCCTTATCTCACCTTCAACCCCTCATCGAGATACTTGATCACCGGGAAGAGGAAGAATTCGAGGACCCTGCGTTTCCCGACGTTGATTTCAGCGGTGACGGTCATCCCCGGCTTCACCCGGTAGACCATCCCGTTTTTCGTCTTCAGTTCTTCGGAAAGCATACTGACGTGGAGGGGGTAGCCGCCGGGCTGCTGTTGCTGATCCTGGTCCAACCCCGCCGGTTGCCGGTTCTTCTCCTGCTCATCCACGCTGAACGGCGAGATGGTTTTAACCTTCCCCCTGATGGTTCCGTATTTCTGAAAATCGAACGTATCCACCTTGATGACACAATCCTGATGCTGTTTCACGAAACCGATATCCCTATTAAATACAATGGCATTGACGATCAGGGGCGTTTTTTCGGGAACGATGCCCACTACCGGCTGGGCCGTCGTCACGACACCCCCCAGGGTTTTGACCGGCAGGAGATACACATAGCCGTTCACGGGGGCGGTAATGAACTTCTTCGCCTTCCGAAACTGCAGGCTGCTCACCTCCGCCTCCAGCATGTTCTTCCCTTTCAGGCTTTCGGAATATTCCGACAGGAGTTTTTCCCGGAAGCCGTTCCGGAAAGTGTTCATTTCATCTTCGATCCTCGCGAGTTTGGCTTCGGTCTGCGCGGCCTGTCCTTCCTTAACTTCCCATTCCCGCTCCAGGTTCATCCGCTCTTTCATCTTCTCCCGGTAGCGGTTTTCCGCCAGGGCGCCCGCTTCGAACAGGGCCTGGAAGCGTTCTTCATCCTCCTGCGCCATGGCCAGAAGGTCACGCAACCGGCCGATCTCCTTCGTGAATGTGTTGAGTTCCGTCCTGGCCTCCCGCAGGGCGTTTTCCTTTTCATGGATGCCGGAGAGGTACTTGTCGCGTTGCGCCCGGTACTGGGACAGCTGCATCAGCACCGATTCCGGGGGATAATCCTTCCCGGAGGGATGGAACGGACGGCCCGACAGGACGGCATCGATCCTTTCCATGGCCAGCCGTGAAAATTGCAGATTCCGGCTCTTGCCTTCCAGGTCCGCCGTATCGACCGAGGGGTCGATTTCCATAAGAATTTCGCCCTCCTTGACAAAATCACCCTCCTTGACGTGGATACCCGTAATAATTCCGGTTTCCAGGGGCTGGAGCACCTTGACGTCGCCGAAGGGAATGATCTTGCCGCGGGCGGTGACCACCACATCGACCTTGACCAGATAAAGGCCCAGTAAAACCGCGATCATCAGGGCGATAATGGTCCAGAGGAAGTACGTCCCGAGCGGATTGGGCGGGCGCTCCTCGATCTCGGCCAGGATCGGCCGGAAATCATGATGGTCTTTCATCACAGACGGTTTTCCTCCTGCTGCTGATATAGATAGGCGTATAGACCGCCCTTTTGCATAAGCGATTCATGGTTGCCCGCCTCGACAATTTTACCCTTGTCGATGACCAGAACCCAGTCGCAGGTTCTCATGACCGACATCCGGTGGGCGATGAAGATGACCGTCCGGCCTTTCCGGATCAGGCCGAGATTGTTTTGAATCATCCGCTCTGATTCGTAATCGAGGGCGCTTGTCGCCTCGTCGAAGATGAGGATGTTCGGACTGGTGATCAGGGCCCGGGCAATAGCGATCCGCTGTTTCTGCCCGCCGGACAGGGAGGAACCCCGCTCCTCGACGGGGGTGTCGTAGCCCATGGGCATTTCCGAAATGAATTCGTGGGCGCCGGCGATGCGGGCCGCCTGGATGATCCGTTCCATCGACGCCTCCGGCGCACCCATGGCGATGTTTTCCCGGATCGTGCCGCTGAAGAGGAAGCATTCCTGAAGGACGACGCCGGTTTTATACCGGAGGAAAAGCGGGTCCAGATGCCGGATATCGACGCCGTCGACGAAAATCGATCCTTCCACGGGCAGATAAAGCCGCTGGATCAGCTTGGCGATGGTGCTTTTGCCGGAGCCGCTCCGGCCGACAATGCCCACCATCATCCCCGGTTTGATGTCAAAGCTGACCCGGTCCAGCACCAGGGGGCCGTCGGGGGTGTAACGGAAGGAAACCTCTTTCCCGACGATGCCCCCCTGGAGCTTCTCCACGGTGAGCGCACCGCCGACCACTTCCGGCGGCGTGTTGATGATATCGCCCAGCCGGTCCAGGGAAAGCCGGGCCTGCTGGAAATCCTGCCACATGTGAACGAGCCTGAGGATCGGTCCGCTCAACTGAGAGGAAAACATCTGGAAAGCGATGAGCTGCCCGACGCTCATACTGCCGTTAAAGACTTCGCTCACTCCGAAATAGATGACCGCCAGGGTCATCATCTTCTGCAGTGTCTGGGAAGACGTAACGGCTACGTTGCCGAGGTTGGAGAGCCGGAAAGCGGAGAGGATATATTCACCGAGGCTCTTTTCCCAGTCCTTGACCATCTTCCCTTCGATGGCGAGGGATTTCACCGTCTGAATCCCCGTGATCGACTCCACCAGGAAGGACTGGGCGACGGCACCTTTGTGAAACTTCTCGTTCAGAAGGACATTGATCATCGGGGTGGCGAAAAAGGAAATCAGACCGATGGCCAGGATGAACCCGAGGACGATAAAAGTCAGCCTGGGGCTGTAAACCGCCATGATGACGATGAACACGACGGAAAAGACCGTATCCAGGAGCACCGTGAGCGAGATGTTCGTCATGAACTGCCGCAGATTTTCCAGTTCCCGCACCCGGGCGATGATGTTGCCGACCTTCCGGACTTCAAAATAACGGAACGGGAGCGACAGCAGATGCCGGTAAACCTTGGCCCCGAGGCTGGCGTCGATCTTGTTCGCCGTATGATAAAGAAGGTAATTCCGCATGAGGTTCAAGACGGCGTCAAAGAGCAGGACCGCCATGAAGGCGCCGGCGACGACTTCGAGGGTGGTCAGGGCGTGGTGGGCCAGGACCTTGTCGATGATCACCTGAATGAACAGAGGGCTGACCAGGCCGAAGATCTGGATGAAGAAAGATGCGGAAATCACGGAGGAAAACACGGACCGGTGCTTGAAGAACTCCTTGAAGAGCCACTTCATGTTCAGGAAAAACTCCGTCTTCGTGAACCGGGGGTAAAGGGCGATCAAGCCGCCGCCCCAGATGGCCATAAAATCGTCGACAGACAATTCGCTCATCTTTTTCTCGGCGCAGTCGAAGATCATCATCCGCTCTTCCTTTTTCCCCAGGAAGACATGGTAGGTGTTTTCTTTCGACAGGATGATGAACGGCGCGGGATATTTGACCAGTTCGTCGATATTGCGCAGGTGTTTGAGCCGCGCCCGCATGCCGTGGTCCTTCAGAATCCTCAGGATCTCTTCCGGCTTCAGTTCTTCCTCGACGAAATAACTTCGTTTGATCGCCTGGATGTCCATGGCGACGGCGTGAATTTTCGAAACGACTTCAATACTGACAAGACCAGTTTCCATAGAACTCTCTCATGAAGCTGCCGTAATCCGATTCAATGGCCAGCCGCTTTTGATAAACCCCCAGGGTTGTTTCCGTGACCCTCATGTCACGTACGATTTGAAGATAATCCTTTTCCAGCTCCAGCAGGTCTGCGCGGCCCCGTTGCCCCAGCACGGCCGCTTTGCCGGAAATGACGCGCAGCTTTTCGTACTGCTCCGCCAGCTTCCGGTAATGCCTCAGCGCCCTGGACAGTTCCGTATAGCCGGTGTAGGCGGTGCGCAATTCCCGCTTCCTCTCCTCGATGGTGGCTTTGATGCTTTCTTCCTGCTTTTTGATTTCCTCGCTGGTTTTGACGCGCTCCCACTTCCTCGCTCCGCCGTCGAAGATGGGCAGGGAAATCAGAATTCCGGCGTTATATCCGCTTTCCCGGATATCCTTGAGGGCGTTGTCCATGTTGTCCGTATCGCTGCCGTAATAATCGTACCGCCCGTACATGGACACATCCGGCAGATAATTGTTGAAAGTCGACTTGGCCTTGAGCTGCAACGCCTCCAGTTCTTTTCGCCGCGCCTTGAGTTCAGGCGTATCTTCAATTTGATGCGCTGCCGGTTCGGCCACTTCGCCGTCCGTTTCGGCGGTCAGGATTTCAAATTCATCCGTCGCCGTAAAGGTTTTTGCCGTGTAGCTGTTGAGGGCGTCCAGGTTCTCCCGGAACGCCTTCATCAGCGTCGCCTGTTCCTTTCTGGCGCTTTCCAGGTCCGACTCCGCCTTGACCACTTCTTCCTGTGAGGCCTCGCCTCCGGCCAGAGCCTGATTCCGGAGATCAACCAGGTCTTGCAGCGCCTTGACGATCTGTTCGCCGTATTTCAGCCGGACTTTTCCTTCCGCCAGACGGCCGAAGAGATCCGTCATGTCCTTGGCCAGCTTCTTGGATTCCGTTGTGCAGTCGAATAACGCGGCGTCCCGTAATTTTTGATAGTAGGAGGCTTCGTAGCGTTTCTTATACCAGGAGGAAATCTCGTACTGACCGGACAGGTAAGCCAGGGAACGCCAGGAACTCTCACCGCCGACCACCTCGGAATTCACGGACTGGATGTCCTGGGTGTCTTTATCGAGGTTCTCGTACCGTTCCAGACGTCCCGCCAGGGTCAGTTCGGGATAGAGACCGGCGAAAACCTGCCGGTAAGAGGCATGGGCAATCTTGACGTCCTGTTCTTTGACTTTCAAGGCGGCCGAGGCATGAATTGTATCTTCAATGACGCCGCGATAGGTGATCGACTCGGCCCCTGCGACTGCATTGAACCAGAGAATACAGAGAACGGTCAGAACCGCAATGACTGGATAGGAGCGTGAATTGAATCGTTTCTTGAACAATGGCACCCAATTCCTTGCAACCGCTGAAATGAGTCGAGCTAAAACTATCTAATCGTGCAAAGCAAATATAAGAACTGGAACTTTTCTTGGAGATAGTTTGTGAAATCAGGGGATGAGCCGTGAATGGTCCGCCTTTGAGAAAACGGTATGGATAAAATCAGAGAATTGTTGACTCCCCCCGGAATGGTGCTGGAATATTGGATTTATCATCTTTTGTCAAGAGGGGAATTCAATAGCATTATTCTCTCCTTGACACGCTTGGCCCGTCAAGCTACAGTCCCGGTAAATTTCAGGATTTCCGGATAGATACAAAAAAGGCGGCGAGCAGGTATAGATAAAAAGCCGAGTGCAGCATTTCATTGTACAAACGATCTGGGGGTGAATCATGTTCAAGTGAATTCATTTATTATTCTGGGTAGTTTTACTTTTTGTCTTCTTTGTCCCGGCTGTTTTTGCGGCCTCCCCTGCGAGCCAGGCGCCGAAACCTTATCAACCGCACGATCTGGGCATCAAGGCATCCGATCTGATCGTTCAGATTAACTTTACATCTCCGGGCGCCGGAGCCAAGTGTCGGGTGGGGACAAAAAAGCCGATTCTCTGGACGGCCGATCCCGCCAAAGTCGGCCCCCTGGTTAAAGTCCTGCTCATCCGGAAGGATCAGGTGCAAACCGCTAACGGTTATCAGGCTCAACTGGTGATTAAAGACAACTGTCCTTCCGGTAGCGGTGGGATTCAGTGGGACATCCCGAAAACCACGCCTCCGGGCGATTACCGGATCGTGGTGATGAGTAAATCGAACGGAAAATCCGGCACCAGCCAACCTTTTAAAATTATACCCCAGCCGGTTTTCAAAATAATCCAGCCTGCGGAGAACAGCACCTGGGAACTCGGCAAATCCTATACCGTTAAATGGACATACAGCGGCGAGGCCATCGGCCCCCTGGCGCTTCTGCTCTTCGGCAGCGGCGGAAACCGGGTGGACAACATCCCCCTCAACGGCCCCAACGGCGACCGTTCGTATCTGTTCACGGTTCCCAAAACGGCGTATCCGGGGCAGTTTGCCCTGATGCTGATCGAAGTTAATGAAGAGGCCAAACTGGAAAACGATCTCCTTGGCTACCGGGGGACATACATCGGGATTAAGGTGGTTAAAGAAATAGTCAAGTAGGG
>Ga0116141_10004357_pt1 | contig 11934 bp, 15 predicted proteins | sample AD_UKC097_MetaG_FD_89744 | JGI IMG/M metagenome (GOLD analysis project Ga0116141, IMG submission 89744) | Active sludge microbial communities of municipal wastewater-treating anaerobic digesters from USA - AD_UKC097_MetaG | ecosystem: Engineered > Bioreactor > Anaerobic > Digestate | place: USA... | reverse complement strand
GTCGGGGTTAAGCCTTACCTGTTTCCTGAGAGCCTTTTCAGGCAGCTCGGCGTTGCACTGGTATCCCAGGTTCTTCCACCGATCCCACTGGACCTCCCTCGCTCGCAGGACCCTCTCTCTCACCCGAATGCTGCTCTCTCCCCCCTGCCCCTCGGCCTGTACAAGCTCGTCGGGCGTAAGCCTCGGAACGGTTACGTAGAGATCGATCCTGTCAAGTATGGGTCCTGACATCTTGCGACGGTAACGGTCCGCGGCAGAGGGAGAACACCGGCACGGCTCGACGGGATCTCCCAGGAAGCCGCAAGGGCAGGGGTTGCATGCAGCCACAAGCAGTACCCTGGCGGGATAGGTCACACTACCGCTGGCCCTGCTCACGGAGATGAAGCCGTCCTCCAGGGGCTGCCTCAGGGACTCGAGCAGGTCTCTCCTGAACTCGGTGAACTCATCCAGGAACAGGACTCCCCTGTGAGCCAGGCTTATCTCCCCCGGTCGAAGGTTCGTCCCCCCTCCGCAGACCGAAATGGTACTGGAGGTGTGGTGAATGGCCCTGAAGGGGCGGCGACGGGAGCTGTCAAGGGGAAGTCCGACGGTACTCCTCACCAGGAGCACTTCCATCATCTCCTCGTCGGAGAGCGGGGGGAGTATGTCCTTAAGGGCCCTTGCAAGAAGGGTCTTGCCTGAGCCCGGGGAGCCCGTCAGGAGAACGTTATGGTGGCCTGCCGCGGCTATCTCCAGAGCCCTCTTGGCAGCAGCCTGCCCCTTGATGTCAGAAAAGTCGGGGTCCGGCTCGGGGTCGTCTGTGCCCTCCTCGGCCTGCTCAATGACCTTGAGCTGGCTTTGCCCCTTGAGGTGAGCGAAGAGTTCACGGATATGTCCGACTTGCCAGGCTCTGACCCCCTTTACCAGGGAGACCTCCCTTGCGTTGCCCTCGGGGACGAAGAGCGGGAGCCCCAGGTCTCTGGCCAAAAGTGCCGCCGGGACCGCGCCCCTGACCCTTCTGACCCTGCCGTCCAGTGCAAGCTCACCCATGAAAAGGGTGGGCCCGGCCACCCTGACCTCTCCCATGGCGTGGGCAATGCCCACAGCTATGGGGAGGTCCATGAGGGCACCCTCCTTGGGGCTGTCGGCCGGCGCCAGGTTGACGGCCACCCTCCCCTTTACTGATACCCCCAGGGATCTCAGCGCGGCCCGCACCCTCTCGCGAGCCTCCTTGACGGAGGCATCAGGGAGCCCCACCACCGCGATCGCGAAGAGCCCCCCCGTGATCTCCACTTCAACTTCGACCTTCAGGGCCTGTATGCCCTGGAGGGTAACGCCGTGAACTACGTTCATGGCTCAATGATCCCCACGGTGATATCCCGGAAGACCTCCAGCCTCGGACTTCCATCGGCCCCCACGGTTATGGCGGCTATGTCGATCCTCCACGGGCCTTCCCATCCGACGGAGTCCATGTACGCCCTCCCGGTCCTGACCAGTTTCCGGATCTTCGAAGGGCCGACGGTAGCTTCAGGGGGAACCATCCTGCCCAGGGTCCTTGTCCGGACCTCCACCACGACCATCTCTCCGCCCTCCTCGGCCACAATGTCCAGTTCTCCCATCTTCATACGGACGTTGGCGTCGATCAGCCTGTAGCCAAGCTTCGACAGCTCCCTGGCCGCCAGGGCCTCCCCGGCGGCTCCAAGATCGATATGTTTTGCCATTTCCTTCTCCCTTTCGGTTTCCGGATATTCCCGTTCCAGGTGAACGGAGGGATGAATGAAACCCTTTAATCTGCTAGGCCCAGCCCCTGACATGGAAGCTGGTCCTGTGTATCCTGCTGGGACCTTCCCGGCGGAGAGCCTCTACGTGCTCCCGGGAGGCGTAGCCCTTGTGGCGGCGGAACCCGTAGCATGGGAAAAGGCTGTCCAGGGAACACATGGCCCTGTCCCTCAGTACCTTTGCCACCACCGAAGCTGCGGCCACTGCCGGCACCATGCCGTCGGCGCCGGGGAGTGCCCTCTGCGGGACACCAAGCCCCGGAATGGGAGTGCTCCCGTCGACCACCACCAGGCCCGGCTCTCTCGGAAGCATTGTTACGCTTCTGTTCATCGCCCACAGCGTAGCCTGCAGTATGTTGTCCCTGTCTATCCTTCCCGGCGAGGCCGCCTGGGCTCGCCAGGTGACGCCCATCCTCTGCATCTCTTTGAAGATCGCCTCCCTGGAGGAGGCGGAAAGCTTCTTGGAATCCTTCAGGCCCATGGAGAGGAGGCGGGCCGCTTCGCCCCTGTCAAGGATCACGGCAGCCGCCACGACGGGGCCTGCAAGGGGGCCTCTCCCTGCTTCATCGACCCCTGCCACTATCAAGGTTCATCCTCCCAGGGGCGCCTGTCGCCGGGCTCTTCCAGGGTGAACCTTCCTATCCTTCCCGTGGAGAAGGCCTCGATCAGCCTCTTCCCGGCCAGGTCCATGTTCACCTCGCCCCCCTTTACAAGGCATCCCAGCCTTACCCCTATCCTCCGGAGAGTATCTGAAGGGGTTTCGTCCAGTCTTTCCATCCCCCACGAGGATAGGGCCCTCTCAAGCATGGACGACCCGCCCAGGAAACGGACCAGCCCCTCGGCAAGGTCCTCGTAGCCTCCTATCACATCGCTCCTGCTGCTGCCGATCCAGGCCAGCCTGCGGTGTACCTCCCTGTGGGACCTCGGGTCCACTATCCCTGGAGAGTCGACCACCAGGAATCCCTTCCCCTTGTACCATGAGACTCCCCTGGTGATCCCCGGGATACCCCCTACCGGTGCTGTGCTCTTGCCGATTATGCCGTTAAGCAGCTGGGACTTGCCAACGTTGGGGATGCCTATTACAGCCAGGCGGAGCTCCCTGTGAGAGGGCCTGAGCCGGGCCGCCGCCCTGAGCAGGGGCTCCAGGTTCCCCTTCCTCAGATCCAGGGCCCAGGCCTTTACCCCCTGACCTCGAAAAAAGGAAAGCCACCTCGCGGTGGCTTCTTCAACGGCCAGGTCCGTTTTCGAAAGAACGATCCAGACCGGTCTGAACCTGGCCACCTGTTCGCTGAAGGGAGACCCGGTAAGGGCCGGAGCCCTGGCATCACGGACCTCTACCAGCAGATCCAGTTTCTCAGAGAGCTCCCGGAGCTTCCTGAGTCCCCGGGCCATGTGACCCGGGTACCATACGGTCCTCGTCATTCCTTGTAGAGCCCTCCAACCCTGGAAATGGGCCAGTAGCGTATAAAGGCAGGGCCCTTGATATTGGCCTCTGGCACGAAACCCCAGAAGCGGCTGTCCTGGGAGTTGGGCCTGTTGTCCCCCAGCATGAAGTATTGCCCCTCGGGGACCTCAAAGGGTCCGAAGCTAAGGCTGTCACGGTTCTTCACATAGGGCTCCCGAAGAGGTTCGCCGTCTATCATCACCGTACCTTCAACGATCTCCACCGTCTCCCCCGGAAGGCCTATGAGCCTCTTGATGAAATCTCTCTTGGGGTCCAGCGGGTACTTGAATACGATAATCTGACCCCGCTTGGGCTCGGCGAAGGAATACCAGAACTTGGCCACCAGCACCCTGTCACGGGGAAGAAGGGTCGGTATCATCGAGCCGCTTGGGATCCAGAAAGCCTGTATGACCAGGGCTCTCAGCACCAGCGCAAGTACCAGCGCCCACAGAACGGTCTCTATTGTCTCTCTCCACCACGGTTTTACCGCCAATATCAAGCCCTCCAAACGATGAGATCCTCGCCGGTCTTCAGGGGAACTCCGTAAGCCCGACCGAGCAGTAGCCCGATACGGCTATCTCCGCGATCTTCTTCTTCGATTTGCCCGGAGTGTAGACATAAAGCGTGAAGGCCGGTGTCATTGTATGCCACGCTGGAGTATAGCACCTATCCTGTGTGGAGGTCGACTTGAAGTAAACAAGACACCTCCCGTTGGTCTGGTACCTCTCGTACTCGGACGGGTTGAACCAGAGTATAAGCAGCTCCTGCCGGAAACCCGAAAGATATTTGACGTTGAAAGCCCTGCGGTGCAGGCAGGCCTTCTGAAAGGTCCTCTCGATCCATCTTGCCATGTTCCTTGCTTCGGCCCTGGCGGCAAGTTCACTCCCCGCCCTCTGTGATATCAAGCCCGTCACTATCGGGGAGAGGGTGAAGGAGACCGCAATAACGATGGAGAGAACAACTGCGGTCTCGATCAGGGTGTAGGCTCTTCTCGCCCTCGAAGCCCGGAAAGCGGGGAGCCGATAATGGGCTCCCCGCTTCGATGCCGTTATTCCGTCATCTACTGGCTCCCGCATAACCCAGATCCACCGCTTTTACGTTATCTTCGACGAATTTCGCGGGCGCCAGAACCTTGACTGCCTCGCGCACCTCTTCAATGGTCACGTTACCCACGCCTGCGCCGCACATGGCCCCGAGGATCAGGACGTTCAGGAAGAGGAAACGGCCTCCCATCTCCCTTTTCAGGATGTCATACCCCATCACCGTGTGAACCGTGACGCCATGATCGGACATCCACTTCCTGAGCGAAGGGTTCTCGATGAAGGCGGGGGCGTGAGTGTTGATTATGGCGTGCCCGCCCTGCTTCAGGAAGTGCAGGTTCCTGACGGCCTCGTTCTGGTCGAAGGCAAGGAGCACGTCGGCATCCTTGGCCTTGACCATGGGGCTGCTGTAATCCCCAACCTTGAAGTGACTGATGACCGACCCTCCACGCTGGGCCATGCCGTGGACCTCGCTCCCGACGACCCTTTCACCCCTGGAGAGGGCAATATGACCAAGGACACGGCTGGTAAAGAGTATCCCCTGTCCTCCGATCCCTACTATCACGTACTGCATGGCTAGGCTTCCTCCCCTTCTGTCGCGAGGATGGCCCCGTGGGGGCAGACATTAATGCAGACTCCGCATTTCACGCAGAACCTTTCGTCAATGCATGCCTTTTTGGACTTTTCGTCGAAGACAAGTCCGGGGCAGTTGAAAAAGTTGATGCAGAACTTGCAACCTATGCACTTCTCGGGATCGACCGTGACGGGTATCACGGCCTGCTTCTGTCTGAGGAGCATGCAGGGGTGTCTGAAGATAACCACCGCCGGCTCCTCGTGGGCCTTGGCGTGCTCCCAGGCCTCCTTGACAAGGGTCCGGGATGTGGAGATGTCGTAGGCTTCGGTGGTCTTGACCCAGTTGACGCCGCAGCCCTTCACGGCACCCTCCAGGTCGACCCTTCTGCCGGTCTCGCCCTTCCTGAGTTTGTCGCCGATACCGGGGTGTGACTGTCCCCCCGTCATGGCGGTAAGGCTGTTGTCCAGTATGACCAGGACAAAGATGTGCTTGTTGTAGACGGCGCTGGCAAGGCCGGGAAGGCCCATGTGGAAGAAGGTGGAGTCACCGATGGTGGCGACTATGGGCTGTTCCTTGCCGTCGGCCTTGTAGGCCATAAAGAGCCCCGAGGCCAGTGTTATAGAAGCGCCCATGTCGACAACGGCATCGACCATGCCCTGGTTGACACCGAGGGTATAGCAGCCTATGTCGGAGGGGTAAATCGCCTTGGGCAGGGTCTGCCTGATGGAGAAGAAGCTGGCCCTGTGAGGGCATCCGGGGCAGAGCATCGGGGGCCGTGGCGTGATGTTGAGATCCTCGGCGGCTTTTTTGAGCTCCGCCGGAGCCCCCTCGGGGACCTCTTTGCCCAGTACCCTGCAGAGGATCTCCTCGATGAGCTCCGGAAGCAGTTCCCCTGCTCCGGGGACCCAGCCGTTCCATCTTCCCTTGATCTTGGTCCTGTCGTTGAGCTGCATCTCGATCACGGGGTAGGTCTCCTCGAGGACCACCACGTTGTCGTGCCTTGATATGAAATCCTCCACCATTTTGAGGGGGAGGGGGTGCGGGGTGCCTATCTTAAGGACGGAGATATCATCGGTCCCCCAGGCCTTGAGGATATCCATGACTATCGAAAAGGAGACCCCTCCGGCAATGACCCCGAGCCTGGCCTTTTTCTTCGCAGGCACTTCGTAGTTGTATCGTGAGAATCTGGTCTCGAACTCCTCGCGGATGGCTTCCCGCTTGGCGTTCAGCTGGGGGTGGTTGACCTTTACGCTGGCCGGCAGGCAGACCCAGCGCCTGGGGTCCTTCTCGAAGGAGGCCGGCCTGGAGATCTCGATCACGTCCTTCAGCTCCACATCCTGGCGGCAGTGGTCGACCCTTACGCCGGGCCTCAGCATCGTTACTATCTTGTGTCTTTCGGAGAGGTCATAGGCATCGAAGACCATCTCCTTTGCCTCCACAGCCGTTGCCGGATCGAAACAGGGTATCTTTGCGAACATGGCGAAAAAGCGGCTGTCCTGTTCGGTCTGGGAGCTGTGGGGGCCTGGATCGTCGGCGGCGACCAGCAGGAAACCGCCCTTGATATCGAAGTGTGAGACGCTCATGAAGGGGTCTGCGGCCACGTTGAGACCTACCTGTTTCATGACCGCACAGGACCGCTTCCCTGCGAAAGATGCCGCGGCGGCCATCTCGAAGGCGACCTTTTCGTTGGCGCCCCACTCGACTATGGTTCTCGTCCCGAGATCGTCGGCCCACTTTGCTATTGAGGGCAGGATCTCCGACGACGGTGTGCCCGGATAGGCGGCCGCCACCTCGCAACCGGCCTCGACAATACCCCGGGCGATAGCCTCGTTACCCAGGAGGATCGCTTTATTGCTCACGCTGTACCACCTCTTCCAATGAGGATCTGGATATTTCCTTCAACCAGCTGTGGAACGGTTCAGGCTCTCTAAGGAGTCGGCCATCGGGCCCGCAGAATGCGTGCCTGGTCCACCCCTCCGCCGCAAGGCGGCTACGCTCCTCTGGCATCACCCTGTAATCGAAGGTGATGCTGTGAGAAGTCACCTCCCGGATGCTCGTCTTGATAAGGACCCTTTCGTCATATCTCAGTGGGTTCTTGTAGCGGACGTAGGCCTCCACAGCGGGCAGGAAGACCCCCTGCTTCTCCCACTCGCGATAGGGGGATGAAAGGGATCTGCAGAACTCGGTCCTCCCTATCTCGAACCATGAAAGGTAGTTGCCGTAGAAAGCGACCCCCATCTGGTCCGTCTCGCCGTACCTGACCCTTATGATCGTAGTGATGACCGGTCCCACGGGCAAGACCTCCCTGCAGATCTCGTCTTTCCGGGGAAAGTATATGACATCGGCCGGGAAAAACAAAAGGGCCCGATGAAGGGCCCCTGGAATTCCCAAGCATCCCCCGCCTTTACCGGCGGTTCTCAGGATCTTTCAACTTTATCGCCCGTGGCGACCCTTCCTCCTTCAATGACCCTGAAGAAGAGACCCTTCCTGGGCATTATGCAATCGCCTGCACTGTGGTACACGGCACAACGGGTATGGCACTCCTTGCCTATCTGGCTGAGCTCGAGCAGCGCCTCGCCCACCCTGACCCGGTCGCCGATCGAAAGGGACGAAAGGTCGAAACCCTCTACGGTTATGTTCTCGGCGAAACTTCCCGGGGCCAGGTCCGGCAGCCTCTCCTTCATTATCTCTATGTCCTCCACTGCCAGCATGCTGATCTGCCGGTGTGCAAAACCGGCATGGGCGTCCCCTTCAATTCCGACATCGGTCAGAAGGTAACCCTCGCCCACGTCGGTCTTGGGTGTGCCCTTGCTCTCGGATACACAGACGGCAACTACCTTTCCCTTCACGCCTTGGCCTCCACTCCGGCCTTCCGTTTGGCCCGGTAGTCCTCTATGGCGGCCTGGATGCCCTCCTCGGCAAGAAGCGAACAGTGGATCTTCTGCGGCGGCAGGCCTCCCAGAGCGTTAACAACGTCCTTGTTTGATATGGCGAGGGCCTCGTCCAGGGTGAGCCCCTTGACCATCTCCGTTACCATCGAGCTCGAAGCGATGGCCGAAGCGCAACCGAAGGTCTCGAAGGATATGTCAACGATCCTGTCGTCCTTCACCTTGATGTAGATCTTCATGATGTCCCCGCAACGGGGGTTCCCGACTTCGCCCACGCCGTCGGGATCTTCCATACGCCCCGCGTTCTTGGGGTTCATAAAGAGTTCCATTACTTTTTCTGTGTACATGACATTTACCCCCTGTTTTCCCAGAGCGGAGAGAGGGCCCTGAGATCGGCGACGATCTTCTTCAGCTTCTCCGCCACATAGACGATGTCTTCCCGGGTAGTATCCTTGCCGAGGGAGAAACGGAGCGAGCCGTGGGCCAGCTCATGGGTTATGCCCATGGCCAGGAGGACGTAGCTCGGCTCAAGGCTGCCGGAGGTACAGGCCGACCCGCTGGAGGCCCCTATTCCCGCCGCGTCAAGACGAAGTAGCATGGATTCGCCCTCCAGGGAACCTATGCAGAAACTTGCATGGAAGGGCAGCCTCTCCGTACGGTGACCGGTCAGGTATGCATCCTCGATGGAGGAAGTCACGCTGTCTATAAGCAGGTCCCGCAGGCGGACCTCCTCCTCGATGGAGCCGTCCCCAAGACGCCTCAATGCCAGATCCGCCGCAGCCCCGAAGCCCACGATACCGGCTGTGTTCTCGGTGCCGGACCTAAGGCCCCTCTCCTGGCCTCCGCCGTGGACGATGGGCTCGATCTTTACGCCATTGCGGATGTAAAGGCCGCCCACGCCCTTCGGGCCGTACATCTTGTGTGCCGACATGGTCAGCATATCTATCCCCATATCCCTCACATTGAAGGGCATATGGCCCGCGGCCTGGACCCCGTCCACGTGGAAGAGTATCCCCCGTTCATTGCATATTTTTGCGGCTTCTGCCACGGGCAGGACGGTACCGACCTCGTTGTTGGCGAACATCATTGACACCAGTATCGTGTCGGGCCTTATCGCGCTCTCGAGATCGGAGATCCTGACCATGGCCTTCTCGTCCACCGGGAGGATAGTGACCTCGAAGCCCTGGTCCTCAAGCCAGTGGAAGGCATCTATCACCGCATGGTGCTCGATGGCGGTGGTTATTACGTGACGCCCCTTGTCCCTGCGGGTAAAGGCCGCTCCTTTTATCGCCAGGTTGTCGGCCTCGCTCCCCCCGCCGGTGAAGATGATCTCTGCGGCGTCGGCACCGACCAGTGCGGCGACCTTCTCCCTGGCCTCGTTAACGGCTTTCCTGGCCTTTCTCCCCCACAGATGCAGACTGTTGGGATTGCCGAACTCCTCTGAAAAATATGGGAGCATCGCCTCGAGGACAGATCGGTCTACGGCCGTTGTGGCCGAGTGATCCATATAGACGTAACGTTCGGTCATTGGGATCGCCTCAAATCTTTTTTATTAGGTTAGCCTAACTTGCGATCAAAGGATACATCCCTTTCCCCTTAAGGTCAATACCCCCCCTGCTTTTTTCGTGCAGATCCGGTCTCAATCGCCGCAATAGACCTGGTGGGTCATCATCAGGCAGGCGCCCTTCACCACCTCGTAACCATTTTCCTTCAGCTCCTTCTCTGCCGTATCGTTCTCTGCTCCCGGCTGCATCCATACCACTGGCTTGTGGTCCAGCTTCTCCAGATCGTCCAGCACCGGCCTCTGCCTGTCGGGGGATATAAAGAGAGCCAGAATGTCGAACTTATCCCCTATCTCTTTTATGGAGCCAAGACAGCGTATACCCTGGATGATCTCTCCCGCAGCGTTGGGGTTGACTGGGAAAAGCCTGAAACCGTTCTCTCCCAGGTACTCCATGACCCCGAAGACTGCCCTTTCCCTGCTGGTGGACGCTCCCGCAACAGCCACAGCCGATGGAGAGCAGACGTATCTTTCTATGATCTCTTCCATTTTCATGGCATCGACCTCCCTTTGAAAAGATTGAAAACCTAAATGCGTAAACGGTAAACATTGAACGGTAAACGAACAATGTCAAACATGATCGCTTTAACCATCAGGCGATCAATGTGTCATCCAAGTTTTCTCTGTGTTCCGTGCTGTGCAAATTACCCTTTTCGTTTCCCAACCCCGCGACGCGGGGTGAAGTCTAGCCTCAGGTGCTGACCATGCCCTCGAAGGGCATGAACATGAGCGAGGCCGGGGCCTCCTTCAGGTCTATATGGAACTTCACCTTGACCGACTTGCCAGGGGCGAGCCTGGGTTCTGTTCCCCTCTGGGCGACGTTGTTGACCATCTGTCCTTCTATCCCGAAGATACCTACCGATATCCCCGGGGCTATAACATCACTGTCGCAGATGTTCCTGACAGTCGCCTCACCCGAGAGGCGACATGTCTTCAGGTCAAACTCCCATTTCGCCTCGGTTACTATCACCCTCAGGTCGCCAGGGACCTCGCAGCCTCCCTGTGCCAAAACAGCAGATGAACCTATGAACACTGCCAATATCAGTACTGTTGTAAGAATTGCCACATTTCGTATCTTCATTCAGGGCACCTCCGCTTTCCGGTCTCTTCTGCCTCATCCTTACGGAGAGAATGTTGGCTTATTCTACCAGAATTCATTATAATTGATTGCCGTCGGAGGGCTGGCCGAGTGGTCGAAGGCGGCTGACTTGAAATCAGCAGAGGCGCAAGTCTCCAGGGGTTCGAATCCTCTGCCCTCCGCCATAAAACAATATATAGCTGGGTTTCTAGCGTTAAAAAAACTTTTGATACCATAAAGGATACCATAAAAATAGTGCTTACCAGTTTTTCAAAACTGATAAGTCAAAACTGCCCCACCCTTCTTTCCCCTTGGTAAAAAAAATGCCGGGCAACTGATTTGCATCAGTTGCCCGGCGCTTTATTCTATATTATTGTCCTCCACTGTTTGAGAAAACCTGATTTCAAAAACAGACGCCCAAAAGTGGAAGTTTTCAAGACGATCAAAAACCCAAGGTTTTTTTAGTTTCTTTAAGGATATTAGACCCCCAAATTTAACCGCCTCAGGGGGTACTAATTAGGGGGTTTAAAGGGCATTTTTTAAAAGAACTTGTCCTCAGACAAGGTTTTATACCTCTTGGAAATTTTAGTGTAAAAAAACCCTGTTTAAACCCCTATTTTTAAATCCAACCCAACTGGTAACATGTTTATAGTATTTGGATAAGCAATGACCTGCCCCAAAAACTTCAATAGTGTTGGATGCCAGAACGGACTTATTCTTATTCCGGCCTATTAATTGCTGCTTATTTTGAATGGAATAAGATTTCCCAAATACGGTAATCCGACTTTTCCAGATTTCTGAAAAATCATTTTGATTTTGAAGCCGGGAACTGTTCGTCGTCATAATCTTTAGTAAGGAGGAATGAATCTTCTATGGCAAAACTTTTCCCTGTAATGAACCCTAATGATATCGAGAATCCAGGAGAAAGACGAGTTGCTAAAGCATTGGTCGATCAACTGCCAAACAGGGTGGAAGTGTTCCACAGCTTCAACTGACTGAGACAAAATGGACGCGGCACGCTGCTTGAGGGAGAGTGCGACTTCGTGTTACTCGACCCGAACCGTGGAGTTTTGTTTGTCGAGGTCAAAGGAGGCTCTCTCATTTTCGACGGACGAGAGTGGATCCGTGAAGTCGGCCGTGATCGTCGCTCTCTCAACAAAGATCCCTTCTCCCAGGCTAGTAAATCGATGCATACTATAGTCGACCTCATAAAAAAGAGTTACCCCAATAGGAATGGAAAGTTACCATTCACATATGGCTTTGCAGTTGCATTCCCAGATTGTCAAATAAGAGGCCCATTACCCCCCTGCATCCAACCCGAGCTAATTCTTGATGCGGACCGGATCAAGGACTTAGAGAACTCAATCCTTCGTGTACTTAAAGCCTTTGATCGAGGAGACAGTCGCAAAATGTCTGTCAAAGAGATTGATTCGATCCGAGAGTCACTGTATCCCAAATATAAATTGCTGCCGGTGCTTTGGCGAAAAATTGAGGATCAGGAGGACCGGCTCCAGCGAATGACCGAAGAACAGATGAGGATTCTTGACATCCTGGCCAATCATCGCAAAGCCCTTATCCGTGGAGTGGCAGGG
>Ga0116141_10004352_pt1 | contig 11940 bp, 8 predicted proteins | sample AD_UKC097_MetaG_FD_89744 | JGI IMG/M metagenome (GOLD analysis project Ga0116141, IMG submission 89744) | Active sludge microbial communities of municipal wastewater-treating anaerobic digesters from USA - AD_UKC097_MetaG | ecosystem: Engineered > Bioreactor > Anaerobic > Digestate | place: USA... | reverse complement strand
TGGTCAGTTGCGATCTTCCCGAACTGGGTCCCGCCGTGGCCGCCAGCACAACCGACGGGCGGTTTGACATCCGCAAGTGGGGCAAAGACGGGCTCGCGCATATCACCCCGTTGTGGCTGCTGAAGTATCTGCCGAATATGCTGGCCTGCCACATCGGGATCATCCATGATATCCAGGGCCCGAGCAACACGATCACCTGTGCCGAGGCGTCGGCGCACCTGGCGATTGGAGAAGCCGCCCAGATCATTGCCCGCGGCGGCGCCGATATCGCCCTGGCCGGTGCGGCAGAGGCCAAGATCAACCTGATGGTGCTGGTTCGCCAGAACCTGTTGTACAGAACCGTTCGGAACCGAAACGATGCACCCGAGACCGCGTGCAGACCCTTCGATGCCGATGCAGCCGGAACCGTCTGCGGCGAAGGAGCCGGGATTCTCGTGCTTGAGACGCTGGACCACGCCCGCGCGCGCAACGCCAGGATTCTGGCGGAGGTCGAGGGGATCGGTCAAAGCCACAGCCTCAATCCGGCGTACGAACGGATGGAACCCGACGGCACGGGGATTCGCATCGCCGTCGAGAAGGCGATGGAAGATGCAGGCATCCGCCCGGACGATCTCGACCTGGTCATCCCGCACGGAACGGCGATCCCGCAGGACGACCTGGCCGAAGCCCGGGGGCTCCAAGCCGCCCTGGGACCGGCGGCCCGTCGAATCCCGGTCTGGCCGACCAAGAGCATGGTCAGCACAACGGGAGCCGCAGCCGGGGCGATTGACGTCATCGCCGCCGTGCGTGCCATGAACGCCGGCGTCATCCCGCCGGCCAGGAACTTCACGAAGCCGGCCGCCGGCTGCGAACTGAGCATCCTGACGGAGCGGCGGGAAGGCCGAATCCGCCGCGCCTTGTGCTGTAGTCACACGCACGGCGGACAGACCGCCGCGGTCGTGTTGAAGGCTTTCGAGGGAGACGCTGCACAATAGATGAAGACTCCGAGCAGACAGGAACGCGTCGTCATTACGGGAATGGGCATCGTCTGTCCGCTGGGCCACGACGTGCACACCTTCTGGGAACAAGTCCTCGCCGGCCACAGCGGCATCGACAGAACGACGCTCTTCGATGCCTCCACATTCCCCACAACATTCGACGCGGAAGTGAAGGATTACGACTTCCACAGCCACCTCCGCCATCCGCAACTGCACGAGAAGTGCAGTCGGAGTTCCGGATTCGTCGTGGGGGCTGCCGCACAGGCGTGCAAGCAGGCAGGCCTCGATGTGGAGACGACCGAGCCGACGGACGGAATCGACCGCGTCCGCATGGGAATCTACCTCGGTGCGGGCGAAGGCTCGTTCGATAACGACGCCTTCTTCGGGTCGATCATCGCCGGATGGGATACGCAACAGCAGCAGTTGGTGTGGCCCCAGAGCATACGCTATGCGATGGCGAATATGAAAGCTGCCAAGGAACTCGAGCAGGAGCCCAACATGGCTGTGGCCCATGTCTCGCTCCTGACCGGGGCCAGGGGCCCCGTGAGAAGCTGCCTGACGGCCTGTGCCGCCAGCACGCAGGCGGTAGGCGAAGCGATGATGCTTATCCGCCGAGGCGATGCGGATGTTATGATCGCGGGCGGCGCCCACTCGATGATCCACCCCCTGGGCCTCACCGGCTTCAACCTGCTCACGGCCCTGTCACGGCGCAACAACAGCCCTCAGACCGCCTCCCGCCCCTTCAGTGCCAGCCGGGACGGGTTCGTCATCGGCGAAGGCGCTGCGATCCTGGTCCTCGAATCGCTCACGTCGGCGAAGAAACGAGGCGCCCGAATCCTGGCCGAAGTCGTCGGCTATGGATGCAGTTCCGACGCCTTCCGTGTGACCGACATGCATGCGGAAGGACGCGGCCCCGTCCAGGCGATGCGCGCCGCGATGGCGGACGCCGGCCTGAATCCCCAGGACATCGACTACATCAATACGCACGGCACCAGCACGCAGGAAAACGACTCGATCGAGACACTCGCCATCAAGACCGTGTTCCAGGATCGGGCCCGGCACATCCCTGCCAGCAGCATCAAGAGCATGCTGGGACATCTGATCGGAGCGGCGGGCGCCGCCGAGTTGATCGCAGCGGTACTGGCGATTCGGGACGGCATCGTGCCGCCCACGATGAACCTGCACGACCCCGACCCGAAGCTCGACCTGGACTATGTGCCGAACGCGCCGCGAAAGATGCCTGTCCGTGTGGTGATGAAGGAGTCTTTCGGTTTCGGGGGCCAGAACAACGTGGTGATCCTAAGGCAATACAGTGAAGAGGGTTCGAGGCAGGCGTCGTAGATCCGATTCGCCCTGAGCATCCCCCCTTGCGAGGCCAGCGACTATGATCGACATCAAGCAGATTCGAGACAACCCTGATCTCTATATCCAGGCGGCGAAGAACAAGCGGATCGGCGCGGACATTTCCCGACTTCTGGAGATCGACGGCCGGCTCAGGGACATCAAGGCCCGGCTCCAGGAGATCGCCACCGAGAAGAACCGCGTCGGCAAGTCGATCCCGAAGCTGTCCGGGCCCGAGAAGGAGGCCGCCCTGGCGAACCTGGCGAGCCTGAAGCCACAAGAAGAGCGGTTGGAGCAGGAGACCAAGACCCTCCAGCCGCAGTTCGATGCGCTGCTGCTCGAGGTGCCGCAGCCGGCGGACCCCGATGTCCCGGTCGGCAAGGACGATACGGAGAATGTCGAGGTCCGGCGGGAAGGCGAGGTCCGCCCGTTTGATTTCGAGCCCAAGGACCACGTCCAACTGGGACATGCCCTGGACATGATCGATATCGAGCGAGGCGTCAAGCTGGCCGGCACGCGGAATTACTTCCTCAAAGGCGACGGGGCCCTGCTGCACTGGGCCGTCCTGCGGTTCGCCGTCGATTTCATGGTCCAGCGGGACTACACCCCCATGGCGGTCCCGCTGCTGATGCGGGACGAGGCGATGCGAGGGACCGGCTACTACCCCGGCTCCGAGGAGCAGACCTACCGCATGGAGCGGGACGAGCTGAACCTCGTCGGGACTGCCGAGGTCCCCCTGACGGCGTACCGGATGGGCGAGATCCTCCAGGAGGAAGAGCTGCCGCTGAAATCCGTGGGCCTGTCGAGCTGCTTCCGGCGGGAGGCCGGCGCCGCCGGCAAGGACACCTACGGGCTGTACCGAATCCACCAGTTCGACAAGGTCGAACAGGTCGTGGTCTGCCGCAACGACGTGGAGGAAAGCAACAAGTACCACGCCGAAATCCTGGCCAACTCCGAAGGCATGATGAAGGCCCTCGGGCTGCCCTACCGCGTCGTCGTCGTCTGCACCGGCGACCTCGGTCGCGGCCAAGCCAAGAAATACGACATCGAGGCTTGGATGCCGTCTCGCAAGAGCTACTCGGAAACCCACAGCGCCAGCAAGTTTCACGAGTTTCAGGCCCGGCGGATGAACCTCCGATACAAAGACTCGAAGACCAAGAAGAACGTGTATTGCCACACGTTGAACAACACGGTGATCGCCTCGCCCCGCATTCTGATTCCCCTGATGGAGATGTACCAGAACGCCGACGGCTCCATCACAATCCCGCAGGCGCTCAGGCCCTACATGGGCGGCAGAGAGACGATCACACCACGCGCGTGATCCCTCTCTCTCCGGACCGGCGACTGCCTTTGGGCGGTTCCGAGGAGGATCCCCGGGGAACGTAAAGAGTCCGCCTCGGCGCCGGCGGCAGGCCGACGTTCAGGATGACAGGATCGAAATCGTGGAGGGCGTTTCCCGACACCCCATTACGGCTTCTTCACCCTCTCCTCCAATTCCTCGGACATCTGGTTCAGCTCGCCTTGAATCGTATCGAGCTTCTTCTTGGGCTCTTCGATCTGTGCGGCGGCCTCCACAGACGTTTCTTCGTCCATCACGTACGGCGTGATGAACACGATCAGCTCGTTGTTCGCCTTGGTGATGTCGTTGTGCCGGAACAGCCCGCCCACGAGAGGCAAATCGCCGAAGAGCGGGACTTTTCTCACGACCTTGCTGTCGGTTTGGAAGAGAATGCCGCCGAGCATGAGGGTTTGGCCGTTTTCGACGATCATATTCGTCGTGCTCTCCATAAACCGTCGAACCGGCTGGCCGTTGATCGAGTCGCCTGTCAGGTCGGACAGCAGCACAGTGACGTTCATGTCGACGTTCTTCTCCGGCGTGATGCTCGGACGCACCGCGAGCGTCATGCCGACATCCTGATACTCGAAGTTTTGCGTGCGGCTAATACCCGTCTCAGAGGTCGTGGCGTTCGTCTGAAACGCGATTTTCTGGCCTTTCGAGAAGCTGGCCTCCTCGTTGTCCTCGGTCCACAGGGACTGCTGGTTGAGGATCTGGGCATCGACCTTCTTGACCAGGAAGTCCAGCAAGGCGGTCACGCTGCTGTTCACCGAAAGGGTCGCCGAGCCACGTTCCTGAAGATAGGTGAGTTCCCCCAGGGCGGTCATGGCATTCTCGCCGACCGAGAACGCATCGGCCGGATTCGACGAGAGCTGGAGACCCAGAGAAGTGAGATCCTGATGGTCCACCTCGACAACGACCGCCTTCACCAAGACCTGTTTGCCCGGAACATCCAGTTCTCTGATCGTTTCCTCAATGCTGCTCTGGAACTCCGGGGGCGCCAGCACCAGGATGGACTTGCTCCTCGGATCGGGGACGAAACGTACGCGTCCAATCACGTTGCTGATCGGCTCCTCCTGCATGTTCATGCCGCGTCTTGCGCCCCCGCCCGTGGACCACGGCGGCGTGTATTCGCCGGCGTTGCCCTGGTTGCTGTTGCCGGAGTTGTTGTTCCTCGCGTTGCCCTGGTTCTGTGAGTCTTCGGTGGCGTTCATGGAGTAATCGCCCAGGCCCCGCGTGGTCCGGCGGATCCGAGCATTCGTCCCCGCCTCATTGAACGTGGCATTGAGCCGCTCGCAGAGGTCCTCCGTGTCAGCGTACTTGATCTGAACCACATGAGGCACCTCTGCCATCTCCTGGCGATCCAGCTCGAGGATCAGTTGCTCGATAACGGCGTACGCCTGGGGGATCTTGCTGATCACGATGATCTTCTTGGTCCCAGGGACGTCCTCGAAGGTCAACTGCCCGTACAGGGGACCGACGATCTTCTGTCTACTGTCCATCTCATCGTCCCAGAAGATCAGGCGGAAGAGCGAACGAGTCGTATCGTTCTCCTGCGAGAAGAGCTTGCGGAGCAGGGTGGCCATCTGAACCGGGTCCGAGTTCTGCAACTCGATGATCCGAGGCTTGACCGCCTCGACATCCAGAGGGATATCCCATTCCTTGATCTGCTTGCGGATCTTCTCCATATTCTCCGGCGAGGCAATCACGGTCACCTGGCCCATCGAGGGATACGAGATGACTTTCACCGTCTCGCTCGGCTGCACGTTCCGGTACCGGTAGCTTCGATAGCCATAACTGGACATGCTCCCGGACTGGGATTCATACAACCCTTCGAGGTTCGTCTTGATCTGGTCGGGGTCGGCGTGCTCGAGATCGAAGACCTCGGTCAGGAACTGCCCGGGCATGACGTCGACCTCGGCGATGAGCTTCTTGACCATCTCCCGCAGGTCCGCCCGGCCAAAGATCATGATCTGCCGGGTCTGCGAGAGCGCCTGGACCAGCACGTTCGGCCGCAGTTCCGTGCCAGGCATGTCCTCGAGCGATTGCTGAATCCGACGGGCCACTTCGTCCACGTCGGCGTAGACAATCGGGACAGTCTCATACTCCGGGGCAATCGGCTGTTCCTGGTCCATCTTCTCGATCCAGTCGCCGATCTGCCGGATACTCTCCGGGTCTCCTCGTGCGATGATCCACTTGCGTTTCGGCTCCGGGACCAGGATGATGGGCGTGTCGCCCGCCGCAATCACCACGGACGTAGCGGACTTGCCGCTGCCCCCGGAGGACTGGCTGGCCGGCCGAGACGTGGTCCCGCTTCTCCGAAGCGGCTGGCCCCTGCGACCGTCCGGCGAGCCGCCGAGAAGCAGACGCAACAACTGGACCATTTCCGTCGGATCTCCGCTACGAACCTCGAAGATCTCCGTGATCATCTTGTTGCCGGCATCGGGAATATCGAACTGTCCGATGATGTTCTCGATGCGCATCAGGTTGCCGACTGCGTCGATCACCAGGAGGGTTCCGGTCGTCTCGTCGGCGCCGACGTGCCCGTACTCGCTCACCAGAGGCCGGACAATCTCTCCCATCTGGGCAGGCGGGTAATTGTTCAGCTTGAAGAGCTTCTGAACGATTTGATCGGGATTCTCAAACGCGGCCAGCGGCTGATCCGGTCCGACGGTCGGGTGCATCCCGAGCTTGGCCTCGCTGAGCGGCTTCAGGAAGATCGTGTCATCCGCCTCTTCCGGCGTGAAGCCTTTCATCCGCAGGGCGCTGTAGATCTTCAGCAGGGCCTTGCTGCGAGGCAGCTTGTCCGGCGCGTAGATGGTGATCTTCTGCTTCATGGCGTCGTCGTTCGGAATGACGACTTTACCCGTCCATTGGGCAATCTTCTCAATGATGTTCTTCATCTCAACATCCTTGAGATTGATGGCCTCCAGCGGATCGTTGGGATCTTCCGGGACCTTGTCTTTCTCCGACTCGGCCTCGGCCGGCTCCGCCTGACCCGGCTTGGTCGGCTCACCGGGCCCGCCGGCCTTGGATCCATCGGCCTTCGCCTCCGGCTGGTTCGGATCGTGGTCCGCCGGGCGGTTCGGATCATCGGGCGTCTTGCCGCCCTGCGGCGAGTTCGGCTCGGTCTTCTCGGCGACCTGGCCATCATTGGGCTCGTTGGGGCCCGATACCCGACGCCCTGGTTGGGCCCCCGCTCTCTGCTCGACACCGGGCAGGTTCAGAGCCGGCGCACGGAAACCCACCCACCAAACGATGATCGCGGCCACGACAACGACCAGGCCCCACAGGATTATCTTTGAACGTTCCAATTTATCACCTCACTTCTCAATGGCGTGTTGGCTTGGGCTCCGGCAATCAGCTCTCCCCGGCTCGATTGGGTTCCGAGCCGGCCTTGTCCGGGCTCTGCGATGCATTGGGGTCCTGGGCCGCAGGGGCGGCGGCGGTCGGCGCCGGTCTCGGCCGTGGCTTGAGAGCGGCCTTCTGGTCCGGCTGGGCCGTGAAACGCTCGCGGATCTGCTCTCGGAACCGCGCCTTCTCCTCTTCCGTCGCCGACTCCATCTTCGCGAGGGCCTCCGCACGCTTCTCCTTCAGCTCGGCCCTGGCCTGCTCCAGATCCTTCTTCTTCTGGGCGCCGGGCTCGTGCGTCAGCTTGGCCGTTTCTTCACGGATGCGAGCCTCATTCGCCTCCGTCGCAGAAGGCGACGAGGATGAGGAATCCCCCGTTCTCGCCTGGCGAACCAGAAGGCCAACGGCGTACGCAGCAACCAGAACGGCCCCTACTACAACGATCGTGACAACCGTGTTCGACGACTTCATTCAAATCGACCTTTCCTGAATAGCAACTATCGACGTCCCGCTTCGATCCTTTGACGCATCTGTTCTCTGGCCCGTTGTCTCTCCTCCGGGCTCATGTTCCGAAACTGCTCTCGCATTTTCTCTCTCTCCTCGCGGGATAGGCCGCCTCCCGCCTGTCCCGGAGAGCCGCCGCGAGAGCCCGTCACAACCATCTGGGGCCCACCCGCAGGCCGCGGCCTGGCGCCGGGGCGAGACGGTCCGGAACGCTCCGACTGCCCCCCACCGCCACTGGATGCGATCGGCGAGAATTCCTGCTCCTGGCCCTCCCAGACGATCCGGACCTTCGTCGGATCGATGGCGACGATCTTCGCATCCTCAACACTATCGCCGACCTTGTACCATCGGTCGTTGATCAGTACTTCGTCGCCCAGGATGCCAAGCACCTCACGGACCGGGTTCTGCCTCGGTGGCGTCACAACGAACAGGTTCTTTCTCTTCAACTCTTCCGCGCAGGTCCTGGCGGGGGCCAGCAACTCGTCCACATCCCCGACGCCGGGCCCGTTCGGGTCCACTCTGGCCGCCATTGCCCGGGCCTGCGACGACGCGGTAACAAACCCGGCGACCCGCAGGAGGATCAGAGCCCCCAGCAGCAGGGCAACGGCCAGCAGGCCATGGGTATAAAAGTCGGTCCTGTTCTGGTGAAGTTCACTATTCATCGTGACGCGTCACGGGCTCGCCCCGTCTCACACCGAATATCATCCACATGCTGTTCCATCTGGTCGACCGCCCGTTGCTTGTCGCCGTCGGACATTCTGTTCCATTCTTCCTTCGCCTGGGCCTTCTCCTCCTCCGATGTGCTGTTCCACTTCTCCAGCAGCACGGCCCTCAGCCGGGGCGACAACTTGACACCCAGCCACGCGAGGGGGTCTTCCTCGACGGGCTCCGGCGTCTCGACCTTCGCGGCCTCCGTCTTCACGACAGCTTTCGGCGCCTCGGACGTTGGCTCCTTCTTGACCTCCTTGGCCACAGGGGCAGGCGCGGGAGATCCTGAAGTCGCCGCCCCGATCGGAGCAAAGTTCTGTTCCTTGCCCTCCCACTCAACCTTCACATAGGTGGGCCCGATCTCGAGGATCTTGGCTTCGCCCACCTTGGCGCCGGCCTTGTACCACTTCCCTGCGATGAACGCTTCGTCGCCGAGGATCCCATCTACCTGCTTGATCGGATGCTCCTTCGGCGGTTCCTTGACGAAGAGGTTCTTCTGTTTGATCGCGTCGGCCACCTTCTTCGCCTCGCTCAGGCATTCCTGCAAACCGTTGGGATCGCGCTCGGCCTGGGCCAGACTGGCCAGTCCCTGCATTCGTCCTCGTTCCACGTAGAAGCCCGCCACCTTGGCAAAGGCCGAGGCGCCGAGCAGCACGGCCGCCGCGGTCAGCAGCAACGGCACCCGCTCATCTCGATGGATATCGGCTGTTTTCACCTGCATGCCCCAATGAATCCGCCCTTCCCATGCATCGCACGATGTCACTTGACGAACGTGCTCACGGTCAGATCGATCTCAATCTCCTTGTCCTTCCTTTTCTCCGGCGGCTCCTTCGTGTCACACTGGACCCGCAGCTCTTCCACGCCGACGAGATACTGGTTCTCGTTCAGATTCGCCAGGAAATCGAGCAATTGGTCCAGCTTGCACTTGCCCTTGCACTTGATCTTGAGCGTCTTGTAGGACAGCCCCTTGGGTTTCCTCACCGGCAGGAACTGCAGGGGCTCGGTTTTGATGCCGGCCTTCTTCAGTTGCTCGTGCAGTCTGTCTCGGAAGAGAAACTTCTGCTTATCCTCCGCCTGGGGCGTCTCGCAGACGGGCACCATAGCCGCCAGAGCCGCCTGCCGGCTTCTGTCGGCCTCCACCTCGCCGATCTTGCGCTGGGCGGCGGCGAGCGTGGCCCGGGCTTCGCTCCAGTGATCGTATCCTTTCGAGCCGTACGTGAAGACGAAGACCACCACCGCCGACACCGCCCCAAGCAGGAGCACCCGTTTCTCTCGTGTATTGAGCTTTCTCACCATGAGTTTTCCTTCGCCTCGTCGCGCCGTGGCCCAGGAGACATCCCGCGCTACGCGCAACACTGCTACAGGGCAGCCCCCTTCTTCGTGAACTCCTTGTACTGGAACGTGATCGTGAACTTGATCTTCTTGGTCTTCGTGTCCGGCGCGGCGTTCACGATCTCGGCGTCCTTGATCCCTTTCTGTTCCCGCAGATTCGCCTGAAACTTCCACATCTGCTCCATGTTGCCCGCCTGCCCGGTCACGGAGACAGCCTGGCCTTTCTTGAAGTGAAGGTTGTCCAGTACGATCTCTTCGTTTTCCCCCGCGCTGATCTCGGTCAGCATCTCGAGGATATCCGGCCTGTGCCGGGCTATCGTCTTGATCAGCGCCTGTTGCTGCAACACCGCCTGAAACTCCGGCCGCCGGGCCAATGCATCCCACCGCTTGGCGCTCGCGACGTCCGTGAGGTAGGCGGTCACAAGCAGGGCAATCAGCATAGCCGCAGCGGCAGCGCCCGCCAGGACCACCGACCGCCATGCGCTCGCGGCCTTCTGTTGCTCCTGCTCCTCCAGCACACGGTCGAAGAGACTCAGCGTCGCCGAGGGCTTCTCCAGGGCGATCATGGCCAGGCCCAGGGGCGTGCGGTACTCGTAGGCTTCCTTCGCCCCAAAGCCCACCGGCGCCTTGAGATGCTCGATGCTCGGCACACTGACTTTTGCCGGCACACCGGCGCCGTTCAGCAGATTGGCGATGCGTTGGATGGCCTCGCCCCCGTCGGAGAGAACGAGCACCGGCCGGGAACCCGTTTCATTCCAACCGAATGACGCAAGCATGATCCGCAGGTCGTGGGCGAATCGCTCCACGGCGCCCGGCAACGAAGCAGCGACCCCGTCGCCGGCAGACGGTGCAAGATCGGTTGTGTCGATATCCAGCACACCGGCTCGCGTGACCAGCCCGTTCTGGACCAGACACACCTGCGTATTCTCCTCGCCAATGCTCACGAGGAACGCCTCTCGCTCTCGTTCGGCAAAGAGCCCCTGCCAAGCCTTGGCCGTCCCCTCGCAGGACAGGAAGATGTGGCGAGGTCGGAAGTCCCGCACGCTGGCGGCGAACTTGTGGACATGCTCCTTTCGGACGGCCGCAATCGTAACGTCCACGTTGCCGTTGTTCGACGGGCTCGCGCGCCAGGCAACCTCGATCTGATCCGGCGGCAGCGGAAGCAACGACTCGGCCTGCATCCGTACGATGGCCGCCGTCTCGTGCTCGTCCACCGTGGGCGTACTGATTCGATAGAAGGCCACGCCGGTCAGATCGAGCCCGACCACCGCCGGCGAGTGTCTCTTCGAGGTCTTGTCCCGACCACCTGGGTTGCCCCCGAGACCACACTCGGCCGCGAAACCGCTCCACGTCCGATTCTCGACGGGCAGGCTCTTGGTCCACATGACCTCCACGTGGTGGTCCAGCCGCCGCACCTCGATCGCTTTGAATCGTGCGTCCTCCCTGGCGGCCGCGATCACTGAATGGGGGATCTTCTCGCCCTTGCTCATCAGTAGTTTGCTCCCTGATACCAATACAGGATCGTGCACGGCGACGCGCTGCGATCCACGATGCATTCCGTCCGGAAATTCGCCCCGCTGACGTCGGCCGTCGCCAGGCATTCAATCGTGTACACGTCCGAGCGAACGGTGACCATATCGGCAACAGCTTTGAACCGCTGCATATTCATTGACTGCTGATTCAACAGATCGGCGACGCTCGTGAACCCATAGAGCAGACTCGACCGGTCCCCAATGAGAGCCAGGGCAATCTGCTCGGCCTGATCGTCCCGGCCGAACAGGGTAGCCAGCGCCTCCTTGGACGCCGTATTGACATTGATCTTCCCGGGGATCTTGTCCTCGCCGGAGATCGTGATGCGGTCGGCGATCCGGCTGAACGTCTGCACATCGATCTGCTCGGCCTGGTTCTCGTTGCCGCCCGAGCCTTCCGACGAAGTCTTGGGGCTGTTGTCATTGATCAGGTCCGCGATGCTCTTGAACCCCTGGCCGCGGTTGTCGACGATCCACTTCGCCTGGGAAGCCTTGAGACTGAGCTCGTCCTGAAGCTGCTGCTGGCTCGCCTGGTTGATATTGACCCTCTTGTTGCCCTCCCCATCGACGTTCTTCTCATATGAGTAGCAGGTCAGGCGGGCGATCCAACCCTGGTCGAGGTAGTCGTCGCCGTTGTCGGAGGGCGGACTCAGATCGCCGTCCCGCTCGTTGGAGTCGAGCAGGCCGTTGAGGTTCGTATCTTCCCCGTACAGGTAGCGCTCGGTCACCCCCTTGACTTCCAGCAGCTCTCGGACCGTCTTGAACGGACCGTTGCGAATCTTGTAGGGGATGGGCAGGTTCTCGTAATACCCGCCCTCGGCGCCCTGCGGCTGTGGATCGTCATCGCCGTCACGCCAGTCCA
>Ga0116141_10004349_pt1 | contig 11941 bp, 8 predicted proteins | sample AD_UKC097_MetaG_FD_89744 | JGI IMG/M metagenome (GOLD analysis project Ga0116141, IMG submission 89744) | Active sludge microbial communities of municipal wastewater-treating anaerobic digesters from USA - AD_UKC097_MetaG | ecosystem: Engineered > Bioreactor > Anaerobic > Digestate | place: USA... | reverse complement strand
TGTGCAATGCACACCCTACATAATAAGGGACATACTAAGTTATTCCCATTCGATGGTGGCGGGGGGTTTGCTGGAGATGTCATAGACGACACGGTTGACGCCGCGGACCTCGTTGATGATACGGCTGGAGATGCGGGCGAGGACTTCGTAGGGGATATGGGACCAGTCGGCGGTCATGAAATCGGAGGTTTCGACGGCACGGAGGGCGATGACGTTTTCGTAGCTGCGGTCGTCGCCCATGACGCCGACGGAGCTGATGGGCAGCAGGACGGCCAGCGCCTGGCTGATGGTGCGGTAGAGGCCGGCGGCGGTGATTTCCTCGATGAGAATTTCATCAGCCTGGCGGAGGATTTCGAGGCGGGCGGGGGTGATGTCGCCGACGATGCGGACGGCCAGGCCGGGGCCGGGGAAGGGGTGCCGCCAGACGATGTCCTCGGGCAGGCCGAGATACTCGCCCACCTGGCGGACCTCGTCCTTGAAGAGGTCCCGCAAGGGCTCGACCAGCTCGAAGCCCAGCTCGGCGGGCAGGCCGCCGACGTTGTGGTGCAGCTTGATGTTGGCGGCGGGGTTGCCGTCCTTGGAACCGGATTCGATTACGTCGGGATAGAGCGTGCCCTGAGCGAGGAACCGGGCGTTCTCGATCCGCTCGGCCTCGGACTTGAAGGCATTGATGAACTCGGCGCCGATGATCCTCCGTTTCTTCTGCGGGTCGGTGACGCCGGCGAGGCCCGCGAGGAACTGGCGGGACCAGTCGACGACGCGGAGGTCCATGTGGAAGTGGTCGCGGAAGGTCGAGACGATGCCTTCCCGCTCGTTGCGACGCAGCAGGCCGTTGTCCACGAGGATGCAGACGAGCTGATCGCCGATGGCTCGGTGAACGAGCGAGGCGACGACGGAGGAGTCCACGCCGCCACTGAGGCCGCAGATGACCTTGGCATTGCCCACCTGTTTGCGGATGGTCTGCACCGTCTCGGCGACGAAGTCGCTCATCTTCCAGTCGCCTGCGCAGCCGCAGATGTCGTAGAGGAAGTTCTTCAGAACGATCCCGCCCTTGGGCGTATGGCTGACTTCCGGGTGGAACTGGACGCCGAAGAACTTCTTTTTCAGATGGCGCACCGCGGCGTGCGGGCAGGTCTTCGTCGAGGCCAGTGTGACGAACCCACTGCCCAGGTTGCCGACCTGATCGCCGTGACTGGCCCAGATCGGGGTTTCATCGGGCAATGCGGCCAACAGATCGGTCTTGTCGTGGACGGCCAGCGTGGCCCGGCCGTACTCGCGGCTCTTGGCCGGAATGACCTCGGCGCCGAGGGCCTGACATGCGAGCTGCATCCCGTAGCAGATCCCGAGGATCGGGACGCCGAGATCGAGAATCCGCTCGTCGCATCGCGGGGCGTTGGGCTGGTAGACGCTCGCGGGCCCGCCGGAGAGGATGATGCCCTTGAGTGGCATCTCGGCCAGCTCTTCGGCGCCGATGCCGGCCCGGCAGATGCGGGAATAGACGTTCAGCTCTCGGACTCGGCGTGCGATCAGTTGGACGTACTGACTGCCGAAATCCAGGATGGCGATCACTTCGCGAATCATAAGACCTCTTCAAACGCCAAGAGCACAGGACCTGTGGGATGGATAGCACTGATAGGACCTATGCCGCTTCGCGGATCAATCCTCGAATGGGAGGCTGGCCGAGTAATTCGGGGCCTCCTTGGTAATCTGTATGTCGTGCGGATGCGACTCGCTCATCGAGGCGCTGCTGACTCGGACGAAGCGACCCTTGCTCATCAGTTCGGGGATGTTCCGCGCGCCGCAGTAGCCCATGCCGGCGCGGAGGCCACCGACGAGCTGATAGACAAAGTCGCTGAGCGTGCCACGGTAAGGGACCCGGCCCTCGACGCCTTCAGGGACGAGCTTGCCGACCTCGGTCTTGCTGCTCTGGCCGTACCGTTCGGCGGAGCCCTTGACCATGGCGCCGAGCGAGCCCATGCCGCGATATTCCTTGAACTGTCGGCCCTTGTAGATGACCAGTTGGCCGGGGCTCTCTTTCAGGCCGGCGAACAGCGAGCCGATCATGACGCTGGACGCCCCGGCGGCGATGGCTTTGCTGATGTCGCCGGATTGGCGGATGCCGCCGTCGGCGATCACGGGGATACTCTGCTTCGCCGCCACCTCGGCACAGTCCATGATGGCGGAGACCTGGGGCACGCCCACACCGGAGATGATACGGGTCGTGCAGATGGCCCCCGGCCCGATGCCGACCTTGACCGCATCGGCGCCGGCGTCGATCAGCTCCTTCGCCGCATCGGCGGTCGCGATGTTGCCTGCAATTACGTCGATCTTGAGGTTCTTCTTCACTTGGCGGACCGTGTCGATGACGTTCTGCGTGTGGCCGTGTGCCGTATCGACGCAGATGAGGTCCACGTCGGCGGCGATCAGGGCCTCGATTCGCTCGTACTCGTGAACGCTGACGGCGGCCCCGACTCGCAGCCGACCCCGGTTATCCCTGGCGGCTCGCGGGTACTGTTGCACCCGGTCAATGTCCCGCATCGTAATCAGCCCGGCCAACTCCCCCTTGGCGTTGACCAACAGCAGCTTCTCGACCTTGCGGTATCGCAGGATCTCCTTGGCTTGTTCGAGACTCGTGCCGGCCGGGCCGGTCACGAGATTGGTCTTGGTCATGACGGTGCTGATCTCGACGTCGTAATCCTTGAGGAACTTGAGGTCCCGGCGGGTCAGGATGCCGACGAGCTTCTTGCCCTCGACGATCGGGATACCGGAGACATTCTGCTCGCTCATCAGCTCCTGGGCACGCCGAACGGGCTCTCTGGGCGAGAGGGTGACCGGGTCGAGGATGACGCCGTGCTCGGACCGTTTGACCTTCGAGACCTCGCGCCTCTGGGCCTCGATGGACAGGTTCTTATGGATGATCCCGATCCCGCCTTCCTGCGCGAGTGCGATGGCCAGGGCGGCCTCGGTGACCGTATCCATGGCGGCCGAGACGATGGGGATGTTGATGGCGACGTTCTTCGTGAGTTTCGTGCTGGTGTCGGCCTGACTGGGCACGAAGTCGCTCTTGCCCGGGATCAGGAGGACATCATCGAATGTGATACCTTCGGCGACGATCTTGCTGCTATTCATCTGCGGCTCCAACTGCGCTTCGGCTCCGTACCATTCTTAAACCCAGCACTATACGTACAGCCGCTACGAGCGTCAAACGATTTCAAAAAGGCGCCGGCCCGGCCGGAAAAGGGCAATCTGTCGCCCGCGATCATCCGAACCTGAAACGGGATCCGTCAGTATTTAGTCGAAAGCCTTGAGGTGTCTCAAGGCTCGTTGGAACCGAACAGCATAGGTCGATACGATCTTGGGAGGATACATATGAGAGCGACGCTGATGAAGAGCCCCCTTTTCGCGACGGTTGTGATCGCAGGTCTGGCTGCCGGAACGGTGCTACTGGCCGGGTACGTGGACAAGCCGAGCCAGGGCACGGCGGTAACGGCCGATAGCAGGTGCAACGATTGTCCCAAAGCCGGTAAAGAGGCCGGCTGCCAGGTCGGCGGGGCCTGCGAGATAGACGGTGCGTGTGCAAATCCTTGTGATCAAGGCACTTGTGCTTCTCAGTGCACTGTCTCCTGTTGCGAGAACAAGGCCGAGTGCGCCTCCTGCTGTGGCACGGATTGTGCCGGCCGGATGCAAAGTTCGTGTGGTGCAGGGGGGTGTGCCCATACGCAGTGATGAAACAGAGGGTATGACCCTAACCCAGTACATAGCCGGTCATCTGCTTCGAATGGACTCGTAATCCACGGGCAACCGTGGACAGATATGCTGGCCTGCCAGCCATTCCAAGCTCGCTCAGCGGCTGGGCTTGGAGGCTGGCTTTTTTTCTGCGCATCCGGGGACAAGCGCCTGTCGCCAAAGCACTTCCGGCGGCCACATCGGCCGCAGCGTGGTAAAATGCTTACCTGTCGCCCATTTTCATCGCGCGGACGCGTCTTGGTAACGAAGACCGTCCTTTTCAGGGCGTGCTTTGGTTCGATGAACAGACCGCGTGGAAAACAGGCCCGATAACATCCTGGTCGAACAAGCTGCCCGAGGCGACGGTGAGAGCTTCACGGAGCTGTGCCGTCGCTACTACGGCCCGGTGGTGGCGATCTGCCACGCGATTCTCGGCGACCGGCACCTGGCAGAAGACGCTGCCCAAGAGGCCTTCGCCAAGGCGGCCGTGCACCTGCCGGAACTCCGCAGAGCGGATCAGTTCGGCTGCTGGGTGGCTGCGATTTGCCGCAACGAGGCGAAGAGCCTCGCCCGGACTCGTCGACGGCCTCGGAGCGAGAATGACGCCTCGCCGACGGAGACTTCGCTGAACGGCGATGAGACGAGAGAGGCGGTCCGCATGGCGCTGAGCAGCCTGTCGCCGGACGCCCGAGAGGTGGCGTACCTGCGGTTCTACGACGGTCTGTCCTACGATCGAATATCAGCCGTCCTGGGGATCTCCGAGCAGGCGATCAACGGCCGGCTGCGGCGCGCCAAAAGGAAACTCGCAGAACACCTGCGGCGTCAGGGGTTCGATGAGGTGCAGCTATGAGCGAACGCAAAGACGAAAGGTGGCTGGACGAGCAGCTTCGCAGGGCGATCGATGTGGGCCGGCCCGAATTCGATGCAGAGGCGTGGAAGCGCGAGCATCGCGAGGCGTACCAGGCGGTGCTGTCGCGACGCGATGGGGACGGCAGGGGCGATACGAGACCGCACCCTTTCAGGCTCTTCGCAAATCCGCTGTTCAGGTCTGCCGTCGCAGCGACGATTGTTGTCGCGGCGGGTCTGGTTCTCTGGACGACCCGTCCGAATACACCGGAACAGGTGGAGCGTCCATCGGTCTCACGGGCGCTGGTGTCGTCGCCCACCGATATCGTGACGTTCATGTCCTTGACAATGGCCTACCGACAGGGCGGGGAAGAGGCCTTGAATCGCCAGCTCGATGCGGCATTGGAGACGTTGGGACCGCGGCCCGACGTTTCCTTGCTGAACGATGTACTCAACGATCTTGAAGGTTGAATCACCGAAAGGAAGAACAACCATGCGAAATGACGTGAAGTCGAAGATATGGACGATTGTCTGCCTGGCATGCATAGCCCTGCCGTCAGTCTCGATGGCAGGAGCGATTCCGCCCGACCCATCCAACGCGGCGCTGTTGTATTATCAGGCGCTGTTGATGATGCCGGACCCCGAGGGACAGATGCCGGTGGATCTCGCTGCTGTCGCCAAGGGCGAGGTCCCGCCCGACCAGGCGCGTGCATTCCTTGAGAAGTGTCGCAGTACCATCGATTTCGTCGAAGCAGCGGCCACCCTGCCCCAGTGCGACTGGGGGTATCGGTTCTCACTGGGGTTCGATGTTCAGTTGCCCCAGTTGTCGCAACTCAGGCGGCTGGCCTTCGTTCTGGTTTCCGACGCACGCCTGCGAGCGTCCGACGGTACTTGCCGCGGGGCCCTGGAGCGGTGTCTGCTTGTGGACTCCGTCTCACGGCATGTCGGCGATGACACGATCATTTCATATCTGGTCTCCATTGCGATCCGAAACATCGGGCGAGAGTGCATGCAGGAGGTCATCGGTCAAGCAGCGGCTGATGCCGAGCTGTTGCGATGGTTGAAGGGCGAGCTTGCCAGGGCCGAGCCCTGGGGGATTTCTCCCGTGCACCCACTGAAGATCGAGGTGGAGGTCATGACGGACCTGATGCGGATGAACAAGCGCGACAAGCTGATAGAGGCCATGACCAACCCGGAGGACCCCGATGCGAAGAAGGTTTCCGATTTTGTCGCGACGCTTGACGCCGGCACCCTGGAACGCGCTCGGTCTGTCTACAGGAAGCGTATGGCCTCCATACTGGCAACGATGGCCACGCCCTTGCCGTATGCAGAGTGCTACTCGCGTACACAGAAACTGTCGAACGATTTCGATCCGAACGATCCGGCGTTGCGGGTGGCAGGGGCCTTCATGCCGGCGATGGCCAAGATCTACACTCTGAAGGTGCGATGCGATGCACGCACCGATGCCATCGCGGCAGGCATCGAAATCTGCTTGCATCGCGCCGAATCCGGGAAGCTGCCTGCCGCGCTGCCGGTGGGGCTGCCAAAGGACCCGTACAGCGGCGAAGACTTTGAGTACGAGCGGACGGACGGCGGATTCGTGCTTCGCTGCCGGGGCAAGGACCTGGACAAAGACATGGTGTATGAGTTCAAGTTCCCCGTGAAATAGGCAGGCGGACGGTTTGAGTGCAAGAAAGCCGGGTGTCATGGCCCGGCTTTTCTTGTATCGACAGAAGAATCGGGCCGCTGTGCCTGCGAGAGCACTGCGGCCCGAGGGGATCGTACTTCGTTGTCACGCTCGATGCTGCAGGTCCGTCGGAGCGACGTATTCGCCCTTGGCGGCCTTGAGGGCTTCGAGGCGCTTCCGCTGTGCGGCCATTTCTCGCTTCATCGCGGCCGGTGTGTCCGGGACCGTGGCGTAGATCTTCTCCATGCGGTCCAGCTTGGCCAGCAGCTCGGGGATTCGGACCTTGAACTGCTCGGCGTAGTCCTGCTCGGTGTAGTCTTTGTTCCGCACCTGCTTGAAGAGCCTCTTGAGGTCATCGTACTTGGGGATCAGACCGTAGCCGGCGTCGAGGGCCTCGGCCTCGCCGTGGATGCGCAAGTCCATCCACTTGACCCAGACGGCCTTGTCCAGCATGCCGTTGAGGTACTTGCCGTCCTTCTTCAGGAAATAGTTGGTCCCGAAGACCTTGGGCCGTTTGATCTGCTTGGCGAATTCCAGGTTATTGCGGATGTACTTGCCCACGGACATGGACAAAAAGTCCATGTTGCTCATCACGTTCCACTTGCGGACGCCCTGGGCGCCGGTGGTGGCAGCGGTGGTTTCGGATTCGAGCATGGCGCCCATCGTGCAGATGCCGTGTTCCCAGCTATACGCTTCTCGCACGGGGACGTTCGTGTCACTGTCGCGACCGCCGTAGATGATCCCGCCGACAGGCAAACCCGCCGGGGTGTCCCAGTGTGGGTCCTGGTTCTTCAGGTCGCTCATGCGGACCGTGTATCGCGCATTCCTGTGGCTGGAGGTGGTGGCCTCGCCGTCGGGGCCCTTCATCCCTTCTTTCCACTCGGTGCTGACGTAGTTCATGCCGTCGTCGGGGATCTTCTCGCCCATCCCGAGCCAGTAGGGCTTGCCGTCCTTGACCAGCACGTTGCCGAAGATGACCTCGCCCGGACTGTGCAGCAGCTCCCAGATCACCGGATCACCCTCGGCGTTGACATCCTGGATGATGCCGAAGATGCCGGCTTCCACGTTGGCTGCCCGGAACTCGCCGGCGACGACGCGGAAGTAGGCCAGATCGTCGCCGACGATGTTCTCGCCGGGGATCATGGCGGTAGAGGTCTTACCGCAGGCGGAAGGGTACGCGCCGCACAGGCAGGTCTTGCGACCTCGCGGGCCGTTGACCCGCATGATGAACATGTGTTCGGCCAGCCAGCCTTCGCGGTCGGCCTTGCGAATGGCCAGACGCAGCGACAGCTTCTTGAGACCCACGGTGTTGCCGGCGTACTGCGTGTTCACGGAGTAGACTGTGTTGTGGGTGTAGTCGATGGAGACGCGACTGTGGTCCCGGTCCGTGCAGGTCATCCGTTCCGAGACCGGGCCGGTGCAGTGGCGGAACCTGAAGAACTCGAGGTTCTTGGATGCGCTCTGCCGCTTGAATTCCTCGTAGCCCTTGCGGTACAGCATGTCCTCGCTGTGGACGACGTAGGCGGAATCCGTGATCTGCAGGCACGGGATCGCGAAGACCGAATTCGCGGAGCCGAGGCAGAAGAACCGCACGAGCATGGTTCGACCTCTGTACGCGCCGCGCTGAAACTCCTCGATCTCAGCCATGCCGGTGTCGCGATCGATCTGCTTGAGCTTGGAGTCCAGCGTCTGGTCCTTGGGGACGAGGTACTTGGTGACCTCGGGATTGCGTCCCTGGTCCCAGTAGGCGTCAAAGTGGGTCGTGTGGCCCTTGATTGCAAGGGGTAATTCCTCTTTGTCGTCGATGGCCAGTTGCCGGCACCACGCGGCGTCGGCCTGAGAATCGTCGCCGACCCAGACCTTGTCCGGCTCGCACAGCTTGATGGCCTCAGCCACGAACGCGTTGACATCACTATTGTTAAGGGCGGTGAGTTTCTTGAAGCTCGCCTCGTCCATCTTGCTCTTCAGCAGTGCCGGTATATCCATTGATTCTCCTTTCCTATATCGAAGAAAAGCCGTAGCTTGCGGTACATCGCCAGCCACGGCCTTCATGTCCTGTGTGCCTGCACACGACGTACGGGCTCGTACAGACCTGTCCCCCCGAGGTCCGCCGGGGCGCCGGCGCTCAGGCCTCGCTGCGTGCCCATGCCGAAAGCGCCGCCAGATAATCAACCCCGCCATACTACGGACGAACGGTCCCATGTCAACGTCTTTTTTTATCACATTTTTCCGGGTTTCCGGGCTCCAGCCACCCGGCCTCCGACCTGTCGCTTGATTGACGCTGGAGGGCCGAATCCGTTACAATCATGGTATGAGACGGTTCTGCTGATCGTGGCGTGCCGTTCCGTCTCCAGAAACACCGCGCAAGTTGACAAGGAATACCCAGGGCGGACTCTGTTTTCTTACGCCGCGTCTCGTTGAGGAACTACAAGAGCATTGCGAATTGCTCGGTGCAACTCGGTCCGTTGAATCTCCTCGTGGGACCCAATGGGGCGGGAAAGAGCAATTTCCTCGATGCATTGCGGTTTGTGGTGGAATCGCTCAACACCTCTCTCGACCACGCTCTGCGAGAGCGAGGAGGGATTGCCGAAGTCCGTCGCCGGTCCTCCGGACACCCGACCCACTTCGGAGTGCGCCTGGAGTTCTCGCTTCCCGCGGGAGGTTCCTGGTGTTCAAGATGTTTCTGTGAAGCACGTCCAGAAGAAGGAGACACTGGAGTTCAAGCAGAGGATGGGCAGGAACGAGTCTCCTTGGAGTCTCTTCGCGGAGAACATGTCCGATGGGACTCTGCGGGCTCTGGGTGTGTTGACGGCCTTGTTTCAGTCAGTCAATGGCGGAGCCAAGCATGTTCCCCTGGTGGGGATTGAAGAGCCGGAAGTGGCGGTGCATCCTGGCGCCGCTGGCGTGTTGAGGGATGCTCTTCGCACGGCTGCTGAGGCTACGCAGGTCATTGTGACCAGCCACAGTCCCGATCTCCTTGAGGACAAAGATGTCGGCGATGAATCCATCCTGGGGGTAGCCAACGTCACTGGTGAGACGAAGATAGGTTCCCTGAATGAAGCCGGACGCAGTGCCATACGAGATCGCCTGTATACGGCTGGTGAGTTGTTGAGACTCAACCAGTTGACTCCCGATATCACGAAGATTGATGCCACGCCTTCCAGTCAGTTGGAGCTCTTCGGAGAACGTGTGTCGTGAGCGAGATTCGCATCGCCGCCATTGTGGGGGGCCACGGGGAAGTGGAGTCGGTCCCGATTCTGTTTCGTCGTATCGCGGGCATTGTAGACCCCCGCATGATTGTGCGCATGGAACGACCTTTGCGCGTCCCAGAGAACCGCCTGGCGAAGGAAGGTGAACTGGAAAGACATGTTGAATTCTCTGCCCGGCGCGTGGGCAGGTACGGAGGGATCTTCATTCTGATGGACCGTGATTGGCCGGGCGGGTGTCCCAAGAACGATGCACCGGTGTGGCTTCAGCGTGCCCGCGAGGCTCGTCGGGACATGGAGATATCGCTGGTACTGGCCAACAAGGAATATGAAGCTTGGTTTCTTGCCGCCGCCGAATCCTTGCGTGATACTGTGGTCTTCCATCCGACCTGGTCGCGCCGGCAAATCCCGAGGGTATTCGTGGAGCGAAAGAGTGGATGAGGAGACACATGCCGCCTGTCAGGAAGTACCGCGCGACCGTCGATCCGCCTGCGCTCACCTCGGTCTTCGACATAGAGGCTGCTCGCCGCGCGGATTCGTTTGACAAATGCTATCGCGAGATTGTCCGGTTGTCGACCGTGCTTCGATCCAGTCTGCGGGCGAACGCAAGCTAATTGCCATGAGTTCCTGCCTGCGGAAAGCCGCGGGCATCGAACGGACTCAAAAGAGAGGTTGACACGCTTCCTGTGTTGGCCCAGAATGACCCGCACGCATGCATTCGAACGGGCGCCTTGCCTCATGAGGCGGGGCCCAGGGTGGTCCTTCGGACGACAGACCCGATGTCGAATCGCTGATCGAGGCATCGAAATAGGAGACCGACGATGGCAACAAGCACGGGTGGACAAAACTCTGAGGTGGGCCAGGGAAAGGCGGCACGTGGGAGCGCTCGCATTGAGCAGGATCGCGACAGGATTCGGGTGGCCAGACAGAAAGGGCCGGGGGCGATGCTCAAGACGTTCATCCGCCTTTCGGGCCCCGGGTGGCTCCAGAGCGGCATCACGGTCGGCGGCGTTTCCTTCGCATCGAGTCTGTATCTGGGCGTGCTGTCCGGCTTCACCTTCCTGTGGCTCCAGCCGGTGGCGATGATGTGGGGCATCGTCATGCTTGCGGCCATTGCCTACGTGACCCTGTCTACCGGCGAGCGTCCGCTGCGGGCGATCAACCAGCACGTCAGCCCGGTGCTCGGCTGGAGTTGGCTGTTGGCCTCGATGGCGGCCAACCTCGTGTGGTCCATGCCGCAGTTCAGCCTGGGGACCGCGGCCATTCAGCAGAATCTCCTGCCCGGCATCTTCGGCGGGGGCGAAGGCAGCCTGATCCGGGGCGACACCGCCCGCATCGTGGCCGTGCTGTTGTTTCTGGGGGCCTGCATCACGGTCTCGATGTTCTACAGCCTCGGCGGACGAGGCGTGCGAATCTTCGAGAACATCATCCGGGCCATCGTCAGCATGATTGTGCTGTGCTTTCTCTTTGTCGTGCTCAAGCTGACGCTTCGCGGGCAGATGGACTGGGGCGAGGCAGCCAAGGGTCTGATCCCGCACCTGCGGATGCTGTTCCAACCGGTCGAGCGCCTGGCGCCGTATCTGCAGGCCGTCGCCGAGAATGGTCGTGCGTACTGGCTGGACATGATTACGGAGCAGCAACGGGGCGTCATCATCAGCGCCATCGCTGCGACCGTGGGCATCAACATGACGTTCATGTTCCCTTATTCGATGATGCGGCGAGGCTGGGACAAGGACTTCCGCGGCCTGGCGATCTTCGATCTGTCCACCGGCCTGTTCATCCCGTTTGTTCTGGCGACCGGTTTCGTCGTGATGGCGGCCTCCTCGCAATTCCACACCAAGCCGGCCCCGGGTTTCGTGCCCGCCGTCGAAGGGGGCACGGTCACGGAGACGCCTGCGGCGAACCTCGTCGGTCCGTATAACACGCTTCTGAAGAACCGAGTGGCCTTCGAGATGGGCAAGGACGCCTTCGCCTCGCTCTCGACTGACGCGCAGCAGCAGCGAGTTGATGCCCTGCCGTATGCCGACAAGCTCATGGCCGCGATGCTCGTCAAGAGAGACAACTTCAACCTGGCCCACACCCTGACGCCCCTGACCGGCAAGACCGTCGCCCAGTACCTCTTCGGACTGGGCGTCATGGGCTTGGGGCTCAGTGCCGCGACGATCCTGATGTCCATCAACGGCCTGTGCTTCTGCGAGATGCTGGGCAAGGCGCCCGGCGGATGGACCCAGCGGATCGGCTCGCTGATGGTCTCCGTCGGCGCGATCGGGGCCATCTTCTGGAAGCAGCCCGCGCCCTGGCTGGCGATTGCGACTTCGGCTTTCTGCTCCGTGCTCCTGCCGATTGCCTATTTCACGTTCCTGATCATGATGAACACGAAGAGCCTGCTCGGGGACAGCATGCCGACGGGTGGCCGTCGCATTCTCTGGAACGTCTTGATGGTGTTCGCCACGGCGGCGGGCACCTTTGTCAGTCT
>Ga0116141_10004346_pt1 | contig 11947 bp, 10 predicted proteins | sample AD_UKC097_MetaG_FD_89744 | JGI IMG/M metagenome (GOLD analysis project Ga0116141, IMG submission 89744) | Active sludge microbial communities of municipal wastewater-treating anaerobic digesters from USA - AD_UKC097_MetaG | ecosystem: Engineered > Bioreactor > Anaerobic > Digestate | place: USA... | reverse complement strand
GGTTATGACAAATTGAGCCTTATTGTAAATAATATTGAATCGGCTAAGGATGTTTTGAATAATGAAAAAGATGAAGAATTTCGTTCTCTGGCTAAAGAAGAGTTATCTGTTCTCATTCCTCAGCGTGAAGAGTTGGAGGAGAAGTTGCGATTAATGTTGATCCCCAAAGACCCAACGGATAGCAAGAACTCTATCGTTGAGATCAGAGCGGGTACTGGTGGCGATGAGGCTTCAATTTTTGCAGGCGATCTTTACAGGATGTATGTAAAATTTGCAGAATCTAAAGGCTGGAAGGTGGAATATTTGGATTCAACGGATGGTACCGTAGGCGGATTTAAAGAGGTGATTTTCAATATTATTGGTGAAGATGTTTATGGCCAGATGAAATACGAATCAGGTGTGCATCGTGTTCAGCGTGTGCCGGTTACTGAAGCACAGGGAAGGGTACACACTTCAGCGGCATCGGTAGTGGTTTTGCCCGAAGCGGATGAATTTGATGTGGTACTAAACCCTGCTGATATCCGCAGAGACACATTTTGCTCCTCAGGCCCTGGTGGACAGTCAGTGAATACTACCTATTCAGCTATAAGGTTAACCCATATTCCAACCGGAATAGTTGCTACTTGCCAGGACGAAAAATCGCAAATTAAAAATTACAATAAAGCTTTATCGGTGTTAAGAACACGATTATTCGAATTGGAACACCAGAAATATCTTAACGAAATTGCATCGAAGCGTAAAACTATGGTTTCTACTGGCGATCGCTCCGCCAAAATCCGAACTTACAACTACCCTCAAGGCCGTGTAACAGATCACCGAATCGGACTTACGCTTTACAATCTGCAATCAATCGTGGATGGAAACATACAGGAACTCATTGACCAGCTTCAATTAGCAGAAAATACCGAAAGACTTAAAGCTGAAATTGAAGCGGCATAATCCCTATAACTTTTATTAACTAAATTAAAACGAACTTATAACAATGACAGATCTGGAATATAATACACAACGCAAATCTATTCCTTTGCCAGAATACGGAAGAAATCTTCAGAAAATGGTAACTAAGGTGGTAAATATGAAAGACCGCGAAAAGAGAACTCGGTATGCCCATCAAATTATAGAAATTATGATTCAGATTAACCCAACGGCAAAAGATTCTCCGGAATTAAGGCATAAATTATGGGATCATCTGCACATAATGTCCGACTTCAAACTCGACATTGATTCGCCGTTTCCATTACCGGATAAAGAGGTGCTAAAAACGCAGCCAGAGCAATTATCATATCCTGACGACAACCTTAAATATAATTACTACGGAAGAATAATTCAGAACATTATTGATGTTGTAGCAGAGATGGAAAATGGGCAGGAAAAAGATTTTCATGCAAAAAATATTGCTAACCAAATGAAAAAGTCCTATTTGATGTGGAATCGTGATACAGTAGAAGATAGTTTGATTATTCAGCATTTATCCGAATTATCTAATAATAAGATTAAATTGCCGGAAAACTTTCAGCTGAAACGATCCAGTGAATTGGTAGGCCACCAACAGATGAATAAAAGAAAGGGCGGTTCGCAGGGCCAACAAGGTAAAAAGAGAAAAAGGATAAAATATAACCCTCAGGGGAAATAATAGACAAAACATCGAGGATGTAAATAGTGCGCTTTACTGAATCAGAGGTAATGGCTTATTAATACTGATGTTAAGATCATTATAGATCTTATTTGATAATCATTATTTTACTCACAATGTGATAGTTAAACGATTTTCTGATCATTAAATATTTTTAAATATGAGTTCTTTTGTTATTCAAGGCGGGAAAAAGCTCAATGGGAGCATTACACCTCAGGGTGCAAAAAATGAAGCTCTACAAATTATTTGTGCTACTTTGTTAACGCCCGAAAAAGTAACCATTTCGAATATTCCCCTTATAAAAGACGTAAAAAATCTGATTGATCTGATACGTGATATGGGGGTTAAAGTAGGAAAGGTTGATCGTAATACATTTACATTTGAAGCGATTGACATCAATCTTGATTATCTAAGTCTGATACTTTTAGGAAAAAAGGGGCAAGTCTCAGGGGATCAATAATGATTTTAGGTCCTTTACTTGCACGATTTGGTGTGGGCTATATACCTCAGCCAGGGGGTGATAAAATTGGCCGTCGTCGGCTTGATACACATTTCATCGGTTTGCAAAAATTAGGCGCCCGATTTGAACATGACAGTGCAAAAAGTTTATTCAAAGCTGAAGCGCCAAAACTCACAGGAACTTATATGTTGCTTGATGAAGCCTCTGTAACTGGAACCGCCAATGTTTTAATGGCTGCTACATTGGCTTCTGGTACTACCACCATTTTTAATGCCGCCTGCGAACCTTATTTAGTACAGCTTAGTAAAATGTTGAACAGGATGGGAGCCAAAATTACAGGAATTGGCTCTAACCTCTTGACTATTGAAGGAGTGGAAAGGCTTAACGGGTGTGAACATAAATTGTTACCCGACATGATTGAGATTGGGAGTTTTATTGGATTAGCAGCAATGACGCAATCGGCAATCACAATTAATGATGTGGACTGTAGTCAGTTAGGAGTCATTCCGGCGGTGTTTCGTAGATTGGGAATTAAGATTGAAGAAAATAATAACAAACTTATTATCCCTGAACAGGACCTGTATGAGATTGATACTTTTATGGATGGTAGCATAATGACTATTGCAGATGCTCCCTGGCCTGGCTTTACACCTGATTTGATCAGCATCGCTTTGGTTACCGCTATTCAGGCAAAAGGCAGTGTGTTGATACATCAGAAGATGTTTGAAAGTCGTCTTTACTTTGTTGATAAGTTGATAGATATGGGAGCGCAAATTATCCTTTGCGATCCACATCGCGCTACGGTGATTGGTCTGGCACGAAAATATCAATTACGCGGGTTGAGAATGAGTTCGCCCGATATAAGGGCAGGCGTTGCATTGCTTATCGCGGCTTTATCAGCATCGGGAGAGAGTATAATTGATAATATTGATCAAATAGATAGGGGATATCAGGATATTGATATTAGGTTAAAGGCATTGGGAGCTGAAATTGTCAGAGTGTAAATGATTTTATATAATCAGCAAAACTAATTTTTACATGCCATCGCGTATTTTGACATTTCTTTTTTTGATATTCTTATCTGCTTCAACCGAAAATTTATTTGCACAGAGTGCGGTAATAGGACTTGAAGTCGGCGACATTGCACCAAATATCAGTATGCCTGACACAAAAGGTGAAATTCTTAGTCTTTACGATCTTCGGGGGAATATAGTATTGATTCACTTTTGGGCAGCATGGTGCCGCCCATGCAGGCATGAAAATGTTGAGCTTGCAGAACTTTACAAATTATTTAAAGATAAAAGATTGAAATCTGAAAATGGGTTCAGGATATATAGTGTTTCGTTGGATAAAACCCGTGAAAACTGGCTTTCGGCAATCGAAAAAGATGAGTTAACATGGAAGGAACACGTCAGCGTTTTAAAAGGTTGGGATTCACCAGCTGCAATAGCATTTGATATCAGAGCAATACCCGCCGGCATATTAATAGATGGAAATGGAAAGATAGTGGCTAAAAATCCAAAAATCGAACAGTTGCAGCAAATACTTTCTGAGAGGAGCCAATAAACTTTTTAAATCAGATAAAGATATTATTCTGACATTCTGACGTTAAAACAGTTGATGGCAATACTTTTGATAGGCACAGGAATTAATTCAAAAATTATCGTTGCAAAATATTGATTATTAAGTCATAAGATTATGATAGATGAAAAGAGGGTTGATCCGGAACATACGGAAGGAGAAATTCCCATAGAGAAAGGTAATAAAAGTTCAGAAAACAAAAAGCAGGATAAATCTGTTGGCGATTCTGAAAACGCTGAAAAACATACATTAAAAAAAGGCGCTAAAGCTGTTAAAAAATATGAAGATAAAATACAAGAGTTAGAAGAGAAATTAAAGGAAATCAATGATAAATATCTGAGATTATTTTCTGATTTTGATAACTTTCGTAAAAGGACGGCTAAAGAGCGGCTCGATCTTTTAAACATAGCATCAGAAGAGGTTATTTTAAGTTTACTTCCAGTTATTGATGATTTTGAACGGGCGCTGGCAGTGGTTGAAAAAAATAATAACAACACCGATTACGAGGGTATTAAGTTAATATATAATAAGCTCACAAATATCTTAGGAAAAAAGGGTCTTTCACCGATCAATAGCAAGGGAGAGTTATTTGATACTGATTTTCATGAAGCTTTCACCATTATTCCGGCGCCATCCGAAGATATGAAGAACAAAGTTATTGACGAAATTCAAAAGGGTTACATTTTAAATGGCAAAGTGATTAGGTTTGCAAGGGTTGTAGTAGGACAGTAATTGGATACCTGTGTGTCATAAACAATTGAAAATATGACAAAAAGAGATTATTACGAAATACTTGAAGTTCAGCGTAATGCCAGCGAGGCTGAGATCAAGAAGGCTTATCGCAAGATGGCTCTTAAATATCATCCTGATAAAAATCAGGGTGATAAGGGGGCTGAGGAAAAGTTTAAAGAAGCTGCAGAAGCCTACGAAGTGCTGAGTGATCCTGACAAACGTGAACGCTATAACCGTTACGGACACGAAGGTGTTCGGGGGCAGGGCGGCGGTATGTCAATGGATGATATTTTTTCGCATTTTGGTGATATTTTCGGAAGCGCTTTTGGTGGCGGGTTTGGCGGCTTCAGTGGTTTTGGCGATGGTGCACGCCGTCGTGTTAACCGTGGCTCCAACCTGCGGGTAAAAGTTAAACTTACTCTTGAAGAGATAGCTGTTGGCGTTGAGAAAAAGATAAAGGTAAACAAATACGTAAAATGTGAAGCTTGTACAGGCTCAGGCGCACAAAACGGATCAGCATACAGCACTTGTGGAACATGTCATGGAACTGGTCAAGTAACTCGTGTTACTAATACATTCCTCGGGCAAATGCAAACTACATCCACTTGTCCAACCTGCGGAGGCGAAGGACGATTAATAACACAAAAATGTACCTCCTGTGGCGGCGATGGGATTGTGAAAGACGAAGAAATAATTAGTATTAACATTCCTGCCGGAGTAGCAGATAGAATGCAACTTTCGGTGAGCGGCAAAGGAAATGCTGGAGCAAGAGGAGGAATAAATGGCGACCTGATCATTATTATTGAAGAAAAAGAACATGAAGAATTAGTACGTGATGGTAATAATCTGATTTTTGAAAAATATATTTCTTTCCCTGAAGCAGCATTGGGATGCCAGATAGAAGTGCCAACACTTGAAGGAAAAGCACGTATTACTTTGGAACCGGGTGTGCAAAGTGGTAAAGTGTTGCGCCTGAAAGCAAAAGGGTTACCAAGCATTGATCGTTACGGTAAAGGAGATTTGTTAATAACCTTGAACGTTTGGACACCAGAGAGCCTTACAAAGGAAGAAAAGAGAATTATGGAGGAACTTTCTCAATCGTTAAGCTTTACCCCGAAACCTTCAAAAGGACAAAAGAATTTTTTTAGTAGGATGAGGGAATATTTTCAATAAGAAGGGATCATTTTATCTGAGGATCCTATGGTTTTATTTACTCACTTTCTTAAAATATCATTAGGGCGTTGATAACTGTCTTTACCATCGGTGAGCCAATCGAGTGAGAGCCTGACAAAATAGATCTGATACTCTTCAAATTCGCCATTTTCGTAAGCACAGCCAATAGTACCATCGTTCAATATTGTAAGTGACGAATATCCGGATAATCCTTCGTAAATAACTTTTGAAACAGGCCATGTAACTCCTTCGTCATAGCTCATAAACAAAGTAAGGTTTTTTCGTGTTGTTGGATGTGAAGCAGTAGAAAAGAGTAACCGGCTTTTGTCGTAACCGTCAAGTACGGAAGTGTAGCGTATAAAATCGGCGTTAACTGCCGGATCAATCAGTTCGTGCTGAAAAAAGGGCGCTCCCCAGGTATCACCACCATCTTCACTAACAACAATTTTTCGGCAATTGGGTGTCTTATTTCTAATGTTCATTATCAGGTTGCCGTTGTCTAATTCCATAATTTTAGCCTCATCGCCTATTGCTGAAGCTTGGGCAGATTTGTAATTCCATGTAAGCCCTACATCATCGCTATAAATCATAAAGTTACTTATTGTATAACCTGCCTCTTGTCTTACGCCGATAGCGCCTACTATTCTTCCGTTACGCAACTGGTGTGCGCTTCCCGATGCTAACCAGGCAGCATACCAGCCGGGTGCATAAATTGAATTGGTATGATCAACAGGTTTACTCCATGATACTCCATTATCCTCGCTACGGCATACCTGAAACCTGATTGGATTATCAAATGTGGAGTGAAAAAGCCCAATATGAGATGCAAACATACAAAGTATTACACCGGATTTTTTATCAACAACCAGGGCAGGATCGCTGGCGCCATACATTCCGAAATCGCAAATGACAGATGCGTCTGACCAACTATTGCCCTGATCGAAGCTGCGACGATACATGATGTCAATATTATTTGGTAAATCGCCGGTTCTGTCAACCCGTGCATCTACAGCAACAATCAGCGACCCGTCGTTGGCTGTGGTTAGTGCAGGTATTCTAAAGTTGGCCGAACCATAATCGCCACCGGAAAAAAGTAATTTGTGTTCTAAAAATATCAGCCTGTTGCTCTTTTCGGCAGAAGGTGTTACTGGATAATCAATTTTATCAATGGTAACAGAGCTTATTTTTCCAGCTAAATAATTACCCTCTTTAGCGGTTGATTGTAAATCAGCAGAAACCCAAATAAAATTATTACCCTCGTGTAGTGAATGATTACAAATTATGGTGATATCTTTTTTTTGTGGTTTTAAACTTTTAAGTAAAAGGCTATTGGACGTCCGTGTGGAATTAAAACTCAAGTTGATGTTAATTTGCTTTATATCGGAGATATCGGTTGTGCCATCAAGTGAAAAGGTGAGCGAGGTAAGTTCAAGAGGATTGCCAGTTCCAATGGTAATTACATTAGCAGCAACAATACCTTCGTTAATATTTCCTCTACCAACGGGTGTATTAGTGGTAACTTCTATTATCGTATCAATGCACATCATCTGGTTACTTAGGTTGAATAGAGAATCACTAAGAAAACATGGATTGAAATCATTTTGTAGGCCGATAATCTTAATTCCGGATATCGTATTATTAATTTCAGTTATCGCAAAGTTCTTTGCCTTATAAAAAGCGAACTGTACGAAAATTAATAAGAAGAATAAAACAGGTAGAAAAAACTTTTTCATTATTGAAACGAATTGTAATTATGCTGTATGACTTGTAAACTTAAAACTGCCTCGAAGATAGAGAATATTTTTATCCCGCATTATTGTTTGTTAGATGCTTAATTCGTGTTTAATGGATTATTCTTAAGAGAGATAAAAAAATTTTTTTCAAATGAAAACTATAAAACGAAAATAGTTTTGTAGTTTTGCACCCTGAAAAAAATTGCTTAGCCATATGGAAACGAAAGAGAGAATTTTGATAAAAGCTGGTGAGCTATTTAGGGGATTAGGGATAAAAAATGTTACGATGGACTCCCTTGCTTCGGACTTAGGCATTTCAATGCGAACAATTTATGAGTGTTTTAGTCATAAAGATGATTTGGTTATTTCCACCATGCTGTATTACATTCAGAATGAGAATGAGGAGTTGTCGAAAATCGTAAATGAATCAAAGCATGTTGTTGAGGCGATGTTCAAAATAATAAAACATAAACGTGAACTCCTCGATTCATATTCACCTTTGTTCAAAAAAGATATCGCACGCTACCTCCCAAGGATTATAAAACTTTATTATACCCGGGCAGATGACTTAAAGCGTTATTCACTTTCCTATATTCTGTTGGAAAGAGGAATTAAAGAGGGGGTATTCAAAGAAGGGATCAATATTAAAATAGTGGACAGCTTCCTTCAGGATCTGATGGTTACAATGCATAAAAGTCAACGGATTGTACTTTTAAAACCTAATGAAAGGGAGATATTGGAAAATATTTTCATCCCCTATTTCAAGGGCTTGTCCACCCCAAAAGGAATTGAGCTGATGGATGAATTTTTTGGAAAATTAGAAGAATAAAAACATATCAAAATGAAATTTAAATATTTAGTTATTATCGTGGTTTTGTTGTTTCAGGCAAGTCTGAGTTATTCGCAGGAGTCACTTCGTTTAAGTCTTATGGATGCTCGTGCTTATGCATTGGAGTATAATAAGACTATGAAAAACTCAAATTTTGCTATTGACAAAGCGCAATACGCACTTCGCGAGGCAATTTCAGCAGGCTTGCCGCAAATTAATGCTTCGGCCGACTATTCCAACGCCCTTGGCGCTAAGATCTCTATTCGTTTTCAGGAAGGGATGCCGGCAGCCGAAATTGACATTAAGCCTCAAAGCAATTTGTACTTGAATGTGAATCAGTTACTCTTTAGCGGTAATTATATTGTCGGCGTTCAGTTAGCTACGTTGTCAAAAGAGTTTTCTAATCTTGGGTTAGAGAAAACGGAACTTGATGTTATTACAGCCGTTAGCGATGCCTATTACGCGGTTCTGATCACTGAGGAGATGCTTTCTATTTTAGAAAAAAATGTTGAAAATCTTCAGGATCTGTACCGTAAATCTGAACCGATGGTGCATGTCGGGGTCATTGAACAAACCGATCTTGATCAGCTTTCCGTTCAGTTGACTTCGCTTTTAAATGTACGTTCGGCCTCGGAGAGGCAGGCAGAGCTTGCCAAAAATCTGTTGCGGCTTCAATTAGGTGCCTCTATTGATACAGAACTTATCTTGCTTGATACGTTAGAGCAATTGATAGAAGATTCGGCTCTGGAAAATGTGTTGCTCAATGAATTTAATCCCGAAGGGAATATTGATTTTCGAATGATACAACAGCAAGAGACGCTTACACGTAAAATGGTGGATATGAACAAGGCAAATGCTTTGCCTACTTTAGTTGCATTTTATCGTTATACACACAAGTTGTTAAAGCCTGATTTTGATATGTCGCCACCCAACATGATTGGTTTGCAGTTGAATATTCCGATTTTCTCCAGTGGGCAGCGTTATTCCCAAACACAGCAGGCGAAAGTAGATTTAAAAACCGTTGAGAACAACAAGGCGCTTGTAGAAGATCAATTACGCATTACGGAACGACAGATGCGTTTTAACTTTCAAAATGCACTTGAAACATTTGAAAATCAACAAAAAAATATTGAAGTATCGCGCCGGGTATATTTAAACCTAAAGTTGAAATACGGGCAAGGCATGTTATCTTCTCTCGACTTGATAAATGCCGATAATAATTACCTTAAAGCAGAATCAGATTACATTAATTCGATGATGCAGGTGCTAAGTACACGTTTGCAATTAGAAAAAATTTACGGAACAATATATTAATAAAAGGAATTTAAAAATGAAACATATCATTTATTTTGGTTTAGCTTTTACTATGCTCGCAGCTTGCTCGGGCGAGACTATAAAAAATGACGGGAAAGAAAAGGAGGAGCTGGCAGCAGAGCCTGTTGAAGTGCTTGTCATCTCAACACGCGAGATTACCCGCGATGTTGAATATACCTCCACTGTTTTAGCATGGGAAGAGGTGCATTATGCGCCGGCAGCGCCAGGTAGAATTGACAATATCTTTATAAAGGTAGGACAGAGGGTTGCAGAAGGTGAACTTTTAGTTCAAATGGATCAAACTCAGCTCCATCAGGCAGAAGTACAGCTTCAAACGCTGAAAACTGATTTCGCACGTATTGACACTCTGAATAAAACCGGAAGTATCCCGCGTCAGCAATACGATCAGTTGAAGGCTCAATTAGATATTGCCCAAAGCAATGTGAATTTTCTTAAGGAGAACACTAAACTAACGGCTCCCTTTTACGGCATTGTTTCAGGAAAGTATTTTGAAGCCGGCGAGATGTATTCTGGCGCTCCCATACCTACAATAGGAAAATCGGCGATACTCTCATTAGTTCAAATTGACCGTCTTAAGATTTTATTGGCCGTTTCGGAAAAATATTTCCCAATGGTAAACAAAGGTATGCCCGCTACCGTTATCTCCGACATTTATCCCGATAAAGTCTTTGAAGGTAAGGTGTTTAATATTTATCCTACTATAGATCCTACCAGCCGAAGTTTTAATATTGAGATTTCGTTAGATAATACCGGTGAATTGTTACGTCCGGGAATGTTTTGTCGCGTTAGGCTTGATCTCGATAGGGAAGAGGCCATTGTGCTGCCATCAATTGCCATATTAAAACTTCAAGGCTCTAACGATCGCTATCTTTTTATAGAAGAAAACGGAATAGCAAAAAGAATCCCTGTTACACTTGGAAAACGCTATAATGAATTTGTGGAGGTGATTTCGGATGAGTTGAAAGAGGGTGATAAGTTGATAATTCGCGGACAGGCACGTCTGCTTGACGGTATGCGTGTAACAGTAAATTAATTTCTGAATACTGAAAAAATAACTTTATGAGTATATATAAATCTGCAATAAACAGACCTATCACTACTTTCATGATATTTACCGCTGTGATTGTGGTGGGGATTTATGCATTGATTAAGATGCCGGTTGACCTGTATCCTGAGATTGATCCGCCCTATATTTCTGTAATGACTACCTACCCGGGCGCAAGCGCTCTTGATATTGAAACAAATATAACCAAAATTCTTGAGGATGCATTGAACACGGTTGATAATGTTAAGGAGGTTACTTCAACCTCAACGGACAACTTATCGGTGATAACTTTGAAGTTCAACTGGGGATCGAACCTTGATGAAGCTACCAATCAGATGCGTGATGTGATTGACCGTGTGTATGATTACATGCCGGAAGATGTTGATAGACCTACAATTTTAAAGTTTAATACCAGTATGATGCCGATAGTTTTTTATGCCGTTACGGCAAATGAAAGCTATCCTGGTTTGGACAAAATTCTTGAAGAGAAAATTATTAATCCTCTAAACCGTATTGATGGGGTAGGTTCGGTTTCGATGATCGGTGCGCCAAAAAGAATAATCTATATAGAGGCAGACCCCCGCCGATTGGATGCTTATAATCTGACAATAGAACAAATAGGAGGAATTATTGCTTCTGAAAACCTGAATATGCCCTCAGGAAATGTGAAAATGGGTGATATGGATTATCAGCTACGCATTCAGGGCGAATTTACTGATAGCAGGCAATTGGCTGATCTTGTTGTTGGAAATTATAACGGAATACCAATTTATTTGCGTGATGTGGCTGTAGTACGCGATTCGCTGAAAGATCTTTCGCTCGATGAAAAGATCAATGGAAAAACAGGGTTGCGTATGTTCGTGATGAAACAATCGGGCGCAAATACGGTAAAAGTAGCGCGTGAGGTAAATAAAAACCTCAACGAGCTAAAAAAAACTTTACCTCCCGATATACAAATAAACCAGATTCTTGACACCTCTTCATTTATTAAAGGAGCAATCAGCAACTTGTCGCAAACGCTGATCTATGCCTTTATCTTTGTAGTGTTGGTAATTCTGGTCTTTCTCGGAAGGTGGAGAGCTACATTTATTATAGCGCTAACAATACCTGTTTCGCTTATTGTCGCATTTATTTATCTCTTTATTACCGATAACTCTATTAATGTAATCTCGCTTACTTCGCTCTCTATTGCAATAGGAATGGTGGTGGACGATGCCATTGTAGTACTCGAAAATATAACCCGCCATATTGAAAGAGGAAGTAGTCCACGCGAAGCCGCTATTTATGCTACTAATGAAGTGTGGTTAGCGGTAATTATTACAACACTGGTTGTTGTAGCCGTTTTTTTTCCCCTTACCTTGGTAGGAGGGATGACCGGAATGATGTTCAATCAGCTTGGTTGGATTGTTACGATTACTGTTGTAGC
>Ga0116141_10004343_pt1 | contig 11951 bp, 13 predicted proteins | sample AD_UKC097_MetaG_FD_89744 | JGI IMG/M metagenome (GOLD analysis project Ga0116141, IMG submission 89744) | Active sludge microbial communities of municipal wastewater-treating anaerobic digesters from USA - AD_UKC097_MetaG | ecosystem: Engineered > Bioreactor > Anaerobic > Digestate | place: USA... | reverse complement strand
TCGCCTTTAGCCTTTAGCCTTTAGCCTTTAGCCCTTTGCCCCTCGACGTCAGTCGAGTATATGCACAAAGATGCCGCTTCGCAGCTTGGGTTCGAACCACGTGGATTTCGGGGGCATGATCTCCCCCGCGTCGGCGATTTCCATAAGCTGGGCAAGTGTCGGCGGGTACATCGAAAAGGCGACGGCAAACTGACCGGAATCGACCAGCCGCTCGAGTTCCTTCATGCCCCTCACCCCGCCGACAAACCGGATTCGCCTGTCAGTCCTCGGGTCCTGGATTCCGAGAAGGGGCCTCAGGATATTGTCCTGCAGGATGGAGACGTCGAGCCGGCCTATCTTGCTCTTACCCACGTAAACGCTCTCCCGGGCCGTCAGTCGGTACCACCGGCCCTTCAGGTACATCCCGAACTCGTGAAAGCGGACGGGAGACCTGTCCAAGAAGTCTTCCGCCACGCGGAAACCTTCGCGGGTTTTCTCTATGAACTCGGCTTCACCCATGCCGTTCAGGTCCTTCACGACGCGGTTGTAGTCGAGGATGCGAAGCTGGTTGTCGGGAAAAAGGGTGGCCATGAAATAATCATGCTCCCCCGCCCGCCCGCTTTCGCGCCGGCGTCTGGCCACGGCCGCCGCCGAGGCCGCCCGGTGGTGTCCGTCGGCGATGTAGAGGCACTCCACCCCCGAAAACCCCCTCCGGATCCTTTCAATGGTCGCCTCATCGTCGATCACCCAGACCGTGTGGCTCACGCCGTCTTCCGCTTTGAATTCGTATTCCGGCTCTTCCTTTACAACGTCGGCGACGATCCGGTCTATGCCTTCCACAGCCCTGTATACCAGGAACACGAGGCCCGTCTGCGCGTTCACGATATCGATGTGCTTTGTCCGATCGTCTTCCTTGTCGAACATCGTGAGTTCGTGCTTTTTGATGAGGCCCGCGTCGTACTCCTCCGTGCTGACACCGCCCACGATGCCGTACTGGGTGTGACCGGGGACGCTCTGGCGGTAGATGTAAAAACAGGGCTTCCGGTCCTGAACAAGGACGCCGTCCCTGATGAGCTTGTCGAGATTTTTCTTCGCCTTCCGGTATACCTCGTTGCCGTAGACACCCGTGTCCATGTCCTTGCGCAGATCGATCTCCGACTTCTCCACGCGCAGAAAGCTCAAGGGGTTGTCCCGGGCGATTCGCCTTGCCTCCTCCCAGTCCAGCACGTCGTAGGGATGGGAAGCGACCTGGCGCACAATCTCTTTCTTCGGTCTCAATGCCCGGAAGGGGACGACGATGGCCACGGTTTATTTCCTCCTGCGACCGGGTTCTAACACAGCGGCCCCTTTAACGCAATACTCGCCGCGGGTCTGCCGGACGGGTTGCAAATAAAGACCCGACAGTGTATGAATACAATCCTCGAGTGAAAGGAAGGATAACCATGAACCCGCTTCGCGTCTTCATTCACGGCCTCGAGAGCAGCAGCCAGGGGACAAAGGGTGCCTACTTCAGGCAGAAGTTCCCCGACATGCTCATCGAGGATTATACGGGGCCCCTCGAGGAGCGCATGGAAAAGCTGAAGGGGCTCCTGGCCGGGAAGAAAGACCTTTTCCTCGTGGGCTCGAGCTTCGGCGGGCTCATGGCCGCCATCTACGCCTGCGAAAATGAAGGGAGCGTGAAGAAGCTCATTCTCCTCGCCCCGGCCCTCGACTTCGGCTACTTCGAGCCTTACGCCGACAAGAGGGTTTCGCTCCCCGTCTGGCTCTTTCACGGCAGGAAGGATGACGTGGTCCCGCTGGCGCCCGTAGAAAGGGTCGCAAGGAAAGTCTTCACCAACCTCTCCTATTATCTCGTGGAAGACGACCACTCTCTCCACAAGACCTTCCCGCTCATGGAGTGGGAAAAACTCCTCGCGGCCTGACCGGACATCCCCCCGAATATCCCTTGACAAATGCCGGAGCAGAACTTAAATATACCCATGAAAATACGGGAGATTTTTAGATGAGCACGGTCACAAAGAAAGTTGTCATCCGCTACACGGCAGACATTGTGGAGGAGCCTATCACCTGCCAGCTGGTGAAGAAATACGACCTGGATTTCAATATCCTGAAGGCAAGGATCTTCCCCCGGAGGGAGGGGGTCATGGTTCTTGAATTGAGCGGCAAGAAGGAAAATTTTGAAGCCGGAATGCGCTTTCTCAAGGAAAAGGGATTAAAGGTAGAGCCGCTTTCAAAAAGCGTGACGATGAGCGAGGAAATATGCATTCACTGCGGGGCGTGCATCGCCTTCTGTTCGACGAACGCCCTGAGCATTGATCCTCATACAATGAAGGTGACTTTTGATCCTGAAAAGTGCAACGGCTGCGAACTCTGCGTGACGGGCTGCCCGGTGAGGGCCATGGCCGTAGACCTCTCCGTCTGACGGCGCCCGGCGGCGTGTCATTTACCTGAGCTTGAGTTTATCCTCGATTGCCTCACCCTGCTTTGTCATCGACCGGTCCCGAGCCTTTGCCTCCCTCTGGCTTTCCTCGCTCGCTTCCCTGAAACCCCTGTTGAGTCTCTTCTTCTGTTCCTCGAAAAAAGCCGTCGCGTCGGCGTAAGTCCGGTCATACTGGGTCCAGGTCATCTCAAAAGCTTTCAGTAGTCTCTCGGTGGTCGTGCCCTCGGCGTTGAAGAAGTGATAGCCGAGAACGGCGAGCACGATGGCCAGCAGAACCATCGTGAGTTTGAAGAATTTGCTGAGGAGCCAGTAGAGAACGATAAGCCCGAAAACCGAAAGTAGGATAACCGGCCAGTGCTGCGACAATATATTCGTCAAATCACCCATCGCCCGCCTCCGCTTCTTGAATCTGCCCTCGCCTACCGAACGCGCCGACTGCCCGTTACAATCCCCCGCTGGGCCCCTGAGCCTGCATCACCTCGATAGAAAAGCAATTGTAATTTATCATATTTTTCCGCAAAAACCAAAAGGGCCTCGAGCTTGACAAAAAAATGCGGGGAGGTTAAAGTTCTCCGTCAAGTTTAAAATATGCAAAATATAAACCAAAACAATGAGTTGTATCAGACAACAAAGAGTCCTTGCGGGTCTGAGCGGCGGCGTCGATAGTGTCGTCGCCGCGGCAACCCTGCTGGAAAAAGGATACAAGGTCGGCGGCCTCTACATCAAAAACGGTTTCCCCGTCCGGGGCGAGGAGGATGCCGAAGCCGTAGCCTCCCGTCTGGACATCCCGCTCTACAAACTCGACGTGAGCGTCGAATTCCGGGGCGAGGTGGTCGACTACTTCGTCGCGGAGTACCTGGCGGGCAGAACGCCGAACCCGTGCTGCGTCTGCAACAAACGGATCAAGTTTCGCCACCTGCTCGATGAGGCCGGGAAACTCGGTTTTGATCTCGTCGCCACGGGCCACTATGCCCGCGAGAGCTACGACGTCAGTACCGGCAGATACGCGCTATGCAGGGGCGCAGACGCGTTAAAGGACCAGTCCTATTTCCTCTTCATGCTCGGGCAGCAGGAACTCGGGAGGGTCCTCTTTCCCAACGGGAACAGGACGAAAAAGGAGATTCGCGCGAAGGCCCTCGAACTCGGCTTCAATGACAGGCCCTTCAAGGAGAGTCAGGAGATCTGCTTCATCCCGGATGACAACTACAAACGGTTCATCCGGAAAGTTCGTCCCGAGCTCCAGGTGGTTCCGGGGAATTTCGTCGACCGGCACGGAAAGATCCTGGGCAGGCACCGGGGCATCCATTCGTACACGGTGGGCCAGAGGCGAGGCCTGAGCATCGCCTCCGCCGCCCCCTACTACGTGCTGGAAATCGACGTCGGGAAGAACGAGGTCATCCTCGGCCGGCAGGACGAGCAGTCGAGCGAGGGGCTCGTCGCCGCGGCCGTGAGCTGGGTCTCCGGGGAAAAGATCCCGGAGGCGGGCTTCATGGCCGTAACAAAGATCCGCTACCGGCACGGCGGCGTGGAATCGAAAATCATGCCGCTATCCTCCGCGGGGGGTGCGTTCCCGGCCCGTGCCGGAACCGATGACCGCAGCGTCATTGTTCGGTTTTCCAGGCCCCAGAAGGCCGTCACGCCCGGCCAGGCCGCCGTCTTCTACCGGGGTGATCGCGTTCTCGGCGGCGGCTGGATCGTGAGGGGGTTTTGACAGGAATGAACGTCGCGGTGACCACTTTGGGGTGCAAGGTGAATCAGTGCGAGTCCGCAGGGATGATCGACGCGCTCGCCGGCCGCGGCCACCGCGTCGTCGGCTTCAATGAGATGGCCGACGTTTACATCATCAACACCTGCGCCGTCACGGCGAGGACCGACTTCCAGTCCCGTCAGCTCGTCCGTCGCGCCCACCGGAGAAACCCCGAGGCAGCGATCGTCGTGACGGGCTGCTACGCCCAGGTCTTCCCCGATGCCGCGGCGACACTGCCCGGCGTCGCCCTCGTTGCGGGCAACCCGGAGAAAGAGGAAATCCCCTCGCTCATCGAAAAATTGGCGCGAGGCAGACAGGAAATTCTCATCTCCGACATCCGCCGCATGGAGTCCTGCGCCGGACCTCCCGCCGCGAGGTTTCACGGTCACACGAGGGCCTTTCTCAAAATCCAGGACGGCTGCGACGCTTTCTGCAGTTACTGCATCGTTCCTTTCGCCCGTGGGAAAAGCAGGAGTCTCCCGCTGAAAGACGTCCTAGAGAGGGCCTCTCTTCTCGCGGGTGCCGGCCACCGGGAGATCGTCCTCACGGGTGTGCACCTCGGCGCCTATGGGGCGGACCTCCGGCCGAAGGCGGATCTCCTGACCCTGTGCAGGACGATCGAGGAAAACGGTCCCGTCCGGCGGCTGAGGCTCAGTTCCATCGAGCCCCGTGAAGTGAGCGACGGGATGATCGAGTACCTGGCAAATTCAAAGACCCTCTGCGCGCATCTGCACATCCCGCTCCAGAGCGGCGACGACGACATCCTCCGGCTCATGGGAAGGGAATACGACAGGGCCTTCTTCAAGAACCTTGCTGAAAAAATCACGTCCGCCCTGCCAGAGGCGGCCGTCGGCATCGACGTGATGACCGGGTTCCCGGGCGAGGACGACGGGGCCTTTGAGAGGACCCTGGAGTTTGTGGAGGGCCTCCCCGTCGCCTATCTCCACGTCTTCCCCTACTCGGAGCGGCCGGGGACGGCGGCGGTGAAACTGCCCGGCAGGGTTTCCGGTGCCATCAGGTCATCTCGAGGGGAGAGGATGAGGAGCCTGGGGCAGAAGAAGCGGCTGGCCTTTGTGGGACGTTTTCTCGGGAAAACGCTGAAGGTCCTCGTTGAAGACCGGCGGGACCGCGCGACGGGAATGCTGAAAGGTTTTTCAAGAAACTACATACCCGTTCTCATCGATAAAGGCGATTCCTCCCTTGTCAACCGGGAGATCGATGTTGTAGTGATAGGCACAACCGGCGGAAGCGCCATCGGGAGGGCGTCGAGAGTGGATCAAAATGGATGAGGACAGGATCCTCGAGCTCCGGGATCTCGAGGAGGCGCTTTCATACCGCTTCGGCGACATCGTCCTCCTGGACGAAGCCCTGACGCACCGGTCATACAGCCACGAAAACCCCCGGCTGCCGCAGCGGGACAACGAGAGGCTCGAGTTCCTGGGAGACGCGGTGCTTTCGCTCTGCATCGGGCACCTGCTGGTGGAGAGATTCCCGTCGGAGGCGGAGGGGCCGCTCTCGAAGAAAAGGGCCGCCCTCGTGAATGAAGCGCCCCTCTGCAGTCTCGCCGGGAGACTGGGGCTCGGCGGATACCTTCTTCTCGGCCGCGGCGAGGAGGCCTCCGGGGGCCGCACGAAGCCGTCGATTCTCGCTGACGCTCTCGAGGCCGTGATCGCCGCCGTCTTTCTCGACGGAGGGTATGAAAAGGCAAATCGTTTGATTCGCCGTCTCTACGAACCTCTTCTCGAGGAGGACAGTCCGGTCACGCAGTTCCGGGATTATAAGTCTGAGCTCCAGGAGTTGAGCCAGACAAGGTTTCAGAAGATGCCGTCATACTCGCTCACCAGGGAGTCCGGTCCCGATCACGAAAAGTCTTTCGAAGTGCGCCTGACCATCCCCGGTGTCGTGACGGCGTCGGGGACCGGACGGAGCAAGAAAGAGGCTGAGCAGGAGGCGGCGATGGTAGCGCTGGAGACCCTCGGGGATTGAGTCGAGGCCGATCGTCATGACGGAAAAACCATACATTGTCCCGATCTTCCTGACACGGGCGGGGTGTAGGCACCATTGCGCCTTTTGCAACGCAGGCAAGATCGCGGGCGGGGAAACGGCCGACTGGACGGAGAAGAAATTTATCGCCGAGGTCGAGAAACACCTCTCCCGGCCGCACCGCAAGAGAACGACGCGCCAGATCGCCTTCTACGGCGGGAATTTCACGGGAATCGAGGAAACCGCTCAGAGGCGACTTCTTCATTACGCGAAGCGGTATGTCGACGGGGGACTCGTCGATTCGATCCGTGTCTCGACAAGGCCCGACTGCATCGATAACGAAAAGCTTGCCCTGCTTAAAGAGTTCAGCGTCGAGACCGTCGAACTGGGGGTGCAGTCATTTGACAACAGCGTACTGGCTGCTGCCGGGAGAGGGCACACCGCTCTCGATGTGTACAGGGCCATGGAACTGCTTAAAGGCTGCGGATTCAGGACCGGGATACAGCTTATGCCCGGGCTGCCAGGCGATACGCGGGAAAGATCGATCTATTCCGCGGATGAGGCAGTGCGCCTTATGCCCGACGATGCCCGCATATACCCCTGTGTTGTACTTGCCGGTACGCGGCTTGAGGCAATGTACCGCAGTGGTGAGTTTACCCCGCTTGACCTTGAAGAGGCAGTTGACATAAGCGCACAGATGTACAGCCGCTTTACTGCGAACGGGATCAGCGTCATACGCATAGGGCTGCATCCCCTTGAAAACAGCAGCTCTGTAATTGACGGCCCGTACCACACCGCAATGGGTTTTATGGTCAAGTCAAGGTACAGAAGAAACGTTCTGGATTCTCTTCTCGCGGAACATAAACCCGGTCATGGATCTGTTGTAAATCTTGCCATTCCCCGGAGTTTCTGCGAGGAGTATATAGGGCTCAGGAGGGGGAATATGGATTACCTTAAATCCAGGTATTCCCTTGCTTCAATAGAGTACCATGCCGCTGACACGGACCGTCCTTTCATAATTGCCTGATTTTTTTATTGACGTACAGGGGGTACTGATAATTCTATCACAAACAGTTGTGTGCGGAGGTTATTTATGCCCATATACGAATATCAGTGCCTTGAATGTAACCATAAATTTGAAGTAAAACAGTCAATGAACGATGAACCTGTCAGTTCCTGCGAAAAATGCGGAAAACCGGTTCGCAAGCTTTACAACGCGGCAGGTATAATTTTCAAGGGATCGGGTTTTTACGTAAATGACTACAAGGGGAAGAGCGATAAATCAGCTGAAACTGCACAGCCCGCATGCAGCGGCGGCTGCTGCGGATGCCCTGCAACGGGTGGCGCTGAATAGTTTCAGGCCTTTCTTTTAGCCTTTGCCCTGTTTTTGCGAAGTATCGAGTTGAGATATTTTTCTATAGAAAACAGGGCATTGGGCGTTATGAAATCCTCTTTAAATTTGAATGACGAAATCGACTCCATGAATTCTCCGAGCGCCTCGGGGCTCTTTGCAACCTCGGGGTCAACAAGCAGGTATTCAACATCCGACATCAGATATTTTTTACTGCGCACAGGGTAGAGTACCTGCCGCGCGTTATACATGGGGATAACGATCTTCAGGTTGTTGGCGCGCAGTTCCGTAATAACCTGGTCAAGGCGCGCTTCATTGTCGGGTTGTATCTCGATAAAATCTGATATGGGTATAAGTACCGAGTCGCGGGCCTGTATGAGCGAATAGACATCTTTGGTTTCTTTTGAAAAAGAGGGGCGCGGGCCGTTGACCCTGTGAGCCTGGGATGCCTTTGGAACGTTCTTTTCAAGGGGCGCGGGCTGTTTTCTGCTGAAGAGAGATATGACCGCACTTACAATGTTTATAAGAATTGATCCGCTTTTCGGCGAGTCGCCTTTTTTCAGCAGGGGATCGTTTTTATCTGACATCAGCTTCTTGTTGAACGCGTCATATTCACGCAGCAGCTGGTTCATTGTCTTCAGCCGTTCGCTCGTACCTATTATTTTAAGCGGATTCTCCTCTGCCGCGATGCTCCCGGCTGCCTCGGCGAGTATCTCTGCCACGAAAATTTTTTCATCCTTCTGGCTTTCCGTAAGGCTTTCAAAGAGGTGGCTGTCGGTAAGGTGTTTTACAACCTCGGTGAATTTTTCAAGAAACTTTGATGAATCAATAATGTATTTAAGCCCGTCGGAACTTGTAAGTGATATTATTTTACCCGCAGCCTTTTTGTCTGACTCCCACTGTGAAAAGTTTTCAGCATCCATTCCCTCAAAAAGCGAGAGTATGTTGCTTTCGGTTGTAATGATGTTTTCAGCTATATGCTTCATAATTTCAGCGTCGTTCAGCAGAAGGGGATCGAGTATCTTGTCAACTTTTATGATGCAGTCGCGCAGTGACTGGAAGTTCCTGACCGCAAGAAGGTCCTTTTTGTCAAGGGCTATGGCCATTTCACCGGTGAGCGTGTTCAGGATGTAGTTGAATTTTGTGTCCCTGTAGTCGCTTACGTTCGAGTTGAGTATTCCGAAGTTTTTAAGCCTGCGGGTTATCGCCGCGTTATTGGCGTCTATAATTTTACGCATTGTTTCAATGTCGATTTTAAGTTTAACGTGTTCATAATTCTTTTTGTGAAAGCAGAAGTCCTCGGTAATATCATACCCGTTTTTGTCGTAAGAGTAGTTTTTGAATGTAAAGATGTTTGTTCCAAGCTGGCTCTTGATGATGTAAGAAAGGTGTGTCTTGTTTTTTGCCTTTCGTATAAGCTTGGTCAGGTTGAACAGCCTGAAGCCCGCCAAGAGCTGCAGCAGGCTTTCGGTAGACCTGCTGTCGCGTGACGCGACCAGTTCATTGTAATCCTTTTCGGGAATCAGAAAGGTGAATTCAGCCTTTTCTTCGATGATAAGGTTTTTGTTTTCAGGGTTAACTGAAAAGGCGTATGAATAGACAGGTTTTACCTCGTCGGGATTGTATTTTACCAGAAGATCCAGCAGGTACTGTATGTTCAGAAGACGTTTCTGCGTAATGGGGATCTTTATATTTCGCGATTCATTCAGGGATTCTGCGGTTGCCAGGTCCATGCCTGGACTTTTTTTCCATGCCTTCTGGTAAGTCTCTATTTCGGTAAGTATTTCGTCAAGATAGGGCTCCTTGAGCAGCCTGTCGTGAAGAAATGGATATTTGTCGCTCCGGTTATAATGCAAAACTTTCACCTTTAAGCTATATGTAGTCAGATTCAGATTTTCTTTTTATCCGTTAATATTACCGGCTTTAATAAAACTTTGTCAATTATAAATTGTATCCCTTTACCATGGGGACAAATCTTACGTATGCAAAATCTTCAGTTATTATTTCTCCGCCCATGCGGGTCAAACGCAGCAGCTTCTGCACCGAGTCCCCTACGGGCAGGACCATGCGGCCGTTTTCGGCAAGCTGATCCACCAGCTTTTCGGGAATAACAACCGGCGCGGCCGTAACTATTATTACATCGAACGGGGCCCTCTCAGGCAGGCCGCAGTAACCATCCCCGTGAACCACTGTCACATTAAGGCATCCCTCCTGCAGAAGCCGTATGCCTGAAGATTCGGCAAGCGTTTTGATCCTTTCGATACTGTAAACCTCTGCCGCAAGCCTGGAGAGCACCGCGGCCTGGTATCCCGAACCGCAACCGATCTCGAGTACCTTTTCGGTGCCGCTGAATTCGCACAGCTGGGACATGAGCGCCACAATGTATGGCTGTGAAATGGTCTGGTTGCTGCCTATTGGAACGGGGTGGTCGCCGTAAGCATCGACAAGATATTTGTCGGGAATAAAGTTCTCCCTTTTTATCGATGCCATCGCAGCAAGAACGCGCGGATCCACTATGCCCCGTGCCTTAAGGTGTTCATCGATCATCAGCTGCCGCTGACGCGCAAGTATCTCATCTCTATCGATTGTATTGCTCCTTTGTTGCGAAGTGCATAATTTTAGCCTTATCGTATCTGCTGCCAATAAGTTTTTTGACCGTTTTAATTAAAAACTGAAGCAACCGGCCTCCCTTAATCACCGGGCAGCAGCGGTGCCGGGTGTTGTATATATGATACAGTTGTGTTTTTTTTGACGTGTCATGGCATGATCTGCCGATTGTTGTTAATCCGTAATTATAATCCCTGATTAAATCAGCAGTTAGAATTGTAAAAATAATCAGAATGGCATGGATACTGCGTATTATATTATGGTCAGCCCATACATCATCCGGTTATGGCAGCTGTGCCTGAATTCTTTAAGCAGGAGGCTGGAGTAATGATACAGATACTGAATATGCTCTGGATAGTTGTTCTGTTCTGGCTTGTAATTGAATTTATAAATTCACGGCTGAACAGAAGGGAAAAACACATTAATATAAGGGATGAATTTAACCAGGGAATAAACAAGTAGCAGCAGCTTGCCCTTAATTTCCAGTCTCCTGACCGGTCAGTCCCGGCTATTCCGCTCCGCCTGATATCCTTTATAAAACCGCACCATCCCTCTTTAATAAATATCGATCTATTTAATAGTAATTGACACTGCCGTAAACTGCTTAAATCATAACAACAGCGTGATTTTTTAAGCAAACTGTTAAAACAGGCAGGTGATATTATGCGGTTAAAATTACTTATTCCACTGCTCATGGTTTTTTCAGTGCTCTTTGCACAGGATGACAGGCTGACACTCTCTGCCATTGTGCGCGACATCGATTCGTGGCAGAATAAAAGCCTGGAGATGAACCTGAAGCTTAAAAAAATCGATTATCTGTTCGAAAAGATTGTTTTTTATGATTCAGATAACATAAATATTGAATTCAGCATAGCAGGGAAAAAGAAAAAAAAGGAGCTGGCCGGCGATCTTCTTAACGCTCATGACGGAGTAATGTACAGGGTCAGATTTACCATTGTCGGCAGCGGTAACCTTGGGGGGCTTACGGGTGAACTTCAGGGTTTTACCCCGGTCTATTCAGATTATGTGCCAGAAAGGTGAATAGAAAAAGAAAGCAGAATAGCTGGGCGGCTATTCTGCCTTCTCCGTTTTGCAGTGCCAAGTTTACAATATGGTAAGAACGGGAGGGAATTACCATATAATTACTTGTAACTTTAGTTTCGGATTACCTGGCCGGGAACTTTAGTATTTTTTTTAGATAATTTTAAAAAAAGTTTTATGCAGGATTTTGCGATCCATGGAGAAAAATGAAGGGAACCATAATAAAGGTATTCGGGCGCTACTATACAGTCGAGGGTGGCGGCCGCCACGTGGACTCGGTACTCAGGGGCAGGCTGAAGGTTCCGGGGGACACAAGGGTTTTTTCCAATCCCGTTGCTGTGGGTGACCTGGTTGATTACCACGTCAGGGATGACGGCCTGGGTGTGATTGAATCGGTCCATAAGCGCAGCAATATTTTTACACGCAAGGATGGTGTACGTTCACGCGAGGACATAATTGCCTGCAACCTTGACCAGGTGGTTGCTGTTCAGTCCTTCGGCACCCCTGAATTCAATCTTCGCTTTGTCGACAGGATTCTTGTGCGCGGGGTAAAAGAGAATATTCACGTGCTTTTATGCGTGAACAAGGTTGACCTTGTTATGAAGGGTGAAAAGGCGTACATCAGGTCATACTATAAAGGTACAGGCCTTGAAATTAAATTCGTCAGCGCGCACAGCGGTGAAGGTATGGAGTCCCTTAAAAAGTCCATAGCGGGCAAAAGGTCGCTCCTTGTGGGGTATTCGGGCGTGGGCAAGTCATCAATCTTTAACAGGCTCTATCCCGGACTTGACCTTAAAATAAAC
>Ga0116141_10004337_pt1 | contig 11958 bp, 9 predicted proteins | sample AD_UKC097_MetaG_FD_89744 | JGI IMG/M metagenome (GOLD analysis project Ga0116141, IMG submission 89744) | Active sludge microbial communities of municipal wastewater-treating anaerobic digesters from USA - AD_UKC097_MetaG | ecosystem: Engineered > Bioreactor > Anaerobic > Digestate | place: USA... | reverse complement strand
CACGGCGGCGGTCAATGCGTCCGGCGCGGTGCCGGGGTCAAGCGCGAGCTGCGCTGCGCCCTTGGCATAGGACACGACGGCCGACTGTACGCCCGGCACTTTCTCCAGGGCGTCCTTGACGTGCGCCGCGCACGAATCGCAGGTCATGCCGGTGATTTTCAGGGTGGTCATGCTTGTTCCTTTTCTGTTGTCAGCGACGGCCGTTGCCGTCAGCCGCGATGTGCTGGCAGTTCGCAGCCGTCTGGTCCGCAGCGGCGATGCGCCGGCGAGACGAAATCCCAGATCGACACCCCGACCATCAAGGCCAAGCCGACGTACATCAGGTTCGCCGTCCACCAGTTGCCGAGCAGCCAGACCGTGGCCGCGAAGACGATGGCCGGCCCGATCATGCCGAGCAGGCTGCGATGCCACTGCCGATGACTCAGCCAGCCCAGCGCGTTCGCCACGAAGGCGAGCACGGCAAACAGCGGCAGCAGTCGGCTGATGAACAGGCCCTCGTACTGGCTTAGAAAGCCCAGCCCGATGGCCGCGCCGAAACTGGCCAGGGCCGGAAAACAGGCCGCGCAGCCCATCGCGGAAACGACGCTACCGAGCGCCCCGGTTTTATCGGCGATGCGGGTAATCAAGCCCATGATGCCGCTCCCGGTTCAGCGGCTCACTGCTTGACGCTGGACGGATAGCCCGCGTCTTCGGTCGCCTTGGTCAGCTTCTGGACGCTGGTCTTGGCGTCGTCGAAGGTGACGACGGCTTCGCGCTTGTTGAAATCCACGTCGGCCTTGCTCACGCCATCGACCTTGGAGAGTGCTTTCTTGACCGTGATCGGACAGGCTGCGCAGGTCATGCCCGGCACCGACAGCTTGACGGTTTGGGTGGCGGCCCACACAGGGGCGACGACGGCGACGAGAGCGAGGGAGGCAAACAGTTTTTTCATGGTGATCTCCGGTTAGTAAAACAAGGGAAGGACATAGGGGAATCCGAGCGCAACCAGTACCAGCGCGGCCACGATCCAGAAAATGAGCTTGTAGGTACTGCGCACCTGCGGGACCGCGCACACCTCGCCCGGCTCGCAGGCGGTTGCCGGCCGAAAGATGCGCCGCCAGGCGAAGAACAACGCCACCAGCGCCGCACCGATGAAAATCGGACGGTACGGTTCCAGCACCGTCAGGTTGCCGATCCAGGCACCGCTGAATCCCAGGGCGATCAGAACCAGCGGCCCCAGGCAGCAGGTCGAAGCGAGAATGGCGGCCAGCCCGCCGGCGAAAAGAGCCCCGCGCCCGTTTTGTGGTTCAGCCATGTGCTTGTCCTATCGAAAATGGAATGAATAGCGTAACCTTACTTCCGTAGTCATGTACGGAGTCAAGCGGTATGCAAACTATTTTTGAGAATCTGACCATCGGCGCTTTTGCCAAGGCGGCCGGGGTCAACGTGGAGACCATCCGGTTCTATCAGCGCAAGGGACTGTTGCCTGAGCCGGACAAGCCCTATGGCAGCATTCGCCGGTATGGCGAGGCGGATGTGACGCGGGTACGGTTTGTGAAATCAGCCCAGCGGCTGGGCTTCAGCCTGGACGAAGTTGCCGAACTGCTCAGGTTGGACGACGGCACGCACTGTGATGAAGCCAGCCACCTGGCGGAGCACAAGCTCCAGGACGTACGCGAAAAAATGGCCGACCTGGCGCGCATGGAAACCGTGCTATCCGCGTTGGTGTGCGCCTGCCATGCACACAAGGGGAATGTTTCCTGTCCGCTGATTGCGTCGCTGCAAGAGAACCGAACAGTGCCAGCGTGACGTAGCCGAGGGGCGGCTACGCCTTAGCGTGCTTTATTTTCCGTTTTCTGAGACGACCCCTTGTTTGACTGCGTAGCGACTCGACTGCTTTCGCGAGTGCCACTGCATCAGGGGCTTGAGAACCCCAGTCTTTCCAGAAGTCCCTCGTTGCGCTATCCGGTGCCACAGCGGGCAGATCCAGCTTGATACGTGAAGGAAGCAGGACAGCATCACCCAACATCAATGCCTCCCCCGTATCCAGCAGGGGCAGAACGCTTGTCAGGCCAGCCAATGAGTCAGGCATCAAGCGCTTGATCACTCCTTGGTCTGCATCATTGGTCAGACGCAAAGAAAGGAAGTTATTGCACTGGCTCAAGATTGTTCTGCTGACATCGGACGGACGCTGACTCACTACCAGTAACGAGAATCCATACTTTCGACCCTCTTTTGCAATCCGCTCAAAGGCCCCGAGCGCCTGACGTTGAACTGCATCGGCGTCATCCCGAACCGGCAGGTACAGATGGGCCTCATCGCACAGCAGAGTAACCGGCGTGCGCTTTTCCGCCGCCATCCAAAACTGAACGTCATACAGGAGTCGCGCCAGCGTTCCTGTCACCACCGGCAAGACATCAGAAGGTACCTCTGAGAAGTCGATGATCTTGATGCCCTTACCACCGTTTGAACCGAGCAGTTTGGCAATCTGAACAGCAAGCCAGTCATAGGTATTGGCAGCAGCCGGTGGCGTGAACATGAAGCCGTAGCGCCGATCTTCGAGCTTGGCCTCCATGCGGGAAATGAACCGCGTGAGCTTGTCCTCCCACTCTCCCTTAACCGGCCCCGTCTTTCCTACGCCTTTGGTGGTGTTGTCGGTGTTCAGTACAGCCAGCAGGTCATTGATTGCATATGGAATTGGCGAGTCAACGGTAAAGGTCTTGGCAACGTCTACCTTCCCTTCCGTTTCAAGAGTCTTCTGCTTCAGCGCACGAACGTGAGAAGTATACCGAGACGCCTGATTTGGGGCATTCTGATCACTGCGGTCCAGAATCATTGACAGCATCTCATCGCGGTTCAACAACCAGTAGGGCAGAAACAGCGCGTCATCCGCAGGTGTTGTCAGATCACCAGGGCCTGCAATGCGAAGACGGGTGGCAAAGCCCCCCTTGGTTGCGTCAGCCAGGGGGGCATATTCCCCATGCATATCGAAGACCAAGATGTTCGGATACTTCAGCTGTGCCGCTCGCTCAAGAATCAACGCAACCGCGTAACTTTTCCCGGAGCCAGTGCTTCCCAGAATCGCTGCGTGTCTTTGGAAGAACTTGTCACCACTCGCGATGGCTTCTGCAGTCCTGTCCGCAACGAAAACACCCAGCTTCAATCTTTCATTGGGTGGGTAGTCTGCGCCGAGGATGCCCATGAATCGCTGAAGGTTTGCACCTTCCACGACGTAGCACTCGCGGTCAATTTGCGGAAAACTGTCAGCGCCCCGTTTGAACGTGTTTTTCTTCTCGCCATCGACAGTTCGGAAGGTGCCGATGAGTGCACCGCGAACCGTGTCGGTAGGTACGGCTGTCAACGGAAAATCTTCTCCATCGGTTGGCAATTCATCAGGTAGCGAGTCACTCAAACTGCGTGTGACTCGTTCGGTAATAGCGATCAGGAACTCGCGCTCTGTACTGCCCTTGATGGCGATCAGGTTCCCTATGCCAATGCGGGTCAGTAGCACCGAGTTTGAAACATCGACAGCCACTCGGCTTGTGTCAACAGACGAAACACGGCCGAGCAGATCGGCTTCGGCAAATTGCAGTGCTGCGGGCGTAGCAGTCATGGCTCAAGAACCTCCGTAACAAATGAACCGACGTCCCACATTCCGCTTCCCGGAAAGAAGAACTCATTCTTTTCGATGATCGCCGCTGTGCCTGCGACTCCAGCAACTTCGCCATACTCAAGCGCCATCACGTTCGGGTGCATGAGCGCCAACTGCCGCGCCACATGTGACAGTGACCGAGTCAGCATCAGAGTGGGCTTGCCACCTTTGATGCTGGGCGAAAGATGGGTTTCCAGGTGGTCGTCATTGAATCCGTAACCGAGCACCAAAAAACGGCCAGCGCGATCAATCGCCTCGTTGGCGCGCGAACGGTGGTGGTCGAAGGGGCTTTCGTAACCGTTCCGAAACTTGTTGTGCCCTGGCGTGATGATCAGGCGAACAGCGTCCGGCAGGTCTCCTGCGTAGAACACAGGTCGCCCGGCTCGCATATACCAATCCAGACTTCCGTGCGGTTTGCAAACCAAGGCGCGCTGGCGGTAGTGAAAAGTTGCAGCTGTTCGCCGCGGTTTGATGGTTACGTCGCGACAGAAGCTCATGCGGCTTTCGCGCTCGTTGAGTTGCCCGGCAAAACGCCCGACGAACATCGTATCTGCCCCGATGTCTGCTTCCTCTGCGGCAATCTCTACCAGCCGGTCGTAATTCGTCGTGACAAGCGTCAAACCCGTAGGTGGTTTAACCAAATGAGCCAGCAATCGTGTCAATCGCAGCGTCCGAATGCCAGCGAATACCTCTGACACAACCTCACGCTCTCGCTCAGCAATCAACTGTCCGGTGGCCGCTGCAATAGCCAGTTCAAGAACTGGCGTGGGTGGTACAGCCAACAAAGCACCTTCCAGTCCCTTCGAAGGGAACAGCGCTGATGCAGAGGCCCATGTGCTGGCATCAACACCAACCAACCCGGTCGCAACTTTTGCGTGCAAGTGCGTAGCGAGTTCCCCCATGCCATGGAGCCCTTCTGCACATGAGAGACCAGAGCCAACAATCGTGACCAATCCGTCACTCAGATGTTCCTGGAGACGTAGTTTTAGGTTGTGCAGGTCCATCTGCTCGGCCTCAGATTTTGAACACCTTCATCACCTCATCCCCGAGGTGGTTGATGACCTTCACCGCAATCCGACCCGACACCGGCTTGCCGAACGGCCGTGAGGTGTCGCTGTTGAGCGATTCCCAGGCTTCGGCGTTGATCTCGGCTTTGAGGGTGGTCTTGAGGGATTTGTAGGGGTCGCTGGCGCCGAGGAAGTAGGCGTGGCGGACGAAGAAGCTTTCTTCGTTGTAGTCGGTGTCGATGAACCAGCAGGCGATGCCTTCGGCGCCGTCGCTGCGCACTTCGCCGGTGTTGGGGTGGAACACGTCCACGCCGTTGACCTTGACCTGGATGTCGCCAGAAGGCGCTTCGCCTTTGGCCAGCTTCTGGCCGGTGGCGGCGTCGAGGATGTCGATGTCCGGTTCGCCGAAGATCACGAACAGGTTGCCCTTGCCGGTGTTCTTCAGGTCCTCGGCCATGTGCAAGTCGGCGTTCATTCGGGCCTTGAGCACCGGCACACGGCCCAGTTTGTTGAACTCGCTGCTGTGGGCGTCGTAGTTGAAGGCACAGGCGATGAGCACGTCAAAACCCGCTTCGGCCGCTTCGCGCGCGGCGCTCACCAGGTCGGGCCGGCTCACGGTGCCGAACTCGGGGCCAATGAAGATACCGGCGCGTCTCTCTGTGCATCCGTTGCCGTCAGCGTCGGCGCCTTCCATGTAGCGCCCCTCGGCGCACACGTATTCGCCTGGCCAGGGAGCGAGCGCGGTGAAGTCGATCTTTCCAGACTTGTCGGCCTGCTGCACGCCCGCGGTGCGCAAGTTGTCCAGGATGATCTGCACGAAGTCGCGTGCCAGGCGGCCGTCGCCTACGTCGTTGACGGCCGGATCGATCAGGTTGTCGTCTTCGTCCACCCCCAGCACGCGGTGGGGCAGCAGGCTTTCCACGGTGAACGGCCCGGCCACGCGCACTTTCTTTTTGTCTTCGTACGGCCTGTCGTAAAGGTATTCAAAGTCCGCCTTGGCGGCTATGGACGTGTCGATCTCCTTTTGCCGGGCGATTCGCTGTTGCCACCAGTCGGCATGCAGCTTTTTGACTGCAACGCTCCACTTCTCATCTGCGTCGCGCGGGATCTCCCATTCCTGCCAGCTCTTCTTGAGCGCAGCGTTGAGCTGTTCACGCAGCGGCTCCAGCAGCGCCTGGAATTTCTCCCAGATAACGTCGATCTCTGCGTTGTTGGCGATGCTCTTGAGCGTGATGTGCGGCACCCGCTCGTACACAAAGCCTTGGCGGATGTTGCCGAAAGTGGGGTGGCTCTTGGGGGTGGTGCGGGTGACCTCGCCTTCCTTGGCCTGGCCTTCCTTGCTGTCTGCCAACAGGTAGAAGGGGTAGCGCGCACCCATGATGCGGGCACGGGCCAGGGCCAGGGCGACGCGCGAGGTGTCGATGGTGATCCATCGGCGACCCCATTGTTCGGCCACATAGGCGGTGGTGCCGGAGCCGCAGGTGGGATCGAGCACGAGATCGCCAGGGTCTGTTGTCATTTGCACGCAGCGCTCGATCACCTTTGTGCCTGTTTGAACGACATACACCTTGTCGTCTGTAAACGAGCCCGTCCCCGTATCTGTCCATATGTTTGAAAAGGGAATGACCGGGAAGTCATCCAGATACCGGACGTACTGAACGGTTCCGTTTGACGTGGGCCAAAGGCGGAGCGATCGAGAAAGCCTTTGAAGGCCCATCTCGTCAGTCTTGAAGGTCCCCTTGCCAGGCCCATACTCCCGACCTTGAAAGGTAAATCGACGCACATCACCGTCGCCTGCGGGTCGTGAGCTAGTAATGTTGTCTGCTCGAAACTGCCGACAGTCTGAAGGTTGTAGTGCAGGGTCTTTTTTCTCGGCGGCCGAAAGTCGCCGTGTTGTTCCATCAGGCATACGGAGCAAGGAATACACCTGTTCGGTAGAAGAGCCTGCTGCCTTGTCTTGGAACACATCTCTGTACTTGCACTTGCTCCGATCCTTCGCGTACCAGAGAAGGTAGTTAGATGCTGAAGCAAGAAAGTCCCCAGCTCGGCCTGTAGTGGTTCGGAACGCAACCTGAGACACCAAGTTGCCATCCCCAAACACTTCATCCATCACCGCCCGCACCCGGTGCACATTCTCATCCCCGATCTGCACGAAGATCGAGCCGGAGTCGGTCAGCAGATCGCGCGCCACGGTGAGGCGGTCACGGATGTAGCCCAGGTAGGAATGGATGCCGTCCTTCCAGGTGTCGCGGAAGGCCTTGACCATCTCGGGCTCGCGCGTGATGTGCTCGGCGTTGCCGTCCTTCACGTCGCGGCTGGTGGTGCTCCACTGGAAGTTGCTGTTGAATTTGATGCCGTAGGGCGGGTCGAAATAGATGCACTGCACCTTGCCGCGCAGGCCCTCGCGCTCGGCTAGGCTGGCCATGACCTGCAGGCTGTCGCCCAGGATCATGCGGTTGCTCCAATCTCCGTCGTACTTGTAGAAGTCGGTCTTGTCGACGTCCTCGGGTAGCCCGTTGAAGTCCTTGGCCATGTCATCAAACAAGTCGGCCACAAAGCCTTGCTGCTCAGGCGCCGCGGCTGCCTTGGCCTTTTCGCTCTGGCGCTTGAGGTCGTCGATCAGGACCTTGGGGTGCACCTTTTCCTGGATGTAGAGCGGCGGCGCGTTGACGACAAGGTTGCTCCAGTCGGCCTGGTCTTTGCCGCGCCAAACGAGCTGGGGGTCCAGGTCGCGGTTGCGGGCATTGCGTTCGGCCGCCAGCGGGCCGGGGGCACCTTGCGGCAGGGTGCCGTCGGCAGGTGCTTCGGCCTCGGCGCCGCCGGCGCGCGGGTACCGCAGCTGCACCGTCTGCTGGTGTTCGCGCTGCACCACCGACTGGAACTCGGCGGTGGGGATGTTCTTGCGCTTGTCGTCAGCGTGCTTCAGGGTCTCAACCTGCAGCGGGGCTTTGGTGCCGGGGGTGGATGTTTTGCGGGTGGCCATGGTCGGGGGTCACAGAAAGCCGATGGGGCGCTTGGTCTTGCGCTGCTTGTCGTCGGTGATGAGTTGTTTGATGGCGTCGAACACAGCGGAGAACTGTTCGTCGTAGCGGGATTCGAGCGCGTCGATGCGGCGGGCGAGGTCGCGGTTGCTGTCCATGAGGCGGCGCAGCTGCACGAAGGTCCGCATGATCGCGATGTTGACCTGCACCGCCCGCTGGGAGTGCAACACGCTGGAGAGCATGGCCACACCTTGTTCGGTAAAGGCGTAGGGCGTGCCACGGCGGCCGCCGTGTGAACTTGAAATGCCAATCTGGCATCTCAAGTTCTCCCACTCGGGGGCGCTGAGCTGGAACATGAAGTCGGCCGGGAACCGGTCCAGATTCCGCTTGACGGCCCGGTTCAGGGCGCCGGTTTCCACGCCGTAGAGCATGGCGAGGTCGGCATCGAGCAGCACCTTTTCACCGCGAACCAGGTGGACAAGCTGGGCAAGACTTTGCTGGCCGGGCAGGGCGGCGAGCGGGCTGCCTCCTTCGCTGGGCGCCGGGGCTGGCTCAGCCTGCTGAGCGGCTGGGGGTCTGCGGGTGACCATGGGCTGTTCCTCCTGGATATTCTTGTTGTTGTCCGGTTCGTTCAGGCAGGCTGGGGCTTCAACATGCTGCTGAACGCGGCTGCGACCTTGTCAGCAAAGTCGGACTGCATGGCGTACACGTCGGTGAACTCGGCAAAGGCCCAGCGGCCGTGCGTCTGCAGGGCGTTGACGCCGGGCAACCAGCGGGTTTCCATGGCGGCCTTTTTGTCTTTGGCGTCTTCGCCCCGGTAGCCCTTGATTTCCACCACGAGGTTGAGCAGGTCGTCCTCGCCGTGCCCATCGTCGATGCGCAGGATGAAGTCGGGCCGGTAGCGGCGCGTTTCTGCGCCCACAAGGTAGGGCACCTCAAAACCGAGGTTGTGGTTCTTCACGTAGCTGTGCACCTTGGGGTGCGATTCGGCAGCGCGGCAGAACTCAGATTCCCAGTCGCTGTCCATGATCAACCAGTTGAGGTGGCAGTGTTCGCTGCTGGCTTCCCAACGGTCGGTCTTGGTGGTGGTGAAGTTGACGTGGCCGGTGGTGCCGACCGGGTTGTAGGGGTCGAGCACGGCCTGTATCTGGCTGCTGCCCTTTTCGATGCTGGCGCGGTCGATGGCCTGCTTGATGCGTTCGCAAGCGCGGTCGGCCAGCTCCAGGTAGCAGAGTTGGGCGGGGTAGGTGTCGCCTTTGCAGTCGAGGTGGTCGTCCAGCCACTGCTTGACGATGCGCTTGAGCTGACCGAACAGGTGCAGCTTGGGTTCTTCGCCCGGGTCGCGGAACTTGCTGTACAGCAGGTGCTTGGTCAGGTGCATCAGCAGGGTGGAGGTGCGCATGTCGCGCGTGTGAGCGAGGGTGAGGTTGACACCCTCGCCGATGATTCCTTCTTGCCGGGTGATGGACGGGCCGACCAGTTCGGGCGTGAGCACGAGTTTGGAGTCGGCGTTGAACTCGGCGCCAATGGCTTCCTCGGGCAGCACGACACGGTAGCCTTGCACGCGGGGGAAGCGGATCTCGTGGGCGTCGCGCTCGGGCTTGATGGCTTTGACCGTGACGGTGACGCGCGGCTTCAGGGGCTTGGCGATGGCGGGTTCGGCGTTGAAGTCGAACGGGATGCCCAGCACGTCGGCGTATTCCACGTCAAAAACGCCATCGGCATTCAGCTCGTATGACTGTCGGCGCAGCGCGCGGCCAATGACCTGCTCGCACAGCAACTGGGTGCCGAAGGCGCGCACGCCCAGCACGTGGGTGACGGTGTTGGCGTCCCAGCCTTCGGTGAGCATGGAGACGGAGACAACGCAGCGGATGGATTCGCCCAGGCGACCGGGCTTGCCCACGGTGTTCATGACTTCACGCAGCAGTTCAGCGTCGGTGATCTTGTCGGCGGCCTGGCGGTCGCCCGTGCGTTCGATGATCTCGCGGCGGAAGTGCTCAATCTCCGGCCCGGCCATGCTGCGGAAGTTGTCGTCCAGCGCTTCACCGCTTTCCAGCTGCTCGCTGTCGATCAACAGGGTGCGCGGGCGGGCCAGGGGCTGGCCGTTTTCGTCGAAGTTGCGGAACAGGGCGAGACGGCCGTTTTCGAGCTGTTCGGTGCTGTCTTCGTTGCGGCGCATGAAGCCGGAGATGTAGTCGTATACCAGCTTGGAGGTGGATGTGTTGTTGCACACCACGATGAAGCAGGGCGGCACGTGAATGCCAGCGTCCTGCCAGACCTGATAGGTCTTTTCGTAGTGGCCGTACAGCGCCGACAGGGCGGTCTGCAGCTTGGTGGGCAGCTTGAGCGGGTCCAGCCCTTCTGCTTTGCCCCGGCCCTTCTTGGGCATGTCTTTGCTGATGTTCTCCCACAGGTTGCGGAATATGGGGACATCGGTACCGGGGATGTTGTCGGCCACCGGCACGCGGGGCAGCTTGACGATGCCGCATTCGATGGCGTCCATGAGCGAGAAGTCGCTCATGGTCCAGGGAAAGAGGGTGCCTTCGGCGTAGCCGGAGCCGCGCAGGAAAAACGGCGTGGCCGACAGGTCGATGACCTGGCTCAAGCTCAGCTGGCGTTGCACGGCCTTGATGCCGTTGATCCACAAACGGGCGGCTTCGTTGTTCTCTTCGGCTTCTTTCTTGTCGTCGCCCTTGAGGTCGTCGTCCTGGACTTTGACGGGCTTTTCCTGGTAGCAGTGGTGCGCCTCGTCATTGATGACCATGACCCGCTTTGCACCCATCAGCTCGGGCATGACGCGCTGAATCATCTGGCCCTCGGTTTCAAGGGTGTCCAGGGCGTTGTTGCCACGGCCCTGCAGCAGCAGCCGGGTGCCTTTGGCCACTTCCAGCCGCTCGCGCAGCTTGAAGCCGTGGTAGTTGGTAATGACGATCTTGCAACGTTCAAGGTCGGCCATCATGTCGGATGACACGAGTTCGCGGGTCTTGTAGTAGCTGTCCGCGTCGTTGGGCAGCAGCACGCGCAGCCGGTCTTTGATGGTCAGACCAGGCGCCACCAGAAGAAAGCATTTGGCGAACCGCTTGCTGTTTTCATGGCGCACGGCGTTGATGGTCTGCCAGGCAATGAGCATGGCCATGACGGTGGTTTTGCCTGCGCCGGTGGCCAGCTTGAGCGCCAGGCGCATCAGACCGGGGTTGGCTTCTTCGTTGGACCGCTGAAGGTGGTCCAGAAAGGTTTTGGCCATGCGACCCCGCGATGGGGCCACCTCGGTGAGCCAGATGGCAGTTTCCACCGCTTCGACCTGACAGAAGAAGGGGCGAACGCCACTGAAGTTGTGGTGACGCCAGTGCTGCAGCAGCCTGACCGTTTCTGGGGTCACGCCCCAGTCGTTCGGGTTGGGCAAGCTGCGCCACTTGTCCACCTCGGCACGCACCCCATTGATGATGGCGGAGTGGTACTTCTGCTCTTCGTCCGAAACCTCATCGGCGATGTCGAGTTCGGCTTGTTCGGCCTTGCCTTTGCGCTTTTTGGGTTGAGGAATCGGTGTGATGAACTCGGCGCGGCGCCGCGATTCGGCTATTTGCTGAGTCGGTTGACCCGAAGGGTCCAACTCCCAGTGCCGGGATGGGTACTGGTAGGGCGAGTTGAGGATGGGTTTTTCGAAGAACAGAGAAGACATCCAACGGGCCCGTGGCAGAAGTGTGTGGTTCGAGGCATGTTAAGTGCTTTCAGCAGTCTAGCCGGTCAACGCACGGGTAGATTCGACAGGGGCGCGTAGATTGCCCTGCGCACTTCTCATTTCTGGCGATCCGGGTTTGGTTGTCTTCTTCATTGGCAAGACGGGCATGGTTTCGTTGGACACATACCAAATCCATGCTGGCGGTGCATCCAAGGCGGCGACTTTCTGAAGCATGGTGCTGAAATCAGCACCCTCGTTTGCCGGTCTTGCAATGACGAGTATCTGTGGCGATTCGCCACAGTCGGAAAGGCTGGCGCTTGGGATCACCATGGAGGAAGGAAAGTTGTAGCGCTGACATTTGATGAATGCGCGTTCGTCCCTTACCAGTGCGTTGACCAGCAGTCTGTCAAATTGATCCTCAATGGGGAGCCATTGCGGGGTTACCGGCACCATCGATATTTCGACGATGCTTGGAATGCCGGAATCGTTCAATCTGAAAGTGGCGATGGCCATCAAATGCAGCCCATCGACGGCAGACCAAAGTGCCAACTCGCGCTCGAAACATCGGCAAAGCCTTCGATACAGCGTTTCGTCAACAGCGAACCCTTGGTCCGGCACATGTTTGATGACCAGCTTGTACCCAAACCGGGCAGGTACCAT
>Ga0116141_10004334_pt1 | contig 11964 bp, 23 predicted proteins | sample AD_UKC097_MetaG_FD_89744 | JGI IMG/M metagenome (GOLD analysis project Ga0116141, IMG submission 89744) | Active sludge microbial communities of municipal wastewater-treating anaerobic digesters from USA - AD_UKC097_MetaG | ecosystem: Engineered > Bioreactor > Anaerobic > Digestate | place: USA... | reverse complement strand
CGTCGAAACGGCCAAGCGGACCGGCGCGCAGGTGCGCGGCCCGATCCCGCTGCCGACCAAGATTGAGCGTTACACCATCCTGGTGTCGCCGCACGTCGACAAGGACGCGCGTGACCAGTATGAAACCCGCACGCACAAGCGCGTGCTCGATATCGTCGATCCGAACGACAAGACCGTGGATGCCTTGATGAAACTCGAGCTCGCGGCCGGTGTCGACGTTCAGATCAAGCTGTACTGAGGCAAGCACCATGAGCATCGGGATCGTTGGCCGCAAGTGCGGCATGAGTCGAATCTTCACCGAGAACGGTGAATCCGTTCCGGTCACCCTGATCGAAGCGACGCCAAATCGCATCGTCCAGATCAAGACCCGGGAAAGCGATGGCTACCAGGCCGTGCAGGTCGCTGCAGGCGAAAAGCGCGCCGCGCTGGTGACCAGGCCGCTCGCCGGGCACTACGCCAAGGCGAAGGTCGAGGCCGGTCGCGGCCTGTGGGAGTTCCGCGTCGACGCGCTGGACGGCTATGAGATCGGCGGTGAAATCCGCGCCGACATCTTTTCGGTCGGGCAGGTCGTCGATGTGCAGGGCACGACCAAGGGCAAGGGTTTCCAGGGCACGATCAAGCGCTGGAACTTCACCATGGGCGACGCCACGCACGGCAACTCGCTTTCGCATCGTTCGCCAGGCTCTCTGGGCCAGCGCCAGACCCCGGGTCGCGTCTATCCCGGCAAGAAAATGGCCGGCCACATGGGCGCGGAAACCCAGACCACCCAGAACCTCAAGGTGATGAAGGTGGATGCGGAGCGCGGCCTGATCGCGATTCGCGGTGCGGTTCCCGGTGCGCCCGGCGGCAACGTGATCGTGCGTCCGGCGGCGAAAGGTTAAGGAGACAGAACATGGAACTCGCAGTCGTCGGTAGCGGCGAAAAGCTGGCGGTATCCGAGGCGGTCTTCGGGCGCGAATTCCGCGAGGATCTCGTGCACCAGGTCGTCGTGGCGTATCGCAACGCAGGTCGCGCCGGAACCAAGGCCCAGCTCTCGCGCTCGGACCTTTCCGGTACCACCAAGAAGTTCAAGAAGCAGAAGGGCGGCGGTGCCCGCCACGGCGACTATCGCGCGCCGATCTTCGTCGGCGGTGGACGTGCGTTCGCGGCCGAGCCACGCAGTTTCGCGCAGAAGGTCAACCGCAAGATGTATCGCGCTGCCATCAGCGCGATCCTGTCCGAGCTGCTGCGCCAGGACCGCGTCAAGGTGGTTCAGGGCATCTCGGTCGATGAGCCCAAGACCAGCGCCCTCGTGGCCAAGCTCGCAGCGCTGCAGGTCAACCGTCCGCTGATCGTCACCGAAGATGCCAACGAGGCGCTCTACCTGGCCGCGCGCAACCTTCCCTACGTGGAAGTCCGCGATGTCCAGGGTCTGGACCCGGTGGCGCTGGTGGGGGCGGATAGCGTCGTGATCACGGTCGAGGCGCTCAAGAAGATCGAGGAGTGGCTGGCATGAGCAGCGAAAAGATTTTGAGCGTGCTGCGGATGCCGCACGTTTCAGAGAAGGCGGCGCGCCTGCAGGAACTTTCGAACCAGTATGTGTTCGAGGTTTCGCAGGAGGCAACCAAGGCCGACGTGAAGGCAGCGGTTGAATCGCTGTTCGAAGTCAAGGTCGAGGATGTCAACCTTCTGACAGTGAAGGGGAAGCGCAAGACCTTCCGATTCCGCGCAGGTCGCCGTGGCGACTGGCGCAAGGCGTACGTCAAGCTGGCCGCTGGCCAGTCGATCGACGTGATGGCCAAGCCCTGAGGTAGCACGCCATGGCATTGATCAACCACAAGCCGACCTCACCTGGCCGTCGCGGCAAGGTCAGCGTCTCCACTCCCGAGTTGCACAAGGGTGCGCCGCACGCGCCGCTGCTGGAAAAGCAGTCGCGTACCGGTGGCCGCAACAACATGGGCCGCATCACCACGCGTCATCGCGGCGGTGGCCACAAGCAGCATTACCGCATCGTCGATTTCAAGCGCGACAAGGAAGGCATCCCGGCGCGCGTGGAGCGGATCGAATACGATCCCAACCGCACAGCCCACATCGCCCTCCTTTGCTATGCCGACGGCGAGCGTCGCTACATCATCGCGCCCAAGGGCATCGCGGTGGGCGACCAGGTCATGGCCGGCAAGGATGCGCCGATCAAGGTCGGCAACACCCTTCCGCTGCGCAACATCCCGGTGGGCGCCACGGTGCACTGCATCGAGATGCGTCCCGGCAAGAAGGCGCAGCTGGCGCGTTCCGCCGGCACCGGCGCACAGCTGGTGGCGCGCGAGCAGGGCTATGCCACGCTGCGTCTTCGCTCCGGCGAAATGCGCAAGGTGCCGGCCGATTGCCGCGCCACGATTGGCGAAGTCGGCAACAGCGAACACAGCCTGCGCAAGATCGGCAAGGCCGGCGCCAAGCGCTGGCTGGGCATCCGCCCGACCGTCCGCGGCGTGGTGATGAACCCGGTCGACCATCCGCACGGCGGTGGTGAAGGCCGCACCTCGGGTGGCCGTCATCCGGTCACGCCCTGGGGCGTTCCGACCAAGGGCTACAAGACTCGTAACAACAAGCGCACCGAGCACCTCATCGTGCGTCGTCGCAAGTAACAGGATCAGGCCATGGCACGTTCACTCAAGAAAGGTCCGTTCGTCGACCTCCACCTTCTCAAGAAGGTCGAGGCGGCGATGGCCACCAACAGCAAGCGGCCGATCAAGACCTGGTCGCGCAGGTCGATGGTGTTGCCCGAGATGGTGGGCTACACGATCGCGATCCACAACGGCAAGCTCCATGTCCCGGTGCTGGTCAACGAGAACATGATCGGGCACAAGCTCGGCGAGTTCGCGGTGACGCGCACCTTCAAGGGACACGGCGGCGACAAGAAGTCCAAGTGAGGAGCATGACGATGGAGACCAAAGCCATCCTGCGCGGTGCGCGCATCTCCGCACAGAAAGTGCGCCTCGTGGCGGATCAGGTTCGCGGCCTGCCCGTTGGCCGCGCCAGCGACCTGCTGCAGTTCAGCGACAAGAAGGCCGCCCAGGTGGTCCGCAAGGTGCTGCTGTCGGCCGTCTCCAACGCCGAGAACAACGACGGCGCGGATGTCGACGAACTGAAGGTCACGCGCATCTTCGTGGACGAAGGCGCGACGCTCAAGCGTTTCCACGCCCGAGCCAAGGGCCGTGGCGCGCGCATTCTCAAGCGCACCAGCCACATCACCGTGGTCGTTGGTACGGCCAAGTAACCGGACGCAGGAATTCCCATGGGTCATAAAGTACATCCGACCGGAATCCGCCTCGGCATCGCCAAGGACTGGAATTCCAAGTGGTTCGCCAACAAGCGCGAATACGCCGGCTATCTGGCCGCCGATCTGAAGGTGCGTGAACTGCTGCGCAAGAAGCTGGCGCAGGCAGGCATCAGCCGCATCCAGATCGAGCGTCCCGCCAAGACCGCACGCGTCACGATCCACACCGCCCGTCCGGGCGTGGTGATCGGCAAGAAGGGCGAAGACATCGAGAAGCTGCGCAAGGAAGTCTCCGGCGTGATGGGCGTTCCCGCCCACATCAACGTGACCGAAGTGCGCAAGCCCGAGATGGACGCCCAGCTCGTTGCCGAGTCGATCGCCCAGCAGCTCGAGCGCCGCATCATGTTCCGCCGCGCCATGAAGCGCGCCGTGGGCAATGCGATGCGTCTGGGTGCCCTCGGCATCAAGGTCAACGTGTCCGGTCGTCTCAACGGTGCCGAAATCGCGCGTTCGGAGTGGTACCGCGAGGGTCGCGTGCCGCTGCACACGCTGCGCGCCGACATCGACTACGGCTTTGCCGAGGCGTCCACCACCTACGGAGTCATCGGAATCAAGGTGTGGATCTACAAGGGCGAGGTGTTTGATTACACCCAGGTGCCCCAGGAAAAGACGGACGAGCGTCCGGAGCGCAGCGAGCGCCCCCGCCGCTCGGACCGATGAGGGATTGAGCCATGCTGCAACCCAAGCGAACCAAATACCGCAAGGTCTTCAAAGGCCGCAATGAAGGTCTGAGCTGGAGCGGCTCGGCCGTCAGCTTCGGCGAGTACGGTCTCAAGGCCACCACCCGCGGCCAGCTGACTGCTCGCCAGATCGAGGCCGCACGCCGCACGATCAGCCGCTACGTCAAGCGCGGCGGAAAGCTGTGGATCCGCGTGTTTCCGGACAAGCCGATCACCAAAAAGCCCATCGAAGTGCGAATGGGCAAGGGCAAGGGCCCCGTTGAGTTCTGGGTCGCGCCGATCCAGCCTGGCCGCATGCTCTATGAAATCGAGGGCGTGCCCGAGGACGAGGCCCGGGAGGCGTTCCGCCTCGCGGCGGCCAAGCTCTCGGTGCAGACCACCTTTGTGACCAGGACGGTGCGCTAATGAGTATCAAGGAATTGCGGGGCAAGTCTCCGGCGGATCTTTCCGCACAGCTGCTCGACCTGCGTCGCGAGCAGTTCAACCTGCGCATGCAGAAGGGTTCGGGCCAGCTGACCCAGACCCATGAGGTCCGGAAGGTTCGGCGCGAGATTGCGCGCATCAAGACCCTTCTGGGTGGAACCAAGTGAGGCGGCCGACATGAGCGAAACCAATCCGATTCAACGCACGGTCGAAGGCCGCGTCGTCAGCAACAAGATGCAGAAGACCGTGACCGTTCTGATCGAACGGCAGGTCAAGCATGCGCTGTACGGCAAGTACATCAAGCGCAGCACCAAGCTGCACGCCCATGACGAAGACAGCCGCTGCCAGGAAGGCGACATCGTGCGCCTGGTGGAAACCCGTCCGCTGTCCAAGACCAAGGCCTGGCGCGTGGTCGAAATCGTCTCGCGCGCTGCGGTCTGACAAAGGGAGGAAACAGCCATGATCCAGATGCAATCCTTCCTCGATGCGGCAGACAACTCCGGTGCCAAGGAGCTGATGTGCATCAAGGTGCTCGGCGGCTCCAAGCGTCGTTACGCCGCCATCGGCGACATCATCAAAGTCAGCGTCAGGGATGCCATCCCGCGCGGCAAGGTCAAGAAGGGCGAGGTCTATGACGCCGTGGTCGTGCGCACCCGCAAGGGCGTGCGTCGTGCCGACGGTTCGCTGATCCGCTTCGACGGCAACGCCGCGGTGCTGCTCAACAACAAGCACGAGCCGATCGGCACGCGCATCTTCGGGCCGGTCACGCGCGAGCTGCGCGGCGAGAAGTTCATGAAGATCGTTTCGCTGGCGCCGGAAGTGCTGTAAGGCACAGACGAGGAACTGTCATGAATCGCATTCGCAAGGGCGACCAAGTCGTCGTCATCACGGGCAAGGCCAAGGGTCAGCGCGGCGACGTGCTGCGCCTGGCTGGAGATCGGGTCTACGTTTCCAACGTCAACCTGATCAAGCGCCACACCAAGCCCAACCCGCAGGCCAACCAGCCGGGCGGCATCGTCGAGCGTGAAGGCTCGATCCATATCTCCAACGTACAGCTCTTCAACCCGCGCACGGGCAAGGGCGAGCGCGTTGGCATCAAGACGCTTGAGGATGGGCGCCGCATCAGGGTGTTCCGCTCGAGCAACGAGGCGGTCGACGCCTGAGGAATGTTGCAATGAACCGGCTTGAGAAGATCTACAAGGAAGACATCGTCCCGAAGCTGATGCAGCGCTTCGGTTACAAGAACATCATGCAGGTGCCGCGCCTGTCCAAGATCACGCTCAACATGGGCGTGGGCGAGGCGGTGGGCAACAAGAAGGTGCTCGAGAACGCCGTGGCGGACATGACCAAGATCGGCGGTCAGAAGCCCGTCGTGACCAAGGCCCGCGTGTCGGTTGCCTCGTTCAAGATCCGCGACGGCTGGCCGATCGGCTGCAAGGTCACCCTGCGCCGCGACCGCATGTACGAGTTCTTCGATCGCCTGGTCAACATCTCGCTTCCGCGCGTGCGCGACTTCCGCGGCGTCTCGGGGCGTGCGTTTGACGGCCGGGGCAATTACAATATGGGTGTCAAGGAGCAGATCATCTTCCCCGAGATCGACTTCGACCAGATCGATGCGATCCGCGGCATGGATATCGCGATCAGCACCACCGCCCGTACCGACGAAGAAGCCAAGGCGCTGCTCGAGGCCTACGGCTTCCCGTTCCGCAACTGATTTCAGGGATTTACAATGTCCAAGACCTGCATGGTGAATCGCGAGATCAAGCACGAGAAGCTGGCCAAGAAGTTCGCCGCCAAGCGCACCGAACTCAAGAAGATCATCTCCAGCCAGACGGCTTCCTACGACGAGAAGATGGAAGCCCAGGCCAAGCTGCAGAAGCAGCCGCGCGATGCGTCTCCTTCGCGCCAGCGCAACCGCTGCGAGCTGACCGGTCGTCCGCGCGGTGTCTATCGCAAGTTCGGCCTGGCCCGCAACAAGCTGCGCGAAGCCACCATGCGTGGCGACGTGCCGGGCCTGCGCAAGGCGTCCTGGTAACCCCTGCGGGAATCGGAAATCGAGAATCGGGGATCGGCGGCAGCGCCGCGTCGCACCGATTCCCCATTCCCGATTCTCCATTCCCACCCCGTATCCAACGGATATCGATGCTACTCACAAGGTAAACGTCAATGAGCATGACTGATCCCATCGCCGACATGCTGGTGCGCATCAAGAACGCACTGGCCGTCGGCAAGCAGACGGTGAAAATGCCGTCGTCCAAGGTCAAGGTCGCGATTGCGGCCGTCCTCAAGAACGAGGGTTACATCCTCGATGCGCGCGTGCTGAGCCCGGAGTCCAAGCCCGAGCTGGAGCTTGCGCTCAAGTACTTCCAGGGCAAGCCGGTGATCGAGCGCCTGCAGCGCGTCTCGCGTTCCAGCCTGCGCGCCTATCGCGGCAAGAACGACCTCCCCAAGGTTCTGGGCGGTCTGGGCATTGCCATCATCTCCACGTCCAAGGGCATCATGACGGACCACCAGGCGCGCGAAGCGGGCGTGGGTGGTGAAGTCATCTGCCTGGTCGCCTGATCGGAGGACGTCCAGATGTCTCGTATTGCTAAGAAGCCGGTGTCCGTGCCCAAGGGCGTCGAGTTCAAGAATGCCGACGGCCAGTTCACGGTCAAGGGTCCCAAGGGTTCGCTCAGCATCGCGGCGCCGCAGGGCGTTGGCGTTTCCGTGGACCAGGGCGTCCTCACCATGGTGCCGGGTGGCCCCGACAATGTTGCGCTTGCCGGCACGGTCCGCACCCTGCTCGCCAACATGATGACGGGCGTGACCGAGGGTTTCGAGCGCAAGCTGGAACTGGTGGGCGTGGGCTATCGCGCGACGATGCAGGGCAAGGATCTCAGCCTTGCGCTCGGCTTCTCCCACCCGGTCGTGTTCACCGCGCCCGAGGGCATCACGCTCGAAGCGCCGACCCAGACCGAAATCCGCGTGAAGGGTTCCGACAAGCAGCAGGTGGGCGAAATCGCCGCCAAGATTCGCGCCGTGCGCCCGCCCGAGCCGTACAAGGGCAAGGGTGTGCGCTACGCCGGTGAAAAGATTCTCATCAAGGAAGCCAAGAAGGCCTGAGTGCTTTCCATCCTGCGCGCGACGTTCGCTGGATGTCGCGCCTGGGTTGAAATCCACTTCCTTCAGCTCCATCAGGATTCGTCATGAACAAGAACATCGCTCGTCTGCGTCGCGCCAAGACCACCCGCTCGCACATCCGCAAGCTCGGTGTCGCTCGCCTTTCCGTGCTCCGCACCGGTCAGCACCTGTACGCCCAGGTCTTCACCGCCGACGGTTCGCGCGTGCTGGCTGCCGCCTCCACCGTGGAAACCTCGGTGCGTGACGGTCTTTCCAACTGCAAGAACAAGGACGCGGCTGCCCGTGTCGGCCGCACCATCGCCGAGCGTGCCAAGGCGGCCGGTATCGAAGCCGTCGCGTTCGATCGCTCCGGCTTCCGATTCCACGGCCGCATCAAGGCGCTCGCCGACGCGGCGCGCGAGGCCGGGCTGCAGTTCTGAGAGCCGGGATTGGGGAATCGGGAATCGCATGGAGCCCGAGGCTCGCCGAAACCCTGATCCACGATTCTCCATTCTCGATTCTCCATTCACGTACCACACCACAACTACAAGCGGCCGCAGGCCGTAATTTTCAGGAATCTTCAAGGCTATGAGCACGAACGATCGCGACAACGACGACGGGATGCTGGAGAAACTGGTTGCTGTCAACCGCGTCTCCAAGACCGTCAAGGGCGGCCGCCAGTTCACCTTCACCGCGCTGACGGTGGTGGGCGATGGCGCCGGCAAGGTGGGTTTCGGCTACGGCAAGGCGCGTGAAGTGCCGGCGGCCATCCAGAAGTCGATGGAGTATGCGCGCCGCGCGCTCGTCGACATCGAGCTCAACAACGGCACGATCTGGTATCCGGTGAAGGCCAACCACGGTGCGGCTCGTGTCTTCATGCAGCCGGCATCGGAAGGTACCGGCGTGATCGCCGGCGGTGCGATGCGCGCCGTGCTGGAAGCGGCGGGCGTCAAGAACATCCTGGCCAAGGCCGTTGGTTCGCGCAATCCGATCAATCTGGTGCGCGCCACGATCAAGGGCCTCCAGGCAGTCCAGTCGCCGGCCCAGGTTGCGGCCAAGCGCGGCAAGAAGGTGGAGGAACTGACCCATGGCTGATAACGCCAAGACCATCAAGGTGCGCCTGGTCAAGGGCCTGCGCGGAGCGCAGCACCGTCACCGTCTGTCGGTGAAGGCGCTGGGTCTCAACAAGATCAACGACGTGCGCGAACTGCCGGACAATCCGTCGGTGCGCGGTCTGGTCAACCAGGTGTACTACCTGGTTCGTGTCGAAGAGTAATCCAAGGGAGATCGGATCATGCACCTCAATACACTCAAGCCTGCCGAGGGCGCCCGCAAGGAGCGCGTGCGCGTCGGTCGCGGCATCGGCTCTGGCCTCGGCAAGACCGCGGGCCGCGGCCACAAGGGTTCCTATGCCCGCACCGGCAAGGGCAAGATCAAGGCCGGCTTCGAAGGCGGCCAGATGCCGCTGCAGCGTCGCCTGCCCAAGGTCGGCTTCCGCTCGCGCAGCAAGGCCGATACGGCCGAAGTGCTGCTGTACAAGCTCGCAGTGCTGGATCTGGAAGTGGTGGATTTCGCCGCGCTGCGCGCCGCAAATCTGGTTCCTTCGACCGCCAAGTACGCCAAGGTCGTGAAGAAGGGCGAGATCGCGCGCAAGGTCGTGCTCAAGGGCGTCGCCGCCACGGCGGGCGCACGCGCCGCCATTGAGGCTGCCGGCGGCAGCATCGAGGAGTAAGACCTTGTCCCAGGCATCGAAAGTCGCAGCCGCGCTGGCGGGTTCGGGCAAGTTCACCGAGCTGCGTCAGCGCCTGATGTTCGTGGTGGGGGCGCTCATCGTCTACCGCCTCGGAACCTTCCTGCCGGTGCCCGGGGTCGACTCGGAAGCCATGCTGCGATTCATGGAGCAGCAGCAGGGCACCATCGTGGACATGTTCAACATGTTCTCCGGTGGTGCCTTGGAACGCTTCAGCCTGTTCGCGCTGAACGTGATGCCCTACATTTCGGCGTCCATCATCATCCAGATGTGCGCGCAGATCTTTCCGAGCCTGCTCGCTCTGAAGAAGGAAGGCGAGTCCGGGCGGCGCAAGATCACCCAGTACACCCGCATCGGAACCATCCTGCTGGCCTTGTTCCAGTCCTACGGTGTGGCCTTTGCGCTGCAGTCGCAGGGTGCCGGATCGGGCATTCCGATCGTGCTCAATCCCGGACCGGGATTCCTTTTCACCGCGGTGGTCTCGCTGACCGCGGGCACGATGTTCCTGATGTGGCTGGGTGAGCAGGTGACCGAGCGCGGCGTCGGCAACGGCATCTCGCTCATCATTTTCGCCGGCATCGTCGCTGGTCTGCCCAGCGCCGTGCTGGGTACCCTGGAGCTGGCGCGCAATGGCGAGCTTGGTCCTTTCTCGGTCATCGCGGTACTGGTGCTGGTGCTGCTGGTCGTGGTTTTCGTGGTCTTCGTGGAACTTGGCCAGCGTCGAATCACGGTCAACTACGCGCGCCGCCAGGGCGGGCGACAGGCCTACATGAACCAGAGCTCGCACCTGCCGCTCAAGCTCAACATGTCGGGCGTCATTCCGCCGATCTTCGCGTCCTCGATCATCATGTTCCCGGCCACCGCCTCGAGCTGGTTCGCCCAGGGCAGCGAGATCCGCTGGCTGCAGGACCTGTCGGCCGCGCTTTCACCAGGCGAGCCGCTGCACATGGTGCTGTTCGCCGCCATGATCATCGGTTTCACCTTCTTCTACACCGCGCTGGTTTTCAATTCGCAGGAGACCGCCGACAATCTGAAGAAGTCCGGCGCGTTGATCCCGGGGATTCGTCCGGGCAAGGCCACCGCGCAGTACATCGATGGCGTGCTCACCCGGCTTACCGCCTGGGGCGCGCTCTACATGACCCTGGTGTGCCTGGTTCCGGAAATCTTCCGGGCCGCCTGGGCGGTGCCGTTCTATTTCGGCGGTACTTCCCTGCTGATCGTCGTGGTCGTGGTGATGGACTTCACCGCGCAGGTTCAGGCGCATCTGATGAGCCATCAGTATGAAAGCCTGATGAAGAAATCCAATCTGAAGGGCGGTTCGCGCGGCGGCTTCGCGCGCGGATGAGTCCCGGCCCCGTGCCCGCGCTGGAGTAGCGCGGGCGCCCGCTCCGGCGGGCAGGGCCAGGATCGTCGCCGGAGCTCGGGCACACTCCCCGGGCCGGGCTCTCGTGGCGCAAGTCGCGAGGGTTTCCTGACAACCCGAAGCCATGTTACCATTTCCGGCTCACTGCGGCTGGAAACAGCACAACACCATCGGAGAACGCGTAATGGCGCGCATTGCGGGCGTAAACCTCCCCGTCCAGAAGCATGTCTGGGTGGGTCTGCAGAGCATCTACGGGATCGGACGTACCCGGTCGAAGAAGGTCTGTGAAGCGGCGGGTGTCACCGCCAGCATCAAGATCCGTGACCTCACGGAAGGCGACATCGAGCGCCTGCGCGCCGAGGTCGGCAAGTATGTGGTCGAAGGCGACCTGCGTCGCGAGATCGGCATCAATATCAAGCGCCTGATGGACCTGGGCTGCTACCGCGGCCTGCGCCATCGTCGCGGCCTGCCGCTGCGCGGCCAGCGCACCAAGACCAACGCCCGCACCCGCAAGGGTCCGCGCAAGGCGATCAAGAAGTAAGGACCGGACATGAACAAGCAGGCCAAACAGCCCAAGAAGAAGATCCGTCGCGTCGTCACCGACGGCATCGCGCACGTGCATGCGTCCTTCAACAACACGATCGTCACCATCACCGACCGCCAGGGCAATGCCCTGTCGTGGGCGACCTCCGGCGGCGCCGGCTTCCGCGGTTCGCGCAAGTCGACCCCGTTCGCCGCGCAGGTGGCCGCCGAGAAAGCCGGCAAGGCCGCGCTCGACTACGGTCTGAAGACCCTGGAAGTCCTGATCAAGGGTCCGGGCCCGGGTCGTGAATCGGCGGTGCGTTCGCTCAACGCCGTCGGTTACAAGATCACCAACATCATCGACGTGACGCCGATCCCGCACAACGGGTGCCGTCCGCCGAAGAAGCGCCGCGTCTAAGGAGTCCACGACCATGGCACGTTACATCGGTCCCAAGTGCAAGCTGTCGCGCCGCGAAGGCGCGGACCTTTCGCTCAAGAGCCCCGCACGCGCGCTCGATTCCAAGTGCAAGCTGGAGCAGAAGCCCGGCCAGCACGGCGCCGCGGCCAAGCGCGGCAAGCTTTCCGACTACGCCGTCCAGCTGCGCGAGAAGCAGAAGGTCAAGCGTATCTACGGCCTGCTGGAACGCCAGTTCCGCAATTACTACAAGAAGGCCACGGCGAAGAAGGGCAATGCGGGTGAAAACCTGCTGCAGATGCTCGAAACCCGCCTGGACAACGTCGTCTACCGCATGGGTTTCGCGGTCACGCGTCCTTCGGCGCGCCAGCTGGTGTCGCACAACACGGTGACGGT
>Ga0116141_10004332_pt1 | contig 11968 bp, 11 predicted proteins | sample AD_UKC097_MetaG_FD_89744 | JGI IMG/M metagenome (GOLD analysis project Ga0116141, IMG submission 89744) | Active sludge microbial communities of municipal wastewater-treating anaerobic digesters from USA - AD_UKC097_MetaG | ecosystem: Engineered > Bioreactor > Anaerobic > Digestate | place: USA... | reverse complement strand
GTCGACTGACAGAGATTTTGCGCTTGCCCGCGATGGGTCCGTGGAGTCCTTGCGTATCGTAAGTCACCTGGACCGTGAAGGTGTCGCGCCAGCCGTGGATCTTGAGGTCTTGCGGTACTCGCCACGAGTACCCACACGTGCCGCCTCAGCCGAAGGGCATGACGCCCTCGTCGACGATCTCGCCGGCACGCTTGACGACGACTTTCGGCTGAAGGAGACGGCCTTCCTCAAAGGTTCGCTGCCGCCCGTCGATCGTTGTGTACGTGTTCGTCCTGCTCTGCGAAACATCTTCGAGTCGCTCGATCAGCGCATCGAGCACAGGGTCCACGAGCACCGCTTCGACTCTCACCTCGTCTCCCGGCGTAAGGCGATCCTCCTTGCGGGGGTGCACGAACACCACATAGGGTCTGTCCGGAAAATCCAGCACGAAGGGCTTGTTCTCGCGAATCCGAATGCTGCGGGTCACACGGTCGTACCTGCTGTAGCAGCCATCGGAATCTTTGGCGTAGGGGCTGTACGAAAGAGAGAACCGCACATCGGCGAAACAGACGGCCAGGTTGCTGGGGTAGTAGTCGCCGACCGGGATCTCGTATCGGTCGGCGCCCTGCAACAGGCCGTTTTCGAGTGCCTGTCCGATGGCGATCTGGCGGTGGGCCGCACGCAGCCCGCCGAACATCTCAAGCCGTTTGACGTTGCGGCGACCGGCGCCGAGCTGCAAAACGCCGACCGGGCCTTCGTACGGATAGACGAAGAGCTGATCGCCCGCCGGCGTGCAGGAGAACTGGCACCATCGGCCGCCGAGCGACCGCATGACGCCCAGCCCTTCCATCGAGGTCCCGATCAGGCCGGTGGGCCGGCCGTCGTCGCAGAGCACGGACAGCATGCTCGACGTCAGGTTCAGTCTGCCGGTGATCATGTACCCATGACCGAGGAACGCGTCGTAGGTCTTGCCGCCGATCTCGAACCTGCCCCTGTGGACTCTGGCGGCAAGGACGCTGAGACGAGGCTCCCCGTTCTTGTACAGCCATAGTCGTGGGAGCAACTCCACGAGGCGCGGGCCTTCCGGCTCGACTGGAAAGGGTACGGTCACCGGTTCGAACCAGACCGATTGGACTGCGGCGAGATTCGTTCGCGGGAGGCCGTTCGGGTCCTTCAACAGGCGATGCGGCGTCTCATCCGTGAGGTCGAGATCGTTGTCTTCGTCGCAGTAGAGCAGGTCGTAAGCTCCCGATTCTCCTTCGGAGTGATCGAGCGCGAACTGCAGGCTCCAGGATGGGCCGATGCCCAGCCCGTCGAAGCGGACCCGCCCAAATCGCGGCGAGGGCGACTGGAAGGCCGGGTAATTGACGTCCGGATCGCCGCTGGGTTCCGCTGTGGTCGCAGGGCCCAGGAGGAACGAGTACCGAGCCTGTTCACACACCTCCTGGAGGGGGATTTCTTCCATCGGGACGACGAGTTTGGCGGCTCCCTCGGGCGGGGCAGGCAGTGAGACCCCAGAGCTCACCCTCGCCGACAGGTCCGTCCGTCCGGACCGGCTCTGGTCTCGTGTGAGGTACAGCAGAACGAGACTGACGACCAGAACGACGCCCAGTAGCGACGACAACACATACAGACGTATGCGACTGCCCGGCCGATTGCCCATCACGGTCCCTCCACTGCAAATCGAACGATGGTCGAGCCCCGGCGGAGCACATCCACTATACCGCCAAGGGAGCTGCAAATCAAACGTTGTCTGTGGTTTCCCACGGTCTTGACGCGGTCACAGAAACAGCGGCAGGACATAGGGCAGGATGATCGCGGTGATCAGACCGTTGAGCATCATCCCGACGCCGCTCATGGCCCCCTCGAGTTCGCCTTCCCGCAAGGCCCGGGCGGTGCCGACGCCGTGGGCCGCCGTGCCCGTGGCCAGGCCGATCGCGAAGCGGCTCCGAATGCCGATGAGTCTGATGATCTGCGGGGCGAACATGCCGCCCAGGATGCCGGTGAAGATGACCGCGGCCGCCGTGATGGAGGGCAGACCTCCCACCTTCTGCGAAATCCCGATGGCGATGGGCGTCGTGACGGACTTGGGCGACAGCGAGGCCGCGATTTGGCCGCTGCCTCCCAGCAGCAAAGCCAGCCCCACGGCCGAGACGACCCCTGTGACCGAACCCAGGGCGACGCCGGCGAGCGTAGCGACGAGATTTCGCCTGATCTTCTCCAGTTGCCTGTAGAAGGGCACGGCCAGGGCCACGACCGCAGGGCCCAGCAGGAAGTCCAGCACCTTGCCGCCCCGGCTGTACGCCTCGAACGGGATGCCCGCCAGCAGCAGCACGCCGATGATCGCTGCGATGGACACCATGACGGGGTCCAGCAGCGGCGTGCCGGCCCGTCGCCTGATCCAGCGGGCGACGATCCAGATCCCCACGGTCAGCATGATTCCGAACCACGGATGGTACGCCCAGGGCTCCATCAGTCTTCCTTGGCCTCCTTCTTTTCGAGCAGCCGTGCCGCCAGGGCGGTCACCCACAGGACCGCCAGCAGGCTCCCGGCGATCCCCACGACCAGGGGCAGCCATTGCCTGGCGATCACGTCGAAGTAGAGCATGACCGCCACGCCGGGAGGGACGAAAAACAAGCCAATCTCCGAGAGCAGCATGTCGGCGGCCGGCTCGACCCGCTTGACGTCCACGAGCCTCGTCAGCAGGCAGACCGCCAGCAGGATCATGCCGATCACGTTGCCCGGCACGCGAAGATGCAATCCGAGCGAGATGGCATTGCCCGCCCCCAGGACGACCAGCAGCATCGCAAACGAATAGACCGTTTCTTTCCGAATCATTCTCTGTCCCAAGGACTTCTGACACACCCACTCGACAGGGCGAAATGGCGGTGATTGTGCTCTCGCGGCCCGCATATCGCAAGTCGGATTTCGTCGAGGGCTCATTTGGGAGAAACGAACCGGCGGGGCGATACGCGTCGGAGCAAGCCCTTCTCAGCATCCCAGGGCCGAGAGGATGAACTCGACGTAGCTCGGGACTGCCACAAAGACGATCATGAGCACGCTCGAAACGGACAGCGTGACGAGTGCCGGCAGCCTGCGTTTGTCCCGGCGCAAACCTATACTGCTCAGCCCGAAGGCAACGAGGACACACAACAGGCACAGCCGCCCTACAAGGGCCGGAAGCGAGCTACCTCAGCCGGGTTGCAGGACAACCAGCGACACCAGCAGCCCGGCAAACACGCCAAGGACGAGCGTAGCCATGATGCCATAACGCATGGATGACCCTTCCAGAATCTCAGTCGATTCGCACGAAGATCGATTCTATCATACCGCGAGGCCGTCCTACGTGAAGAACCTGTAGAGCAGCCACGCGCCGATGGCCCCGGAGACCAGCGTCATGAGCAGGGCGAGGGCCTTGTGCTTGTCTCGGACCACGCCGACAGCGCCCCAGACGAAGGCCAGGAAGAACGCAACGAGTATGAAGGGCCCTCCAAGGGCCACCGCGAGAGAGCCTCAGTGCGGGCGCGACAGGCGAAGTGCCGCATAGACTGCGGCCCCTGCTGCAAGTGCGATCCCGGATAATCTGCCAAGAGTCATGGGAAACGCCTCCAAAGGCTATTTGAGAAGCCGGGTGTAGCCCATCCGCCGGGTCAGGCCGATCTTGTCGAAGTAGTCGAGCAGCGGGATCGCGTACTTGCGGGTCGTGTCGAGGACGTACTTGAATTGCACGCTCTCGAGGCCGCCGTGCTCCTTGATGTACGCGATCAGCCGCTCGCGAGCGGTCGCAACCGCCTCGGCGTGAAAGTACAGGTCCTGCTCGACCCGGACGAGCCGCTGCTGCTCGATGAGAATTCGAATGGCCCGCTGCACCTGTGCGGGCGCGATTCGTGCCTTATCGGCGACCTCCTGCGGACCGGGCGGGCTGAACGGGTGGCTCCTGAACATCGATTCCACGTTGTGCAGCAGTTGCTGCTCGGCGTCGTTGAACTGCTCGCGGTGCTCCGGCAGGGCCAGGCAGCCCTTTCGCTCGACCAGTTTGCCCTCGGACCGCAGCCGTTCGGTCAGGGCGTCGAACACGTCCTTGCGGACCGCGGATTCCGTGAGGAACTGCTCCCGCGTGATGCCGGGGCTCTCCGGCCGGGCGCGGTGGAACGCCCGAACGACGTCGAGCAATTGCCCGCCGACGCGGCCCGCCGTGTCCGCATGGATATACAGTCTGGCGCCCAGGGACAGAAGACGACCGCGCGTGACAAGCTCGGCCAGCACGGGCGCCAGCTCCTTCAACGGGATCTTCGTTCGAACGGAGACCTGTTTCTCATCGGCGGCCACGGACTCGACCATCTTCACGCAGTACTCGACGAATGTCTTTGGGTCCATCACGGCCCCGGCCCGCTCCGCGACATCGGCGAGGACGTCCGGATGGGTGCGCTTGAGCCGTTTGTCGATGGCCTCGACGATCATGCCGCCGCCGAGCGTTCGCACGGGCGACAGCGACCGCAGGATGAAGTGGTCTCGCGGGCCCGCGACCACGGGCTCGTTCAAACAGACCTGGATCAGGCACTGCCGGCCCGGCTTGAGGCTGCCTTCCTGGAACAGGTACACGGCGGCCGTCGTCTCCGAGGTCCCGGTGTGGAACTTGATTCGGGCCCCATTCTTGAGATCGGCCTTCTCGTAGTCCAGCAGCCTGAGCTCGCACAGGTACCACTGCCGCGGGGCGAAGTAGTCGCTGATACTGACGACGTTGCCCCGCTCGATGTCCTTGGTGTCCCACTGTGGGATGTTGATCGCGGCGCACTGGCCCGCGAGGGCCCGCGTGCTGTCGCGGCCGTAGACCTGGATCGCCCGCACGCGGCCTTTCGTCCGCTGCGGCAGCAGCTCGACCTCGTCGCCGATGGCGATGGCTCCACAGGTCGGAATCCCCGCCACGATCGTCCCATAGCCCTTCGCCGAGAACGCCCGCTCGACCGGCACACGAAAGACGCCGTTGGCTGTCTTGGGCGTGATCGTCGCGACCATCGCCTTGAGCGCCTCGTAGAAGCCCTCGAATCCCTCGCCCGTGATATTGGAGATCGGCAGGATCGGCGCATCCTGGAGGAACGTGCCCGTGACGAACTGGCGCACTTCCTGCGTCGCCGCCTGTGTTCGTTCCGGCGGCACGGCGTCCACCTTCGTAAGGGCCACGATCCCGTGCCGTACGCCCAGCAGGGTCAGGATGTCGAAGTGTTCGCGGGTCTGCGGCATCACACCGTCGTCGGCCGCCACGACGAGAATGCAGCCGTCGATCCCGCTGGCCCCGGCCACCATGGTCTTGACGAAATTCTCGTGACCCGGGACATCGACGATGCCGACCTCCAGGTCGGCGATCACGCACGGGGCAAACCCCAGCTCGATCGACATGCCGCGTTCCTTCTCGATCTTGAGCCGGTCCGTTTCGCACCCGGTCAGGAGCTTGACGAGCGCGGTCTTGCCGTGGTCGATGTGCCCAGCCGTGCCGATGGTGATGTTGTGCTGCTGTGTGCTCATGGGTCCTATTCGTCCTATCGGTCCCATAAGTCCCATAGGACGGATAGGACCTATGGGACGGATAGGACATCTCCCTTGTCGCTATTGCTTCGCTGCAAGCGCCGCCGTCACCGCCTCAATGACAATCGCGTCGTCGCCCTCCCTGAGTGTGCGCGGGTCGAGGAGGACCTGGTCGCTCTGAATCCTCGTGAAGACCGGGGTCTCGTGGAGCCGCAACTGCCTGGCCAGCGAGTCGGCGCTGGTCTTCTGCGGCGTGATCGTGACGAGCGTGGTGGCCAGGTTCTGCGTGGGCAACGAGCCGCTGCCCATCTGCGAGAACCCGCTGGCCGTGGCCACCTCCGCCGCGAGTGCCTTCTCCCGCAGTTGCGAGGCCAGACGCTCAGCGTGCTCGCGAATCTGCTCGGCGCTGCGCCGCAGCATTTGCAGCGTCGGCACCTCCCGCAGTGCGACCGCCTCGTCGAGAAACAGCTTCAGCGTCGCTTCGAGGACCGCGATTGTGAGTTTGCCGACCCGGACGATCCGGGCGAACTGGTTCTTGCGGACCTTTTCGATCAGCGCCTTTCTCCCCAGGATGATGCCGCCCTGGGAAGAGCCGATGAGCTTGTCGGCGCTGCTGGTGGTGATGTCGGCCCCCATTCGGATCGATTCCGGCAGCGTCGGCTCGGGCTCGAACCCGAACTGCGAGAAATCGACCAGGGCCCCCGCCCCCACGTCGTCGATCATCACGAGATTGTGCCGGTGTGCGATCTCGACGAGCGTATCGAGCGGGACCTCCGAGGAAAACCCCTGGATCTTGTAGTTGCTCGGATGCACGCGGAGGATCGCGGCGGTGTTCTCCGTAATCGCGTTCTCGTAGTCGCGGGGATGCGTCTTGTTCGTCGTGCCGACCTCGACCAGCCTGGCTCCGCTGAAAGCCATCACGTCGGGCAGGCGGAACGAGCCGCCGATCTCGACGAGCTGCCCGCGAGAGACGATTACCTCCCTGCCCTTGGCCACCGTGTTGAGCACGATGGCCGTCGCGGCCGCGTTGTTGTTCACCACCGTGGCCGCCTCGGCGCCCGTGAGCTGCTTCAGCAGCCACTCGATCTGCTCATCCCGCCGGGACCGCTTGCCCGTGGTGCGATCCGCCTGGAGCACCGAATAGCCCCGCAGCGTGGCCTGGACCTGCTCGATGGCCCTGGCCGAGAGCACCGCCCGGCCGAGCCCCGTGTGCAGGATGATGCCCGTGGCGTTGACCGCCCGGCGATAATACGGCTTCATCAGGGCCTCGATCCGGGACTTTGCTGTCTCTACCACGCGGCCGCGAATCGCCGCCTCGTCCATATCCGGCGCCGCCTGCGCGAGAAGCTGCCGGCGGATTTCCTCGATGGCTTCGCGGACCGAATCCGCCACGAGCTTGTGCCCATGCTCGGCCGCGAGTGCCTCCAGTTCCGGCTCCCTCAGGACCGCATCCACCGAAGGGACCCTCCGCATCAGTTGCTGTGTCTGTGCATCCATAGAAACCATTGTACGCGTCCGGCACACAGAGACAAGCCGATTTCACAGCCCTCCCTGTCTGCCGCGAGGCCGGCTTGGCAGTTCGGGTGGATCTTGGCCATGGCCACAAAAACTGTCGAGAAAGCACGTAACGAATCCGCGCCGGCCGCGTCTGATAGGGATAGCCAGGTGTTGCTCTGCGCAGTCGGCCGGTTGACAATGGCCTCGACTGGCGGTAGAAAGGCCCGAAACGAGGAACCTGCATCATGAATAGAAGAGAACTGTTCATCACAGGCGGCGTCATCGTGTTGGGCCTGCTCATGGCGTTTCCTCTCACCCGGTTGTTCCGTCCCAACGCCTCTTCAAGCCGATCGGCCCGCTATGCGTCGGGTCCACAAGACAGACGAGCGCGGAGTCGATTGGGCCCTCACCCCGATGGCCGGGCGGTCCTCCGCTACCGGCCGCAGCGATGCCGCGACGAAGCCTGAGATCGTCGTGAAAACGGATATCTTCCAACGGGGTGGCCGCGAAGTGCTGATCGGGCTGATCCTGGAGGGTCGAGATGGGCAGAGATACCAACCTGTGGTTTCCAAGAGCGGGGCCCGGCTGCCCGCACCGACGCTGCGGATCGTCGACGAGGCCGGGAAGGTGATTCTCAATGATAGTTTCCGGTATGGTTGAGGCGGCACGTGCCGGTACTCGTGGCGAGTACCCGAAGAGGTCACCGGCAAGTTCCAGGTGCAGGTGGGCATTGATCTCGGACCCTTCGAGGTCGAGCACGACCGGTCGTGGCACTCGCTTTGATTGCCCGGTCAAGAGGGGTGCATGATGCGACGATACAATCAAGATGCACCCCAAAAAGAGAAGCTCGTTGTATGTCGTGGTCGGCGTCGTCGCCGCTGCGATCCCGCTATCGGCCCTGGTTATCGAGCCGCCAAGCGAGACCGAGGCGTCTTCGCCGGCCGTACAGCAAGAGCAGGGATGGCTGCAACAGGCCGATAACCTCGGCTATGTATGGGGCCTTCGGCAGGCGAGGGGCCCGTCTTCGCTGAGTTTTCGCAAGGCGGGGCCACCCATCACGGTCAAGACCGATGTCCGCCGGGTGGGCGATGCCGTGCTGATCGCCCTCGTGCTCGAGGGGCGGGCCGGCGAAACGTACCGGCCGACCGTCACGAAGAACAAGGTCCCGGTGGGGCCCGCGTGGCTCCAGATCGTCGACAAACAGGGCACAGTGCTCCATGAGGGCAGATTTGAGTATGGCTGAGGCGGTGTATGCCGGTACTCGTGGCGAGTACCTCCGGATGTCTCCGGCAAGTTTCAGGTGCTGGTGGATATCGACCTCGGTCCATTCTCCGTCCAGCACGACCGACCCTGGCATTCCCTCTGACAACGTGACAGGCCATCGCGGAGGGTCCGGATGAGCAAGCGGCTCCGGACCATCCTGCCCGCGGCGATCCTCCTCGGCATGGGCCTGCTGTGGGTGCTCCTCGGCCCGGAATCCGTCCGGGAGGGCCGGTGCAGGCTCGTTCGTAAGAAGGCCGACCCGGAGAGTCCGCTGATGGGGTTGGCCATTCGGTCCATAACCCCTCTGGAGGCCAAGCCGGACAGTGCGCGAGACCTCCCCGCCGGCTTCGGGCAGCCCCGCTACTACACGATCGACAGCGGCGACAAACCGATCCTCATGGCGGCGGACTACTCCCAGAAGCTCGTCCGGCTGTGTGTGGACACCGATGGCGACGGCGTCCTCTCTGAGGAACGATGTTTCACGGCCAGAGTGAGCGAGAAGACACCCGTAAGCGGCAGCAGGCAACGGCTCGGGCCCATCTCGCTGATTTCCCGCGACCGCGCCGGCCGAACCAACGACGGATTCTATGTGAACTGCTTTCGTGAAGACGCACGTGGCCTGCTGATCCCATTTCCCGCTTCCTTCCGCACGGGCAAGCTCCGTCTGGCCGGGCGCACATATCAAGTTGCACTGGTGGATGGTGACTACGACGGTGTATTCAAGTCGATCCTGTCGTTGCCTCTCGGCAACCGTACGGTGGCTCGCCCCGGATGCGATCTGTTCGCCATCGATTTGAATCACAACGGGGAGTTCGAGAGTTCGCTGCGCGATCGTTCCGAGGTCATGCCGCTCGGCAGGCTGGTGAAGGTCGGGGACGACTACTATGCGATCGATACCGTCTCCGACGGGACCCGCCTCGTGCTTTCGAAGGCCGAGCCACAATTGGGGACTCTCAATGTGGACGCGAACGACGCCAGCGTGGCGGTGAGGCTGTGGTCCGATGCCGCCGATCAGCACCTTCTTCAAAGCTGCGACCGGCACCTTCCGGCCGGCCAGTACGCGACGATCTACGCTGTTCTCACGATCAAGGACGCCGCGGGGGACATCTGGACATTGTCCTCGTTCACGCCGGGATTCACCGCCGCCTGCATGGGATCGCTCGATTTCTTCACGATTGAGCCCGGAGAAACGACATCGATCAAGATCGGGCCGCCATTCGTCATCAAGACGCATCTGCAGAGGTGGGGCTACGGGGCCGTGGTGGGCATCGATCCGGTCATCGTGGGGTGTGCGGGCGAACAATACTCCCCGGCTTTCCTGCGGAATGGGAAGCGCGCGGGACCGATTCCGTTCAAGATCGTGGATGAGAAAGGGACCGTGTTGCTATCTGACAAGGTGGGATATACCTGACGTGGCGGCTGCCGGTACTCGTGGCGAGTGCCAGACGGGTTCAAGGGCAAGTTCCAGGTCCAGATCGAGATGGACCTGGGGCCCTTTGAAGTCACCCAGGAAAGGAGTTGGCACTCTATCGAGTAGGACGATCGCAGTCCACGCGTGTACCGGCGGGTTCAGAGATGTCTCTGAGCCCGCCTTTTTTATTGGCCAAGGATGTCTTGTAGGAGGTACAGGAATGTTGAGGTCATGTGAGCGGGAGAGCGTTGTGGAGATGACACTGATGCTCGCAGTTCTGTTGTGCGCGGCGGCCTGTGGCGGCCCGCCCTTGCCGACACACCAGGTGGAGGGCAACAGCGGCGTATTCATCACGCCGACGGCGTACTTCGCCAATCCGGCCGAGCCCAATACGGTCTTCGGCCTGCCCAGCGTCTCGGGCACGTACGCCGACATCGGGCAGAAGGACTTCGAGTCCTTCGTCATCACGGAGAGCCTCTGGGGCCGAGTCGAGCTCGGCTACGCCATCGAGCGGATCGGTCTGGGCGACTGGCCCGACGACGTGCGGGCCGCCACGGGCCTGCACGTGCAGGGCGACGCGTTTCTGCACAACTTCAACGCCCGATTGCAGGCCGTCAAGGAAGGATCGTTCGGATGCGAATGGATGCCCGCGGTTTCCGTGGGTGTGCACTACAAGTGGACCCAGGATCACGAGGATATCAACAGGCAACTGATGGGAACGTGCGATCAACTCGGCTCGGATCATGACAGCGGCGTGGAGTTCACCGTCACGGCCACCAAGACCATCGCGAACCTGCTGCCGCGGCCTCTGATCCTGTCGGCGGGTCTGCGCAACGGGGACGCCATCCACACCGGGTTGCTCGGCTTCGCCGGGGAACGGCGTACAACGTTCGAGGGCAGCGCGATCTACTTCCTCGGCGACAAGCTCCTGGTCGCGGGCGAATACCGCCAGAAATCCGATCTGTGCGACCAGATCAGCGTCAACGGAGAGGATCTGGTCAAACACGAGGACGACTGGTGGGACCTCTGTCTCGGGTATATCGTGAACGACCACATCACCGTCGCGGGCGGATATGCCAATTTCGGCCGCATCCTGAACCATCGCGAAGACAACGTGTGGGCCATCCAGGTCAAGTGTGAATTCTGAGGACTTCCGACATGGCGGAAAACGTGGATCGCACACGGTTTGTTTCATCGAAGATTCCAAGGGAGATTCATCATGAAAAGTGTCAGCGGGATTGGATTGAAGAATGTCCAGGCAGTCTACAGCGGGCCGGAGGGGAGACTGTGGGAACTGATTATGGGCGAGCAGATCCACATCGGAGGCCTCACGTCCTCGATGGATCTGGCCGAACAGGCGGGCATCGACGCCGGGACTCAGGGCATCGATCTGTGCTGTTGCAGCGGGGCGGGAATGCGATTTCTCGTTCGGTTTCGCAGGGTCGCCCGCATGCGCGGCGTGGATGCGACCCAGACGGTGATCGAGCAGGGCAAGCAGCGCTGCAAGCAGGCCGGTCTGGCCGACCAAATCGAGTTCACCCTGGCCGACGTGTGCAACAGCGGGCTGGAAGGTAATCGTGCCGATTTCGTCTGGGGCGAGGATGCCTGGTGCTACGTCGTGGATAAGGACAAGCTGATCGCCGAGGCGATCCGGCTGGTCAAGCCGGGCGGCGTTGTCGCGTTCACCGATTGGGTCGAGAACACCGGCCTCTCGCAGCCGGAAGCGGAGCGGTTCCTGCGGTTCATGAAGTTTCCGAACATCCAGAGTATCGACGGCTATCGCGACCTGCTCAAGGCCGGTGGCTGCGAGGTGGTCGCCGCCAAGAACACGGGCCGATTCGGACGGTATATGGACCTGTACCTGAATATGCTCGGTATGCAGTTGACGTATGACGCGTTGCAGATTATTGGTTTCGACCAGGACATGATGCAGGCAATGGCGGCGGAGATGGCATTCATCCAGGGGCTGGCCCACGCCGGCAAGATCGCCCAGGGCCTGTTCATCGCGCGAAAGAAATGACCTCGAAAGGAAACCTGTCTGCAGCGGTGTCATGCTGAACGGAACGAAGTGGAGTGAAGCATCTGGCCCGCGTAATCTGGGAAATGACAATTCGCAGGCCAGATCCTTCGCTTCGCTCAGGATGACATGCACAAGGCCGAACCCACATTGAAAGAACAGAGCAATGGGAAAGTGCTACGATGAAAGCAATGTGAAGATGGATCCGAGCGATCCATGTCACCCGCCGCAGGTGTCGTGCGCGTCGAAGAGCACGACTGCGGCCTCGGCGACGGGTT
>Ga0116141_10004326_pt1 | contig 11972 bp, 8 predicted proteins | sample AD_UKC097_MetaG_FD_89744 | JGI IMG/M metagenome (GOLD analysis project Ga0116141, IMG submission 89744) | Active sludge microbial communities of municipal wastewater-treating anaerobic digesters from USA - AD_UKC097_MetaG | ecosystem: Engineered > Bioreactor > Anaerobic > Digestate | place: USA... | reverse complement strand
GGCTTTGCTATCACCAGGATCAAGGCAGCCAATGAAAGAACGTTCAGTCCGTGTGTCCTGGTCCCGAGCACCCTGCCTGCACCATAGATGGTCAACATCAGGGCAGCGCGCATCACGCTGGCACTAAATCCCACCACGGCAGCATACGACCAGATCAGAAGCAAGGCTACCACGTGCGCCCAGGCGCCCCCGGAAAGCGAATACGTTTTCAGGATTTGCGATCGTGCGGCAGCTATCTGCCCGTATTCCGGAACCGCAGACACCGTTATCCTTCGCCTTCTTTTGTACCGTCGTTCCTCCCTGATCCTGCCGGGCAAGCCTAGCACAAAGACCAAACTCCCATAGAGTGCTCCCACGTGCAAACCACTGACGGCCAGAATATGGCTGGCACCCGCCACATTGAACCGTTCGCGTACATCCTTGCCCAGTCCTGACTTATCCCCTAGGCATATCCCCGACAAGATAGCACCCGCCTCACCTTCCCAATGAGCGGTAAGCGGGACACGCAACCTCCTGAGCCTTTCATATAAGGTCAGTTCTGATTGGATCCTGCGATAGTCATATACATACGTCCTGCAATAAAATCCTCTGCGCGCCATATACCGTGGATAATCAAAAGACGAGGCAGCAGAAGCAGATGCGCCGGCCGGTGAATCACCTGCAAAAGAAAACGTCCGGCTTCTTGTCATGAATACGTCTCCGGGCAACAATCCTGTGGGCTTTGCGGCCATGGTGTCCTGCCGGTAACCTTTGCGCATGTTGTCAACAGCAACATAGACCAGCATGTTTTCATTACCCTGGATTTGCCTTCTTCCATCGGGCGAATATATGACAAGGCGGCACTCCATGCGTTCGTAATGCCTTCCCGAGGCAGTAACTACAGGAACAGGAAATTCCTTTACCCTGAGGCATAAAATGTTCCTTTCACCCGCTTTTACCCGTCCTGGAGCAGGTCCTATGATTGCATACTGGAACAATCCATTCCAGAAAGCACAGCAGCACAATACCACCAGACCGGCATAGTACACGATAAGGCCGTACCGGTACCGCAGCTGGCTCTGGGAAATATATGGGGAACCAAACCGTTTGTGCACATGCCCCGGCCGTCTTCTGAAAATACGTAATGAGACCAGGAAAAACAACAGCAGCGCAAGTGTTGTATACAAAAGGACCAGCGCCCCTCTGTCAAACCTGACAAGCTCTCTTTCCCCCAAAAATAAGCCGCCCAGTGTGCCGGTAATGACGGCCAATGCGGGCGGCAACATCACACTATTTTTCCTCCTCCTCACCCTTGCAAGTCACATATAGTTTCCGTAATTTTGTAAATTCTATTACAATCTATTACAGATAGTTCAAATATAATAAAAAACCTTACCAAAACCAATCATGATCATTCTTGTTTTAAACTGCGGAAGTTCTTCCATCAAGTACAAAGTTCTTGACATGAAGACAGAAAAGGATTATACCATTCTGGCACAGGGCATAGTGGAACGCATAGGGCTGGAAATGGGGATTGTAACGCATAAGAGGCTCATAGGAGACAAAGAGAAATACAAGAAAGATCTACCTGTTCCCAACCATACAGTAGGTATAAAAATAATCCTGGACCTGCTCACAGATGGCAAATGGGGTGTACTTGAATCACTTACCCAGATTCAGTCCGTAGGACACCGCGTGGCACAGGGAGGTAAATATTATAAGGAAAGTGTATTGATTAACGATAGTGTCAAGAATAACATCAGGAAGCTGGCCGAGCTGGCCCCGCTGCACAACCCAGCCCACCTGCTGGGTATAGATGCTGTTGAAAAACTGCTGCCCCATGCCTACCAGGTGGCTGTTTTCGATACCGCCTTCCACCAGACCATGCCGGAACATGCCTACATGTACGCCATACCTGTAGAGCTATATGAAAAATACGATATCCGCCGCTACGGGTTCCACGGAACAAGTCATAAATTTGTGGCCCGCAAAGGTTGTGAACTCACCGGACTGGACTTCAACAAGGCAAAAGTCATCACCTGTCACCTGGGTAACGGTTCTTCCATAACCGCCGTTGACGGGGGCAAATCAATAGACACCTCCATGGGTTTCACCCCTCTGGAAGGCTTGATCATGGGCACCCGAACTGGCGATATCGACCCCTCCATCGTCACCTTCCTGCAGGAAAAAGAGGGCTGGACTGCGGCCCAGACAAATGATTTCCTGAACAAGAAATGCGGCCTCCTCGGCCTGTTTGGAGAAAGCTCGGATTGCAGAGATATAGACGAAGCGGTACTAAAGGGTAACAAACGGGCGATCCTGGCACAGAATGCCTTTGCCTACAGGGTGCTAAAATACATCGGAGCATATACGGCTGCCATGAACGGAGCGGATCTGATTGTATTCACTGGCGGAATCGGCGAGAATGACAGTGTGATCCGCCATTTCATAGGCACACGACTCGGCTTCCTGGGTGTTTCCTTTGACCAGGAAAAAAACAAAACTGTTCGTGGGCAAAACGCCATACTTTCCACCAACGGGACAAAAACCCAGGTTGTTGTCATCAGCACAGACGAGGAACTGGTCATCGCAACAGATACCCTGAATCTGACAAATAAAAAATAAACACCCATGAAATCCTTTGAAGAAATATTCGAGCAGCTGCGCTCACAGAAAAAGAAAAGACTGGTTGCCGCCTGGGCAGTGGACGACCACACAATAACCGCTGTTTACAAAGCCATAGAAAAAGGCATAGTGGACGGTATCCTGGTAGGCAAGGAATCACAGATCCATGCCATCTGTCATGAAGAAGGCATTGACCCCAAAGCCTTCACCATAGTCAATGTTGAACAGGAACTCCCGGCCATAGCCCGTGCCGTGGAAATGGTACGCAACGGACAGGGCGACATCCTCATGAAAGGCCAGTGCAGCACAGACAAATACATGCGTGCCATCCTGAACAAGGAAACCGGCCTGCTGCCTCCAAAGGCCGTACTGAGCCACGTTTCGGTACTTACACACCCCAGCTACCCCAAATTCCTGATCATTGGGGACATGGCAGTTATCCCAGCACCGGACCTGAACCAGAAAGTAGCCATTGCAAAGTACCTGGTCAACACCGCCCACGCCCTGGGCATTGCCAAACCCAAACTGGCCTTCCTGGCGGCTACCGAACAGATGCTTCCCGGCATGCCCGCCTGCGTGGATGCTGCAATTCTCTCAAAAATGGCCGACCGCAACCAGATCTCCGGCTGCATAGCTGACGGCCCCCTGGCCCTGGATGTTTGCCTTAGCCCCGAGGCTGTCGCCATCAAGAAACTGCAGAGCCCTGTGGCAGGTGATGCGGACTGCATCCTCTTCCCCAACATTGAAAGCGCCAACGTGATGTACAAAAGCCTCACCCAGCTGAGCCCAGGGTCAAAACAAGCCGCCATTGTGGCCGGCGCCTCGGCTCCCTGCGTCCTTTCAAGCCGCGCCGATTCCATAGATACCAAGCTCAACTCCATCGCCCTGGCTGCAGTAACTGCTAAGTAAAAGCAAGCTGCTCCAATGCTCCGGCCACGGTTAATGTAAAACGGCACTGGTTACGACATATTGCAGATGTTCACAATAAAGATAAAGTTATGAAAGAACAAATCCTGGTTATCAATCCCGGCTCTACATCGACAAAAATTGCCGTTTTTGAGGGCACGAAAGAGGTGTTTGGAAAAACCATATACCATACCCCCCAGGACCTGGCTCCTTATCCCAGGATTTGCCAGCAGTATGAGTTCCGGAAAGCGAACATCTTCAATGAGTTGAAGAACAATAATATCCAAACCGACCATTTCGCTGCTGTTATCGGCCGGGGTGGCCTGGTCCATCCGATTCCATCAGGGACTTATCGCGTGAACGAGCTGATGCTCAATCACCTGGCCGAGGGTATTGGCGGAGAGCATGCCTCCAACCTGGGAGGTTTGCTGGCCCACAGCATAGCTTCGGAAATTCCAGGATGCCAGGCCTTCATATCCGATCCGGTGGTGGTGGATGAGCTGCAGGATGTGGCTCGTGTTACCGGAGTTCCCCAAATTGAAAGGGTTTCGATCTTCCACGCCCTGAACCAGAAGGCCATCGCCAAGCGTCATGCCAGCATCATGGGAAAATCCTATGAAGATCTTAACCTGATAGTGGTGCACCTGGGCGGAGGCATATCGGTAGGCGCTCATCGCAAAGGCCGGGTTATTGACGTGAACAACACCCTGAACGGAGACGGTCCCATCGCACCCGAACGTGCCGGCAGCGTTCCTGCCTTGCAATTGGCAGAGCTTTGCTTCTCGGGAAAATACACCCTTCAGGAGGTCAAAAGGATGCTTACCGGAAAAGGAGGCATGGTGGCCCACCTGGGCACCAACTCCTTTATGGAACTATGTGACAAGGTGCAGGCCGGTGATCCAAAAGCTACCCGACTGTACCAGGCCATGGCCTATACCATATCAAAACAGATAGGCGCAACGGCTGTTGTCCTGTGCGGTAAAATTGACGCAATCCTCTTTACCGGAGGCATTGCCCACAACAAACGCTTCATAGACCTGATTACTGAACAGGTGGGATTCCTGGCGCCCTGCTTCACATACGCCGGAGAAGACGAAATGGTTGCCCTGGCCAATAATGCCTACAACGTGCTAATAGGAGAAGAAATCGCCCAGGTTTATGCGGGGTGACTGCCTCGCACTCTTGATTTATTGATCTGTATACCATATAATTAACAAAAGAGCTCCTCCAGGGAGCTCTTTTGTTATAGTGCTGATAGCCAGCCTAATGAATCAAGAGTGCGCGGCACTCACTCCCCTTGCAGCAGCTTATTGTATTTCTCGTAGGATGCTTCGTACTCGGGACTCTTGGTGCGCAGGCGGAAGTAGATGTTCTTCAGGTATTCAACCACCACCTGGCGGATTTCCTCATCCTGGATCAGTTCAAAACTCTTTTCAAAGGGAGGAATGGCTTTTTCAAGCATCAGGTCCAGCTCTTCCACCATTTTCATATACTTGGTGTCGTCCAGCTCGTCAGAAGCAGCTGTCTGGATATCAACAGCCTTGTCATAGTAAGCCTGGCCCATCTGGAAATATCCGAAGAAGAAATTTGGATCTGTATCAATGGATTTTTGGTACAGGCGGATAGCTTCTTCAAATTTGCCCAAACCTTTTAGCACGTTGCCTTCTGCATAGTACAGACTGGGATTGTTGGGCTCGTTTTCCTGTGCACGCTGGATAAAGGTAAGCACCTTGTTAGGGTCATCATTGCTCTCCAGGTATACGTTAATCAAAGCGACAAGAACGCTCTGGCTGTTGGGATATTTTGTAAACCCGCTGGAAAGAAGCTCTTTGCTTTTCTCAACATCACCCAGTTGTTTATACGCTTCTGCCAGGTTTGCATACGTGTCGCCGGCAGATTCAAAGTCCATTTCCAGGCACTTTTCGAAGAATTTCACGGCACGGTTGTAATCCCGATCCATCAAAGCCGTCAAAGCCACATAATACACAATGGTCGTATCAATTACATTCAAAGCCGGATGCGATGCCGCGTTAAATGATTTTTCGAATTTCACAGAAGCATCTGCATAATTGCCCAGCGTGTAGGATGCCATGGCATCGTTGATGAAGTTGTTGGCAATCAAGGTCAATCCTTCCTGGATTTCAGATTTGCTGCCACCCTTTGTGTCCAGTTCGGCAGCCTTGGTATAGGCTTCGTATGCCTCGGTCAGCATGTTCACATCCTTGAGCAGCGGATTGGTAATGATCCAGAAGGACAGTCTGCCTTCGGGATTGTAATAGAGGTCTTTGTCCTGGTATTTTACCACTTCATACTGTTCTCCCTGTATGGTCATGTACTCTGTCGAAAGGGCACGCTGGTCCTTCAGCACGACCTTTGACTCCAGCGAGGAGAGACCTATCCACAGGTTGTTGGTCGGAAAAGAATACACGTCGGTCAGTGTTTGTGCATACTTTATCCAGGTTGCGGGTTTGGTGTTGCGCTTTACATCCAGGGTTTGCTCTTTTGCCTTGTTGAAGTTTTTAAGGAGGATGTCCGCCTCTTTAGATTGTGCGCCCAATTGCATTGCCATCAACAACATCAGGGCAGCTGTCAGAAATTTTTTCATGATGTATTATGTGTTTGCTGTTAAAAAATTATTTCAAATTATTCAAATATTACAAATCCTCTACTGCTTCCTTAGGCAGGGGATCGCTTTTGGGTACGCAGCAGACGGCAGCTATGGCATCTCCTTCACGCAGGTTGATCAACCGTATTCCTTGTGTGGCCCGGCCCGCCAGGCGGATATCGGCCACCGCCAAACGGATGGTAATACCCGAGCGGGTGATGATCATAAGGTCACTGTCGTCAGTCACCGCCTTGAGGGCAATGAGCTTGCCGGTTTTTTCCGTAATGTTCAGGGTTTTCACTCCCTTGCCACCCCGGTTGACCTTTCTGTAATCTTCTATCAAGGAACGTTTGCCGTATCCGTTCTCACTCACTACCAACACATGAGGACAGGCTTCTACAGATGTATTCACACATATCATGCCAACTACCTTATCGTACTCTTCTATGGATATTCCGCGTACGCCGGCAGCCGTACGGCCTATGGGGCGCGCATTCTTTTCATCAAAGCGGACACACTTTCCTTCACGCGCTCCCAGCAACAATTCGCAGGAGCCATTGGTCAGGCAGGCTTCCAGGAGGTTGTCGTTCTCGCTTATGGTAATGGCATTCACCCCTTTGGAACGTGGATTGGAATAAGCTTTCAACCTGGTCTTCTTGACCGTTCCACGTTCTGTGCACAATACAATGTAATTGTTGTTCAGATAGTTTTCATCTGTCAGGTTATCCACGTTTATGTAGGCACAAACGCTGTCACCCGGCTCAATGTTGATAACATTCTGAATGGCGCGTCCCTTGGATATCTTGTTGCCTTCCGGGATTTCGTATACCTTGAGCCAGAAACACTTCCCGTGCTGGGTAAAGAACAGCATGGTGCTGTGCATGTTGGCTGTATAGATGTGTTCAATGAAATCCTCTTCCCGGGTATTGCTTCCCTTTGAACCAATCCCTCCCCTGCCCTGCAGCCGGTATTCATTAAGGTTGGTCCGTTTTATATATCCCATGTGTGAAATGGTGATGACCACATCCTCGTCGGGATAGAAATCTTCAGGGTTAAAATCCCCTGCAGCGCACTCAATGACTGTCCTGCGGGGATCATTGAAGCGGGCCTTGATGTCCAGCATCTCGTCTTTGATGAGCTTCATCTGCAGCTGCTCGCTTGCCAGAAGATCATCCAGGTTGCGGATAAGTTCCATCAGCTGGCTATACTCGGCCTGCAGCTTGGAGCGTTCCAGCCCGGTAAGCTGGCGAAGCTTCATTTCCACAATGGCCGAGGCCTGCTCTTCGCTGAATCCGAATTCCCGCTGCAACCCTGAGCGTGCCTCTTCCACAGTCTGCGAAGCGCGTATCAGGGCGATCACTTCGTCCAGGATATCCAGGGCCTTGAGCAGCCCTTCCAGGATGTGGGCGCGTTTGGCAGCCTGGTCACGTTCAAAATGGGCACGGCGGACCACCACCTGGTGGCGGTGACGCACGAAATACTTGATCAGCTGTTTCAGGTTCAGGAGCCTGGGACGACCGTCCACCAACGCTATGTTGTTTACAGAGAATGAACTCTGCAGGGCTGTATATTTGAAAAGGCTGTTGAGCACCACATTGGCCACCACCCCAATCTTGAGTTTGATGACAATGCGCATGCCGTTACGGTCGCTCTCGTCGTTTATGAAGGCAATCCCGTCCAGTTTCTTCTTTTCCACCAGGTCGGCGATCTTCTCTATCAGCTCGCGCTTGTTGATCATGTAGGGGATCTCGGTCACCACAATGGTTTCACGGCCGCTCGGCGCCACCTCTATGTCGGTTTTGGCACGCACCACAATACGGCCGCGGCCTGTTTCATAGGCTTCGCGGATGCCCGAGGTGCCGTAAATGATACCACCTGTCGGAAATCGGGGCCTTTAACGTATTTGAGTAACTCGTCCACACTGATGTTGTCGGAATCTATGTAGGCACAAACAGCATCCACTATTTCGCCAAGGTTGTGGGGCGGCATGTTGGTGGCCATTCCCACGGCTATCCCGCTGGCGCCGTTCAACAGCAACAGGGGGACCTTGGCCGGCAAGACAGAGGGTTCCTGCAATGAATCGTCAAAGTTGTTCTTGAAATCCACGGTGTCCTTGTCCATGTCGGCCAGAACCTCCTCGGCAACGCGGCGCAGGCGTGCCTCGGTATAACGCATGGCAGCGGCGGAATCCCCGTCTACTGAACCAAAATTACCCTGACCTTCCACCAGCATGTAACGCATGCTCCAGTCCTGTGCCATGCGCACCATAGCCTCGTAAACACTGGAATCGCCGTGCGGGTGGTACTTACCCAGCACCTCCCCTACTATGCGGGCCGATTTCTTGGTTGGTTTGTTGCTGGCAAGCCCCAGTTCGGACATGCCAAAAAGCACCCTGCGGTGAACGGGTTTCAAGCCGTCGCGAACATCGGGAAGGGCGCGGGAAACGATTACGGACATAGAATAATCTATGTACGCACTCTTCATTTCGTCCTCGATGTTTATCTTCTGAATTCTATCCTCCATACGGTTCAAAATAATCCTTCAAAAATACAAATAATTCCGTTAAATGACAACGGTATTGGTACCTTCCGGATTCAGGTCAACATGCAGTTCGGAACCGGTGGTGTTCTCCATGCGGATGATGGCCTCTGAAAGAGGATCCTCCAGGTATCGCTGTATGGCGCGCTTCAGGGGACGGGCACCATATTGCGGGTCGAATCCCTGTGAAGCCACAAAATCCTTCGCCTTTTGAGAAATGATAACCCTGAAGCCTGCATGTTGTATGCGTTCGTAGAGGTCAGCGAGTTCAATCTCTATGATCTTGTAAATATCTTCCTTGTCCAGTGCGTTGAAAAGGATCTGCTCATCCACCCGGTTCAGGAACTCGGGGGTGAACATCTTGCCCAGGCTCTTTTCTATGATATGACGGCGGCGGTTCTCGGCCGCTTCGGCAGCCCCGGATGAAACGGTTGCAAAACCAACCCCTGTGCCGAATTCCTTCAATTCACGGCTGCCAATGTTGGAGGTCATGATGATGATGGTGTTGCGGAAATCCACATGACGTCCGTTGCTGTCGGTCAGGCGTCCCTCATCAAAGACCTGCAACAGCAGGTTGAAAATATCGGGATGTGCCTTCTCTATCTCGTCCAGAAGGACCACGGTATACGGTTTGCGTCTTATGCGCTCTGTCAGCTGTCCCCCCTCGTCGTATCCCACGTATCCCGGAGGCGCGCCAATGAGCCTGCTGACGGCATATTTTTCCATGTATTCGCTCATGTCAATGCGCACCAGGCTGTCTGGAGAATCAAACATATAGGTGGCCAGCAGTTTTGCCAGGTGCGTCTTGCCCACCCCGGTGGGTCCCAGGAAAATGAACGTGCCGATGGGCTTGTTGGGATCCTTCAATCCGGCGCGGTTGCGGTGGATGGCCCGTACCATGGCTTCCACGGCATCGTCCTGCCCAACGAGCTTCTGTTTGAGTATGGTAGACATGTTGAGCAAACGCTGTGTTTCCGATTCCGAGACACGGCTTACGGGTACCGAGGTGATCATGGAAACCACTTCGGCCACTGTGTCGGCATTCACCTCTTTCTTGTTGGCCTTTTGTTCCGAATACCATGTATCCCTTGCCTGGCGCAGTGCTTCCATTACCTTCTTTTCCCGCTCCCGCAGGGCCGTCGCCGTCTTGTAATCCTTCTTGTCAACGGCTTCCCGCTTTTGCATCATCAGTGAATCCATCTCCTCTTCCATGACTACCAGTTCTTTGGGCAATTGCAGGTGGGCTATGTGCACATGCGATCCGGCTTCGTCCATCACATCAATGGCCTTGTCGGGCAGGCAGCGGTCGGTTATGTAACGCTCGGAAAGGCGCACGCAGGCCTCCAGTGCCTGGGGCGTATAGCTCACCATATGGTGTTCTTCGTATTTGGGACGTATGCTGCGCAGGATTTCCAGTGTATCGTCGTATTTGGTGGGTTCCACGATGACTTTCTGGAACCGCCGCTCCAGGGCACCGTCTTTTTCAATGTACTCCCGGTATTCATCCATGGTGCTGGCCCCGATGCACTGGATCTCTCCCCGTGCCAGGGCCGGTTTGAGCATGTTGGCGGCATCCAGCGAGCCACCGCTCCCCCCCGTGGCGCCTGCCCCTATCAGGGTATGGATCTCGTCAATGAAAAGGATGATATCGGGATTCTTCTTTATCTCGGCAAGGAGCGTTTTCATGCGTTCCTCGAATTGCCCGCGGTATTTGGTGCCGGCCACCACCGAGCCGATGTCCAGCGAGAGGATTTTCTTGCCTTGCAGCGTTGGTGAGCCTTTGCGCCGGGCAATGCGGTTGGCCAGGCCTTCCACAATGGCCGATTTACCCACTCCGGGCTCGCCAATGAGCACCGGGTTGTTCTTCTTGCGCCGACCCAGGATCTGTGCCAGGCGGTCAATCTCCTTATCACGCCGCACCACCGGGTCCAGCTGCCCGGCACGTGCTTCCTCGGTCAGGTCCAGCGCGTACATGTCCAGCATGGGTGTTGCCGAGGTATCCTTTTGCTGCCCGGTCTTGCTGCCGGTTTGTTTTTTAGCTGCCTGCAAAGCCATGTCCATCTGTTCATCTATGTTCTTGATGGACTCTTTCCGCTCCAGTGCACGCTTGCGCTGGGAACCTTTCACCACAAGGGGCAATTCACCCTTCAGGTAGGCACGCAGCGTCTGATCCGTCACTCCCTTGGTGCGCAACCAGTAAACGCCAATTCCGTTGTCTATGGCAAGCAACGCAAGCAGCAGGTGCAGGGAATTCGGGGTCGCCTGCCCCAGCTTGCTTGCCTCCAGGTACATGGCCTTCAGGCACTTCTCTGCATGCTCGGAAAGCGACAGCTTGTCGGACTGATCGGGAGGAATCATGGTACGACCCATCTCCTTGCTTTCTATGAGGTTTTTCATTTGCCAGAGCAGCAAATCAAGCATGGTAAGAATGCCATAGGCCTGGTTTTCCTGGTGGCGGATAATGGCCAGAAAAAGGTGGTCTCCCGTAACCGTGTAACTCCCCAGACGCATGGCCTCTTCCCGTGCGAATGAGAGTATCTGGTTCAGTTCTTCGGGTAGTTTAAGATTCATTCCACAAAGGTAATAAAACCCTTTGAAATAAGAGTTTCCTGTTATATTATCGCAAGGTTCAGCGCTATGCGGCCTGCAATTATAATGCTTCTTGCGCTTCTGGTGCTTATGGCGTTTTTGGCGCTTATGGCGCTTCTGGCGTTTTTGGCGCTTTTGGCGCTTATGGCGCCTTTAATGCTTCTGTCTGTCGTCTTTATTTTATCGTTAGCTTACCTGATTTCCGGCCGAACTGGTTGCATTTGGCTTCGACCGTGATCACATTGCCTTTAGACAGCCCGGGAAGCGTTATCTCATAAGTTTCCGATTCCTTTGTGGATTGTTTGGTCAGCTCCTTTTTCTCAATCTCCTTATCCCCAACCAATACGGTTATCTCTGAGATGAAGTGTTTTTCCGTATCCATGACAGGGTGCACAATGGTTACTGATAACTTGGCCGTTTCTGCATCGTAAACCAAGGTCACCTTATGGGCGGGATTTGCATTCATGACTATTGGCAAAACCATCAGCAGCAATAAGGTGAAAAGTGATTTTTTCATAGGTGTATTTGTTAATCTGTTTATCATAATGTTTAATGGTTGTCCTGTGTTCCAATGCTTACCGGCCTCCTGCTGCAATCAGCCGTGTCACTTCGTGCCGGTCAACTGCCGGTCCCAGGGGTGCCACTGCTTTCATCAGTGCCACTGTTTTCGGGGGTAACACTGCTCTTGGGCTGGGCACCGACCATCACCTCGGCAAATTTCTTGATATTC
>Ga0116141_10004312_pt1 | contig 11992 bp, 7 predicted proteins | sample AD_UKC097_MetaG_FD_89744 | JGI IMG/M metagenome (GOLD analysis project Ga0116141, IMG submission 89744) | Active sludge microbial communities of municipal wastewater-treating anaerobic digesters from USA - AD_UKC097_MetaG | ecosystem: Engineered > Bioreactor > Anaerobic > Digestate | place: USA... | reverse complement strand
GTCAGCGGAGGCCAGACCCTGTCAGGTCCACTGGCTTGTTCGCGCAGCGCTTGCGCGGAGCGGGCAAGTCAGTGGAACAGCAGGTCACCGCCGCATTCCCGCGACGCGCAAGCGTCGCGGGAATACCATGATATCCTGCGTTTTGCGGATTTTTTTCGTGAATTTCTCGCTTGCATCGGTGAGTTCCAATTTCTCCGCATCCAATGATGGTTTTTCGGGACTTGGCGATGCCGGATCGTTCGTTTGTTTTCATTCTGCCCCGGCGGAATTACCAAATCATTAATTTTTTTTGGACATCGATTCAAAAATATCATAAGTTTTAAAAAAATCTGTTTTTTTCAAAGCAAATCAAGTGAATAATAAAGGATTTCGAAAAAAACATCTTATTTCGCTATCCTGAAATCTGCGAGTGATCCTGAAGAGTTGATCATGAATGCGGACAAAAAAAATATAAATCTCCAGCAATGGAGATCACTGATTCCTTTTTTCCTTCTCCTGATCATTTTTTATTTTTGGGGCCAGTTGTTTACGGCAGAAAATCAGAGATACGGAAAAATCAGTTATACCGAATTCATCAAAGAGCTTGATCGAGGAAACATAAGATCCGTTACAATCAGCGATTTGCAGGTGCAAGGAGAGTTTTTCGAAGAGGCAAACGTGCTTACACCCGATGGGAAAGATACCGTCAAAGTCAATAAATTCGAAACCCTACTGCCCTCCTTCCAGGGTGAAGATCTTCTTTTAAAGCTTGAAAAAAAACAGGTGATTATTAACGTGGAGTCGCCTGAGAAGCAACTGCTCTTTTGGGAATTGCTGATACGGATCCTGCCGTGGGTTTTAATTATCGGCATTTGGATTCTCATCATGAGACGGTTTCAGACGATTCAGGGGGGAGCCGGCGGGCTTTTCTCTTTCGGTTCGAGCAGAGCCAAGCTCCATGATGCGGAAAAACCAGGAGTTACCTTTGATAATGTCGCCGGGATGAAGAATGTCAAACAGGAACTCCAGGAAATCATCGGATTTTTAAAAGAGCCGGGAAAATTCGTCGCAATGGGTGCCAAAATCCCAAAGGGCGTGCTGTTGGTCGGCCCTCCCGGTACCGGGAAGACCTTGCTTGCCAGAGCAACCGCGGGAGAAGCCGGCGTTCCGTTTTACAGTATCAGCGCCTCGGAATTTATTGAGATGTTTGTAGGGGTCGGCGCGGCACGTGTTCGGGACATGTTTCAAAAAGCGAAAGCCGCTCATCCGAGCATTATTTTTATTGATGAGATTGATGCGGTCGGACGAACGCGTGGGGCGGGATTGGGGGGCGGTCATGACGAAAGAGAGCAAACGCTGAATCAGCTTCTCAGCGAAATGGACGGATTTTCTCCGCATGAAGAAGTCATTGTTATGGCGGCTACCAACCGACCGGATGTTCTGGATCCGGCACTTTTGAGACCGGGGCGATTCGACAGACATGTCGTAATTGACAGACCGGGATGGAAAGAGCGGAAAGAAATTTTAGAGGTACATGTTCGCAATAAGGTTCTGGCGGAAGATGTGGATCTTGAGCGTATCGCCAAGGGGACGCCCGGCATGACCGGTGCCGATCTCGAGAACATTGCCAATGAAGCCGCTCTTATCACCATCCGAAAAAATAAAGAAAAAATCGACATGGAGGATTTCGAAGAAGCCGTGGATAAGGTTCTGATGGGTTCAGTAAAAGAGATAAGCATCAGCGATATGGAAAAAAGGATCACCGCATACCACGAGGCCGGGCATGCCCTGGTTTCCCGGAAACTTCCCGGTACGGATCCCATCCACAAGGTCAGCATCATTCCCCGGGGTATGGCGATGGGCGTTACGCAATTGCTTCCCGAGGAGGACAGGCATTATTACCCGAAAACTTACTTGATGAACAAACTCAGCGTTACGCTTGGAGGAAGGGTTGCGGAGAAGATCGTTTTCAATGAATTCAGCAGCGGAGCCCAAAACGACCTGAAGGAAGCAACGGCTCTGGCAGAAAAGATGGTCGCGCAATGGGGGATGAGTGAGAAAGTGGGCCCCTTGAGCTTGGGAAGAGGAGAAGAACATCCCTTTCTGGGAAGGGAACTGGCTCAACCGAAAAGGTATAGCGAATCCATGGCATGGCTGATGGACCAGGAGATAAGAAAACTGATCATCGATGCGGAATCGAAGGCGGAAGAAATATTGGCAGCGAATCGGCATGGTCTTGACATCCTTGCCGAGGCCTTAATAAAAGAAGAGATACTGGACAAAAACGATATTGAACGAATCTTAAAAACCTTCGAAGACAAACGATAACACGATCCATCCGCCTTTACTCTTCATCCGGTTTGCTTGCCCGTTCATGGAAGGATCCGCTTTCCACAGTCCGTCGGTATCTTCGGCTCCAGTCATTAGCGCGTTTTCTTTTCCTAATGGAATCTTCATACAGGCGGCGTTTTCACGCGAAAATCGTTTATAAACCGAAGAGCCGGCACCATGTATGGGGAACCGCCGTTGAGAAACCGCCTTTTAAATCGTTTTCTCCTGATCGAAAGAACCCACTTCCTCTAAACAGAAACATTACGCCCCCGGCATCTCCCGCCAACCGAAAAGCCTTGGCTGAAAAGCGGAAGTTATTTTTCACGGTATCTCCTCATTAAAAAATATAGATTCTTTCTCTATCCCAAGTGATTTTAAATCTTCAAAATTGGTTCCAAGGGCAGATTTTGAAAACACTTCCAAATGGTTTTGCCGCAAGCTCTTTTCGAACGTCCTATCAATTTATGACGCTTTTCACCCACGCTTAGAAAATAATTGCATACATACTCGAATGGATGTTATTCGAAGTGAAATCAACATTCATATTCGATTGCAAAAGGATATTGAAGCATTTTTCAAATCGGGCGAAGCAGCGGGTTATTTTCGTTTATTGAAGCTCCATGCGATACGCTGCGGGGAATCTTCGATCATAATGACTTTTTCTGTTTCCAGATTTGCGCGATAACCTCTCGACAATACGGGGGAAAAGGGTATCGACGCCCAAGGATGCCATAAACATCGAGAACGAAAAGTACACAATCGGGTCCGGCGGTTTTCCGTGATACCTGCCCTAAGGGCTAGGCAAACCGTATCGCTTTTTTTGTGCAAACTTCTTGGGCGGTATGATCCAATCATTGCATAAGGATATTCTGAGCATGAAACGCTTATTTCAAATGGTTATCGGCTTTGCTGACAGCGTTTTCCCCGGTCGCCCGATTATCTGTCTTGCGTTGTTTCTGTCGCTAATCCCGGCGCTTTCAGGGTGCTCGGTGGGGCCCGATTACATTCGGCCGGAAACCGAGATGCCTTCAAAATGGCAACAGCGGAGGGATCCTGCATGGGTCCCGCAAGAGGCGGTTGTTCGTTGCTGGTGGAAGGTTTTTGATGATCCCATTCTTACATGGCTGATTGAGCAGGCTGCCGAGAGTAATCTGGACATTCGTGTCGCAGCCGCACGCGTAAATGAAGCCAGATCGCGTATAGGCGTTGTTACCGGAGAGTTATTTCCGACAATTGATGCCGTTGGCACCATAAGCCGGCAACGGTATTCCGAAAATGGTTTGACGACACTCGGGGGTACGACGGAAACCTCCTACTCTGCGGGTTTTGATGCAAGCTGGGAGATCGATTTGTTTGGTCGAATCCGCCGGTCCATCGAGGTTGCTTCAGCGAGCTTCCAGGCCAGTGAAGAGGATCTCAACGATGTGATGATTACGCTCTTTGCCGAAGTGGCTCGGACTTATGTAACGGTCCGGGCCATACAGGCACGCCTGGCTGCAGCCAACGGCAATATCGAGTCCCAAAAGCAGGTGATCGCACTGACGCATTCGCGATTCAAATACGGGCTGACGACCGGACTGGCCGTAGCACAAGCCGAGCGGGTTCTCGCGGGCTCCGAATCCGAGGTGCCGCTTTTGCGCATTGAACTGGCACGGGCGATTCATACCATCGGTGTATTGCTGGGCCGGCCGCCGGGCACCTTTTATAAAGAACTGAGCGATGTAAAATCCATCCCGATTCCGCCGGATGAGGTCGCTGTGGGAATTCCTGCCGATCTCCTGCGCCGGCGGCCGGATATACGACGTGCCGAACGCGAACTTGCCGCTCAGTCGGCGCGTATCGGTATTGCCACGGCCGATCTGTATCCAAGGTTTTCGTTGGCCGGTTTTTTTGGTTACGAGGCTCTGGATGCGGGCGAAATCTTTGAATCCGGCAGTCGGGCCTTTCATTTCGGCCCATCCATGCGCTGGCTTTTGTTCGACGGAAACCGAGTGCGAAATCGGATCAATGTCGAGGATGCGCTTACCGAGCAGGCATTGTATCGATATGAGCAAACGGTTCTGAATGCGTTAAACGAAGCCGAAAATGCGTTGACTCAATACCTTGAGGAGCGCGTCCGTCTGGAAGCCCTGAAGCGTGCAGTCAAAGCCTCACGCCGGTCGCTTGAACTTGCGGTCAACTTATACAAAGAGGGACTTACGGATTTTCAGAATGTGCTGGATGCCCAGCGGGCGGTCTTTGTTGCCGAAAATCAATTTTCCGAAGGGAAGGGGAATACTACCATTAATCTTGTTCAGTTATACAAAGCGCTCGGCGGCGGCTGGAATCCATGCGAGGCCTCTGGAACACATGCTTCTGGAAAGAGTTCAAAAGAAGTTTCAGATCAGCCGCATAAGCATCGGAACAGAGAATAAAAATAAGGAATGGAAACCATTTTCCGGCCCCCCTTGGACCGATCTCCGTGTTGGGACGAGGCGTTTCATCCTTCAGATGAAAAATGTGTTCGGGCGGGTGAGCGTTTTGTCCCACTTTGATTTCAAATCCGATTGGAGGCGCTGAAATCACTTCTGACCAAATAGTATCTCGAACAAAAAACCTTGTCCGATTGGCAAATGGAATGACGGGCTTAAAAAAACACTGATGAAGAAGGAAAAATCGTAAAGAAAAAAATCGGACCGGCTTATCCAAAAGGACATCATCATGATTCGATACTTGACGATAAAAATTTTTGAAAGAAAAATAACACTGTTCTCGATTTTTTTGACGGCAATAGGAATCATGGGCTGTGAGAGACGAATCGAGTATGTGCCGCCTCCGCCGCCTGCGGTTACCGTGAGCCACCCCATCAAGCAAAGCGTGACCCATTTCGCCGAGTTCACCGGAACCACCGAAGCCGTTGAATCGGTCGAAATCCGGGCCCGCGTGGAAGGCTATCTCCAGAGCATTCATTTTATACCCGGTGAAAGGATAAAAAAAAACGACTTGCTGTTTGTCGTCGATCCCAAGCCGTTTCAGGCCAAGCTGAATGAGGTTGAGGCCGAACTCCTGATCCGGCAGGCCGAACTCAGGCTTGCTCAAGCGACATTGCAACGGAAAGAAGGCGCTTTCAAGGAAACGGCCGTCAGTGAAGTCGAGGTGATTCAGGCGAGAGCCGAGCGCGAAAAAGCGGTTGCGGCCATCGAGGCGGCTCTTGCATCGATTCAGACGGCCCGGCTGAATCTGTCATACACGGAAATCCGATCGCCCATCAATGGTCGAGTCGGTAGAAATCTGGTTGACGTAGGCAATCTGGTGGGTGCGGACGAGCGCACCCTGCTGACCCATATCGTAAAGGACGCCCCCATTTTCGCCTATTTTTTTATCAGTGAACATGATCTGATGGACTACCGTCGGAAGTATCAGGAAAAGAAGATACCCACGGACGGGCAGGGCCGGGCATTCGCATATTTAGGCCTGACCGACGAAACCGGTTATCCGCACGAGGGACGGATCGATTATTTCGATATCCGCGTAGATGCATCCACCGGAACAATACAGGTCCGAGGCGTTTTCCCCAATTCGAACAATCTTCTTTTACCCGGACTTTTTGTTCGCATCCGCGTTCCCGTCGGCACGCAGTATGACGCATGGGTCGTTCCGGATAGCGCCCTGGGTGCCGATCAACAAGGGCGTTTTCTCCTTCTGGTTGACGATAAGAACATGATTGAGTACCGTCCGGTCAAGATCGGAGCAAAGGTGGACGAGATGCGTGTGATCGAAAGCGGCATCTCTCCCGATGATCGGGTCATCATCAAAGGAATTCAGCGCGCCCGGCCCGGCGCCACGGTAAACCCCGTCGAAGCCGAAACGCAGGCAACGGATGAAACCGGATCGCTCGGGATTATCAAGGACAGAGGAAACGATTATGTTTAGTCGTTTTTTTATTGACCGTCCCATTTTTGCCGCTGTAATTTCAATCGTCATTGTGCTCGCCGGGCTTGTGACCTTCAACGCGTTGCCGGTGTCCATGTATCCCGAAATCACCCCGCCCACCGTGCAGGTGAGTGCCACTTATCCCGGTGCCGGTGCCCAAGTGCTGGCCGACACCGTGGCCAGCACCATCGAAGAGGAGGTCAACGGGGTGGAAGGAATGCTCTACATGTCGAGCGTTTGCTCCAGCAACGGCGAATATGGCCTGACCGTGACCTTTGAAGTCGGTACCGATTTGGATATGGCTGCCGTCCGCGTCCAAAATCGGGTGGCCGTTGCGGAGCCGATGCTTCCCGCAGAAGTCCGACAGCTCGGGGTGACAACCCGAAAGCGCTCCACCGATATTGTTTTGATAGTCGCCCTGATCTCACCCGATGGCCGCTATGATGATCTGTTTTTGAGCAATTACGCCAAGCTTCGAATCAAGGACGAGATCGCGCGTATTGAAGGGGTCGGTGATGTGACCATTTTCGGGCTGGGCGACTACAGTATGCGAATCTGGCTGAACCCCGGAAAGCTCAAGGCAAGAGGGCTAACCCCAACGGATGTTTCTCGCGCCCTCACAGAGCAGAATGTGCAAGTAGCGGCCGGACGCATCGGCCAGCCGCCGGCTCCGAAGGGGCAGAATTTTCAATACACCGTCAATGTGATGGGACGTCTGGAAGACGTGGCGCAGTTCGAAAACATCATTGTTAAGACGGGTTCAGACGGCCGGCTGACGCGCCTGAAAGATGTGGCTGACGTCGAACTGGGATCTCAAAGCTATGACGCGGTCGGGCAACTCAACGGTCGGCCGAATGCTGCCATGGCAATTTACCAGACTCCCGGCGCCAATTCCCTGCAGGTGGACAAGCTGGTGCGGACCCGGATGGAGCAACTCAGCGAAAATTTTCCCGAAGGCATCCAGCATAAAATTCCTTTCGACACCACGCGATTCATTACCTATTCCATCAACGAAATTATTATCACTCTCTTCATTGCGGTGATACTGGTGTTCATTACCCTTCTGGTGTTTCTGGAAGACTGGCGGGCGACACTCATTCCGGCGGCAACCATACCCGTTTCGTTGATCGGAACCTTTGCGGTGATGGGACTGTTGGGGTTCGGCATCAATACCCTCACCCTGTTCGGGATTGTATTGGCGATTGGTATCGTGGTGGATGACGCAATCGTGGTAACGGAGAATACCGTCCGCAATATGGAAACCTTCCGCCTGGATTCTCGGACTGCGGCCATCCGGGCCATGGGGGAGGTGACCGGACCCGTTATTGCCACCACTCTGGTTCTGCTTGCGGTTTTCGTGCCCACTGCTTTTCTGGGAGGCATTACCGGTCAGCTTTACCGCCAGTTCTCTCTAACGATTGCCACCGCAACCTCCTTCAGCACCCTTAACGCGCTCACCCTAAGCCCGGCTCTATGTGCGATTCTTCTCCGGCCGACGCCTGAGCGGCGGAACTGGTTTTCCAAGGGTTTTAACTGGAGCTTTCGAAAGACCGCTTCATTTTATCAGCATGCAGTGGGTACCATGGTCCGGCGCACGACTTTCATGCTGATGATATTCGGAATCCTGACAGCGGTAACCTACTTGGGTTTTATTCACCTTCCCACCGGTTTTGTGCCCAATGAAGACCAGGGATTTGTTATCATCACCGCTCAACTGCCGGATGCCGCTTCCAAAGAGCGTACCCATGCGGTGGTGGATAAGATCAATGAGCGCCTCGGCTCCATGGCGGGCGTTGAAAACTGGGTCTCGGTTACTGGATTTTCAATTCTTGATTCCGGAATGGCTTCCAATTCAGCGACTTTCTTCGTCTCCCTTGAACCATGGGAAAAACGGATGGATCCGGAGTTGAGCGCGGAGGCCATGGCGGCCCGAATGTGGCAGGATTTTTCCGGTATTCAGGAAGCATCGATTTTCGCTTTTATTCCTCCGGCGATTCACGGCCTCGGTGTAGCAGGCGGTTTTGAGTTACAGCTTCAGGACCGGGCCGGTATCGGCATGCCGGCCCTTCAGGAGATGGCTCAGGAGATATCCGGGGAAGCCAATGCACTGGTCGGTCTGGAAAATGTCTACAGCACATTCAGGGCCAATGTTCCCCAACTGTTTGCCGATGTGGATCGCACAAAGGCAAAGACCCTGAATATCTCCCTGTCTGATGTATTCGATACGCTCCAGACCTGTCTCGGATCTTCTTATGTAAATGATTTCAATAAGTTCGGTCGTACCTACCAGGTAAGAATCCAGGCCGCTTCCTCCTTTCGTGCCCACACCGATGATATCAAGCGTCTCGAGGTCCGGAACAATCGGGGCGAGATGATTCCCCTGGGGACCCTGGTTTCCATCAGCGAGAGTTTGGGGCCCCAGTTCATTAAGCGCTATAACATGTACCCCGCTGCCGCCGTCAATGGCAAAGCGGCCAGGGGATTCAGCTCGGGCCAGGCCCTTATTCTCATGGAGCAGATGGCCAAAGCCAGGTTGCCGTCGTCCATGGGATTTGAGTGGACCGGCATGTCTTATCAAGAAAAAACCGCCGGTAAGCAGGCAACATTTATTTTCGTTCTCGCGGCGGTGTTTGCGTACTTGGTGCTATGCGCCCAGTATGAGAGCTGGTCCATTTCCTTTGCAGTGGTTCTTGCCGTTCCGTTGGCGTTATTCGGCATGGTGGCGGCGGTAGCGGTGCGCGCCATGGATGTGAACGTTTATACCCAGATCGGAGTCGTTCTGCTTATCGGTTTGGCGAGTAAGACGGCCATTCTGATTGTAGAATTTGCGCGGGATGCCCGGGAGTCCGGAAAAAGTATTGTCGAGGCGGCTATGGAAGCGGCCAGGATTCGTTTCCGACCGGTTCTGATGACCGCCTTTACCTTTATTCTTGGCGTGTTTCCGTTGGTGATCGCATCAGGTGCCGGAGCCGCCAGTCGCCGGGCCGTTGGGACGGCGGTGTTCGGCGGCATGATCGCGGCTACGGTTTTCGGCGTGTTCTTCGTGCCTGTATTTTACGTGGCCATTCAAAGATTCAGCGAATGGGTCAGACCCCGGAAAAATTCATGAAAAAGCTCATTTCAAGTTTTTCGTATCACACGGTTGCTTTTCCTCCTGTCGGCACTTTGCCTGGGGCTTGTTTATGGCTATAAAATGAAGAACACTGAAAAAAGACGGGTCACGGAGGCGGAGAACCACTTGTTTCCCCTTTTCAAAGCGTATCGAATACCGTTTTTGGCGTGTCAGGCACGAGGCGCTCCGCATTATAAAAAAAAGGAAATGGCAGCCATTTTGATCCAAAGGTGCTCCAGGGGTTTTCTGGAAATTCCAGCCGACCTTTTGGATGAAACGAACTCCCCATGAACAGGGAGGCGCTGAAAAAATTGCAGCCGATGCCTGGGTAATGCGAGGTTCCAATTCCGGCATTTTAAAAATAAGGTCCGAATTCACAAGAAACAGGTGAACGAGGTCAGGGATGTCTTCATCCGATCGCGGCATTTTCATTCGCGGCAGGCGTATTTGATATTAAAATTTTCTCCAGAAATTTGCGGAGGGCAAGGCCCGCCCGGCGATACAAATATTTTGGCTTGCGTCAAATTCCACTCGGTTATATAAACAATTTTTTTATACATAAAAGGTTTTTTCGGCCGGATCCGTGTTCTTCGAGGATTTTCGATTGCGGTATTGAGGTGGTATACCTCACCGCAAACCCTTGTTCGGCCTTGATTCGGGCAAAAACTGATTATAGAAATTTAAAAATCTTTGATGATTATTCAATCTATCGAAATCAAAGCGAAAACATCTGGATGGAAGCAAAAAGGAGGTTCTGAAAGCCTGAAATGAAACGGTATATCTATCCTTTTACAGCGATCATCGGCCAGGAACCGATGAAAACAGCGCTTCTTCTTAATGCGGTGGATCCTTCGATCGGTGGTGTGCTGATCAGCGGCCACAAGGGCACGGGAAAATCAACGGCGGTGCGAGCCTTGGGACAGATTTTGCCGGAAATTGAAATCGTTGAGGGCTGCCCGTTTAACTGTTCTCCGGATGATTCGGATGCCATGGAGGATGAATGCCTTGAACGTTTTACCCGGGGGGAAAAATTGCCCCGAACCAAACGGTCGATGCCGGTTGTCGAACTGCCCTTGAGTGCCACGGAAGACCGAGTCGTAGGTACGCTGCATATCGAGCATGCGCTGCGAACGGGAAAACGTCGCTTTGAACCGGGGCTTCTCGCGGCTGCCAATCGCGGGATTCTCTATGTGGACGAGGTGAACCTGCTGGATGATCACCTGGTGGATATGCTATTGGATGCGGCATCGTCGGGTGTGAACATTGTCGAGCGTGAGGGGATATCATTCAGCCATCCGTCGCGTTTCATTTTAATCGGCACAATGAATCCCGAAGAAGGTGAATTGCGTCCGCAGTTTTTGGATCGTTTCGGCCTTTGCGTGAAAGTGAAAGGCCTGGATGATATTAATGAAAGAAAAGAAGTGATCCGTCAACGCATCGCCTTTGAACAGAACCCGGAGGGATTTCTAAAAAAATGGTATGAGTTCGAAAAAGTGGTTGCGGGCCAAATTTTATATGCGCGAAAGATACTCCCGAATATTCGTATGCCGGATGAAATGCTGGAGATGGCCGTGCGGCTGTCCACCGAAGTCGAAGTGCATGGGCACCGCTCTGACATTACGATTTTGAAGGCGGCCCGGGCTTTGGCGGCCTTACTGGAAAAAGACGAGGTGCAAAGGCGCCACATCGCAGACGCCGCCGGTTTTGTCCTCCCCCATCGAATCAGTACTCCACTGTCTTCGCCACAGGCTTTGGATGAAAAGCTCAATGCGGCCTTGGTCCGAATTGTCGAGGATGCTCCAGCTGGAAAAGAAGAAATCCAATCGGAATATCTTCTTGACGAAATCGATCGACAGACTCCGAGCGCACACGGAGCCAGTAACATCAATGCCCTTTTTTCGCTTTTCAAAAAAAAGGAAAAAGAAAAGATGTTCGATGCGGATGAATCCGTTTGTGTCGCTGATATAGAAATCGAGGAGTTAAAGACGCGGGGAAGTGCGGTGGGGCGGAGGACCCGAGTTCGAACCACATCCCACTCCGGTCGCTATGTTCGAGCGGTTCCCTTGCGTGAAGGAGAGTGCTCATTTGATGTGGCTGTGGATGCCACCCTTCGGGCATCACTGGTGCGTCAGGCACAAACCGGGGGAGAACCGCCTCCATCCGTTTCCATAATTCCCGAAGATTTGCGTAAGAAAGTGCGCACGCGTCCCCGCAATACCCTGATCATATTTGCCGTGGATGCCTCCGATTCGATGGGAAGCGGCACTTTTGCCCGTATGGCCGCGGCGAAGGGATCGGTCATTGCGCTTTTAACGGGAGCCTATCAGAAGCGGAATCGAGTGGGACTGGTTGCATTTCGCAATGAATGCGCGCAGGTGCTCCTGTCTCCGACGTCCAGTATCACGCTGGCCAAAGATCGTTTGCGCCAACTGCCGACGGGTGGCGCCACTCCGTTTTCGGACGGCTTAATGAAAGCCTGGCAACTGGTTAAGACGGAACGAGCCAAGGATCCCGATATCAAGCCTATACTGGTTGTGATTTCCGATGGAGATGCGAATGTGCCCCTTGAAAGCGGGCGAATTCTGAGTGACCGGAAAGTTCTGGAAGAAGTGTGCGGACTGGCGCGACAAATTCAGAAGGATCAGATTCACTCGATCG